>Ga0066376_10000257_pt1 | contig 48219 bp, 38 predicted proteins | sample Knorr_S15_td_Bot_FD_77009 | JGI IMG/M metagenome (GOLD analysis project Ga0066376, IMG submission 77009) | Marine microbial communities from Southern Atlantic Ocean transect - Knorr_S15_td_Bottom_ad_5009_LV_A | ecosystem: Environmental > Aquatic > Marine > Oceanic | place: Southern Atlantic... | reverse complement strand
CAAGGTGCGTGGTGTTGGACCAAGCTAGTGCCGAAAATTGGGCTCAACTTTTCGCCGACGCCGACCCAGTCAATTTACCGGCGACTCCTACTCCCACCACCGCGTCGGTGAAGCGGGGGCAACAACTTGCTGGCAACACGGGCTTTCAATGCATCACTTGCCACACCTTGGGTAAATATCCAAGCCCCTCCATCCAGGGCATGGACCTCGGTCTTCAAACGCGCCGTATGCACTTCGGCACTTTTCAAAAATGGCTGCAACATCCAACCATGCTCCGTCCCGGCACGCGTATGCCGACCTTTTGGGCCGAAGCCAATAAAGCAGCAGAAGTTGATCAAACCGCCCTGTGGAATTGGATTGCGTTGGGCGATGAACGGCCCCTGCCCGCCGGTTTAGTAGTAGAGGAAGGGAGCTTTGATTTAATCCCCACCACCCGACCTCTACTGCATGGTTGCTCTTTGAGTGACCTGTCTGCCCGGTGCATGGCGGTCGGCGGACCCGGTGGCGCTCATTACGCTTATGACCTTGCTCATTTGCGCCTCGCGTGGCTTTGGCGAGGTGATTTTTTAGACGCCGAAGGAACATGGCGGGGCCGCATTTTGGATGAGTTGGAACCAGAGTCTAAAGATTGGATTGTTTTGCCCGAAGAGTTTCCTTTTACTCTCATGCAAGAGGACCATCGGAATCCCACGCCGAAACTTTTGGGTTGGCGGTTAGATGAAGACGGTTGGCCAACCATGCGGATTCAATTGGGGGGTGCAGAAATTTTAGACACCATGCGTTCGGATTGGACTTTAGAAGGAACCCGTTTTATTCGGGAAATCCGTGTCCTTCATGCCGCGGTGCAAGTGGATTTAGGTCAGATTGAAGGGCTCACCATCAGCCCATCGGCCTTTGTACTCCAAGCTGGCGAAACCCAAAAGGTGAACTACTCATGGTAACTGCCTTCCTCGCACTCGCCCTCTTGTTGCCCCAAGAGGAAGCCTATTTTGAACTGATTGATTTTCCGGTGCCGGAACACATTTCCATGGAAGTCGGCGGAATCCTTTCGCAAAAAGATGCGCTATACCTTGCCACCCGGCGTGGTGAAATTTGGAAAGTTTCCCAGCCGCTGTCCCCTCAGCCGCGCTTCGAAAAATGGGCCGAAGGACTGCAAGAACCGTTGGGGTTGATGGCCTTGGATGGTTGGATTTACACCATCCAACGCGGCGAGCTTTCGCGCATGAAGGACACCACGGGTGACGGCCGCATGGATGAGTTAGAAACCATCGCCGACGGCTGGCATCTGTCTGGAAATTATCACGAATACGCCTTTGGCCCCGCCTTCCACCCCGCATCCGCTGATTCCGCTGCGTACCAAAGTTTAGGGGAAACTTTAGCACCCGAAAAACCGCAAGATTTCTGGATTATTCTCAACAAACCTTTTGGAAATGAGCCCTTCGGCAAAGCCCCGTGGCGTGGCTGGGCTCTGCAGATTCAAGCCGACGGCCAGTGGCGCGGTGCAGTAGCCGGCCTACGCTCTCCCGCCGGCATCAGCTTTAGCCCGCAAGGAGATTTGTTTTTTACCGACAACCAAGGCGAATGGTGCGCGTCGGGCAAATTCTCCGTCATGGAAACCGGTGAATTTCACGGCCACCCGTGGGGCATTGATTCCTGCAAGCTTCCGGAAAGCGCGGTCCAACATCCCGGCAAAATTCCCGACGGTCCGTCTGTGGTCAAAGCGAAAGCCACCATCCCCGGTTTCGCCCTTCCTTCGGTTTGGGTGCCGTGGGATTTATGCGGCCGCTCGCCCAGCGGTTTCGTCTGGGACGCTGCCGGCAACTTCGGCCCCTATCAAGGCCAAGTCATGGTCGGCGACCAATATTCGGCCGAAGTCTTTCGGGTGGACTTAGAAAAGGTTGGTGGCCGCTGGCAGGGTGCATGTTTTCCACTCCGGCGCGGTTTAAAGGCGGGAATCACCCGGGTCGCCTGGGCACAGGACGGCTCTCTTTGGTGCGGCATGACCACCCGCGGTTGGCCCAGCCTCGGCACCACCACCGAAGGCATTCAACGCATCCGCTGGACCGGCAAAACCCCCTTTGATTTGCTCCGCATCCGCGCTTTGGCCGACGGCTTCCGACTAGAATTCACCGCCCCGGTGGCCCCAAATTCCGTCACTGTGGAAAGTTTTTCGCTTCGCTCCTGGACTTACCACCATTGGTCCAATTATGGTTCTGCCCCACTTGATGAACAGGATTTGACCGTGACCTCCGCCACTCTTTCCGCCGACGGAATGCACGTGGATCTCAAGGTAAAAGGACTGCGCCAAGGTTTTGTTCACGAAGTGGAAATCAACCACCTGAATTCGCGAAGTGGCCTAGCGCTTCTGCACAACGCGGGCTGGTACACCCTCAATGCCATCCCGGCAGAAAAGTAAGCCTCATCAAACACCTCGAGTCCCTCAACCCGGAGCAGCGCTCCGCCGTGGAAGCCACCCATGGACCAGTTTTAGTCTTGGCAGGCGCTGGCACTGGCAAAACGAGGGTCATCACCGCCCGCATTGCCCACCTATTAAAAAACGGGGCGCGGCCCGAACAAATCTTGGCGGTGACTTTTACCAACAAGGCGGCCCGAGAAATGGGTGCCCGGGTAGCCAAAATGGTCGGCAAAAAGAATGCTGCCGCTTTAACAGTATGCACTTTTCATAGCTTTTGTGCCCGCCTGTTGCGCCGCGAGGGAAACCGCGTGGACATCCGAAAAAACTTCACTTTGTGTGACAGTGCGGACCAACTAACCACTGTCAAAGGGGTGTTGAGAGAACTCCGCGTACCAGAAAAAGAAGTTCACCCGCGCGCCACCTTGTCGCGGATTTCACTGTGGAAAAACCAACTCGTGCCGCCTGAAAAGGCTTTGGACTTGGCGGCCGACGTCTGGGAAGAAACCGTTGCCCGGGCTTATGCCCGCTATGAAGCTCAACTTCGGCGCACCGGCTTACTGGACTTTGATGACTTACTCATTTTTACCATGCGACTTTTGCAAGAGCATGAAGAAGTTCGGCAAGCTTATGGAAATCGTTTTCAATGGATTATGGTGGACGAATATCAAGACACCAATGGCCCGCAATACCAAATCCTTCACCTCCTGGCCAAAGACCACCAAAACATCTGCGTGGTAGGCGATGACGATCAGTCCATTTATGGCTGGCGCGGTGCCGACGTAAAAAAAATCCTTGGTTTCGAAAACGATTATCCGAGTGCAAAGGTCGTGAGGTTAGAAACTAACTATCGCTCCACATCAGAAATTCTGGAAGCCGCCAACGCTCTGATTCGCCAAAATATTCAACGCCACGACAAAGCCTTGCATTCCGCTTTAGGCAGTGGTGTTCCCATTAACTGGTTGCCGCTATTTGACGAATTAAACGAAGCTAACTTTGTCGTGGCCGAGCTAAAGCAAGCGGTGGAACGTGGCGAAACTCATTGGCAAGAAAATGCCATCTTGTTTCGCACCCAAACCCAACCCCGGACTTTCGAAGCAGAACTCCGCCGCCAGAATGTCCCCTATCGGTTAGCCGGAACTCACTCCTTTTTCGACCGCAAAGAAGTTCGCGACATTCTGGCTTTTTTGAAGCTCATGGAAAACCCCGACGATGAAGTTTCTTTATTGCGAATTATCAATGTTCCACCCCGCGGTGTGGGCAAAGGGTCGATAGAAAAAATGGTCGCCACTGCAACCGAACAAGGAGTCAGCTTGGGGAAATTTTTGGGAACAGAAATTGAGACCCCAAGTATTCAAGCCAAGGCGTTGGACGCGAGCAAAGGGTTGGTGCGCGGCTTAGCCAAATTGAAATCACAACTAGATAATTCCGGAGATTTACCTGGCGCGGTGCAAGCCCTATTGCGTCGGATTGAATATCGCCGCGAGGTGGACCGCTGTTATAACGACCAAATTACCCAAGATTTGCGCTGGCAAGGGGTGGAAGAAATCGTCAACTTCGCGGAAAACCATGCGCGAAGCAACCCAAAGGCCAGCCTCGCCTCCTTTCTCGAGGATTTAACCTTGGACGCCGACGAAGACAAGGAAGAGGAAAAAGAAGAAAAAAATGCGGTCACTTTAATGACCTTGCATGCGTCCAAAGGGTTGGAATTCCCGCGGGTTTATTTGGTGGGTTTTGAGGAAGGCCTCCTACCCCATGCCCGCGCCGCCGACGAAAACGGGGTGGAGGAAGAACGGAGATTGGCCTACGTCGGCTTTACTCGGGCTAAACGCATGCTCACCATCACTTGGACTGAACAACGCACCAAGTGGGGCAGGCCGACGAAGAGCCATGTCTCGCGTTTTTATTACGAGACCATCGGCGAAACTCCACCAAATGGTTGGATGCCCACCGGGCAAGAACCAGCGCCCCGGCCAGCGTCACGACAGGCCGGTAGAAAAAAATCGACTAAAGGCCGAGGTTCTTCACGAAAGCAGCGTTCGTAGGAGGACGGCCAAGGAAGGCACGGACGGATTCGCCGCCCTTTCTAGACCCACCTACTTGGTAGATTTCACGCCGCAAGCGCATGCCGACTTCTTGGTCTAGAAATCCTTGAGGTGCGTTTTCAAACACGGTTGCTAAATCAGCGGCAATGGAATCTGCCCAAGCGTAACCGTAGTAACCGGCGTCATAGCCAGTCAGGTGCCCCCAGTAAGCAGCAAAGTTGGAGTTTTCAGGAACGGCAAAAAGGAGTTCGGTGTTGGTTTGGTTACAAACTTCGCCCGCATCCGTCACACCTCCGGCATGAATCCGCAAATCAGACAAAGCCAACGCTAGTTGGCGCCGGTAAAAAATCCCCGTTGTGGCAGCCTTGGCTTTTTCCATTGCCACAATGGTTTCCATCGGTAGAACTTTACTTTCGTCGCGCCAATCTTTAGCAAAATTCGAAAGAACGGTGGGGTCCCAAGCCCAAGCTTCAAACATTTGACTTGGCGCTTCCACAAAATCACGCTCCACATTGGCACCCGCATAACGCGCATAAGAAGCTTCGGTCAAAATGGAATGCATAGCATGGCCGAACTCGTGGAAAATGGTTTCCACTTCACCATGATTCATCAACGCAGGTTGGTCCCCCACTCCTGGAGTGAAATTGCAAACCAAAGAAACCACCGGCCGCTGATAACGACCATCCGCCAGCCGCTTTCCGCCAATAATGTCGAATTGAGCAAAGTGGTTGTATTTTCCTTCCCGCGGGAACAGGTCCAAATAGAACGCACCCATTACCTTGCCGGTGCTGGCATCGGTTACCACATGAAGCCGCAAATCATCCACCCAACGATAACCGGGGTCTACGGCAGTAAATTCCAAATTAAATATGTGTTCATAAACATCAAACATTCCGACCAAGACTTTTTCCAGCGGGAAATAATGACGCAGGGCATCGGAATCCACCCCAAACTCCTCCTTCATCATTTGGTTTTGGTAATAACGAAAATCCCACCAGTTAATCTTTGCACTTGGATCCCCAACGTCCTCAGCTTTGTATTTCTGCAACACACTCACTTCGGCATCAAACTTAGGCTGCAAACGTGCAGCCAAATCTTCCCCGAAGGAATTAGCCGCTGCAGCGGTCTGGGCCATTTTGGGTTCAATCTTATAATCTGCCCAAGAGCCGTAGCCCAGTAAATCGGCAATCTCATTGCGCACCCCCACCATTTGATTCAAAATCGGACCGTTGTTCTCTTTGCAAGTGGAATAACGGGCCGCGTTCAGAGCTTTGCGGGTGGCACCCATGGAACAATTTTGCATAACCATCATGTAATCCGGCGTAGTGGTGGCCCGCACATGATGGTCACCACTTTCCTGCAGACTTGCTACCAGGAAATCCTCAGACACACCCGTCAATTCTTCTTTGGTAAATCTTAAAACCACTTGGGCATCAGTGATATTGGTGTCAAATTCGGTCGACAAACGATTCAATTCATTTTTCAATTCCGCCACTTTCCCGCGCACCTCTTCCGACAAACTCATGCCATCACGACGATAATCACGCATGGTTTCTTCATAGAGCTTGAGGTCTTCGCCACTAAGTTTTCCGACGGTTTCGGCGCGATACATTTGGTCAAACACCTGACAAACTTCGTAAAGGTCTACCCGATATGAAACTGCCACTGCCCATTCACTCAACCGTTGCACCGCTTCGGTGCAAGCAGCGCGCATAGTGGCATCCTGCTGAGTTTCCTTCATCAACCACATGCGGCTGGTCACAACCGAAACCGGGTAAGTGATGTGGTCCAACGCGGCAATGGAAGAATCAAAGTTGACCGCATTCATGGACTGGGTGGCATAGGCATCCAACTCCTTATCCGCCTCGGCCAAAATCTGAGTCACCGACAGCGACACCTCTGCCGGGGTCCGTTCATATTCCGGCAATTCCAAAATGAGGCCTTGGGCCTGCGCCTGAGCCTGAAAACCGGCGAAGTCGGTGGGAGTTTGGTTTCCGCCCCAAGGGAGTTGGGAGCAAGAAACGAGAATCAACAAAGGGATGGCGTAAAGGCGCATGCCTCGCATATTACCCGTCCCGAAGTAAACTCGTTCCCGGCTAGTCCGCGTCGGATTCGTCGGAATCCTCAGCTTCCCAAGTACCCACCGGTGTCGCGTCATAGCCTAAAACTCCAAGCGCAAATTCGATGGGCAAGATTTTAACTCTTGCGCCGACAAAACCAATGCCGATGCCACCCAGAGGCCACAATTCCAGCGAGGCAATTCCTCCATAACGGCCATTTTGAGAAAGCACGCTAGCGTGAAAAAACCGGTTGTTATACGGGCCAATTCCAGTGAGAGCTACTGACGAATTCACCAAACCATCGGTGTAAATCTGGGGAGGAGTGGGGCCGACCCCACCACTTAACAAAGTGCACCCGGGTGAGGTGCATACCGCTAGGCAAAGGGCGACAAAAAGGAGGTTGCTTTTTTCATGAGTTCATTTTGGCTTGCAAGCCTTCGTCCAGTTTGGCGAGGAATCCTTCGGTGGTGAGCCAAGGGGTTTCTGGCCCGATCAATAAGGCCAAGTCTTTGGTCATGTGGCCGGACTCCACCGTTTCTACGCACACCTCTTCCAAGCAATTGGCGAAATCGTCCAAGGCTTGATTGTCATCCAACTTGGCACGATGAATCAACCCCCGGGTCCAGGCAAAAATACTAGCAATGGGATTGGTAGAAGTGGCGTTTCCTTTTTGATGCTCCCGGAAATGCCTTGTTACCGTGCCATGAGCGGCTTCGGCCTCAACGGTTTCGCCATCAGGAGTCATCAACACCGAAGTCATCAGCCCCAAAGAGCCAAATCCTTGGGCAATCGTGTCCGACTGCACATCACCATCGTAGTTTTTGCACGCCCACACAAAACCTCCACTCCATTTCAGAGCTGCTGCCACCATGTCGTCAATCAGACGGTGCTCATAAGTGATTCCAGCGGCCGCAAATTTTTCCGCGAATTCCGCATCAAAAATTTCCTGAAACAAATCCTTAAACCGCCCATCATAAGCTTTGAGAATGGTGTTTTTAGTGGACAAATAAACCGGCCATTTGCGGGTCAGGCCATAATTCAGACAAGCCCGTGCAAAACCTCGGATACTTTCATCCAAGTTGTACATGCCCATCGCCACCCCAGCTTCGGGAAAATCAAACACTTCATACTCCACCGGCTCCCCGCCATCCGATGGCGTGTAAGTCATGGTCAGCTTGCCCGGCCCGGGAACTAAAAAGTCAGTCGCCCGATATTGGTCTCCGAAAGCGTGGCGGCCGATGACCATAGACTGCTCCCAACCTGGCACCAAGCGCGGTACATTGGAGCACATAATGGGTTCCCGAAAAACCGTGCCTCCCAAAATATTTCGAATGGTGCCATTGGGGGAACGCCACATTTTTTTCAGCCCAAACTCCTCCACCCGGTCTTCGTCGGGTGTAATGGTGGCGCACTTCACACCGACGCCATACTTCTGAATGGCATGAGCGGCATCAATGGTGATTTGGTCGTCGGTTGCATCCCTAGACTCAATGCCCAGGTCAAAATATTTCAAGTCAATCTCCAAATACGGAAGGATGAGCCTGTCTTTAATGAATTGCCAAATGATGCGAGTCATTTCATCACCATCCAATTCCACCACTGGGTTAGCCACACGTATTTTTTCCATCCGCAAAGGGTAGGGCCGCCCCGGCCAAGAGCAAGAGCCCTAAACTGCTTTCGTGTTGCGCCTCCTGTTACTCCTGCCCCTCACCGCCTGTGGCGTCCTGGCCGACGGCAACCACCCAACTCTGGATCGCCTAGATGCCGCGCTGCCAGAACCTGAGGCAACCGTTTCCTCGGTAGCTCTGGACGTTTTGGTTCTGCCGATGACCATCCCCGCCGGGCTCATGGACACTTTCATCGCTCACCCTGCCCTACGCGCACCCGGCGCTTGGGAAGAAGCCGACGAAGTTGTTTGGCAAGACCCAAGCGGTTCCACTTTTTACCAAGCCGCCATTTTCATTCCAAAACTTGCCGTTACCCCCATCGTCTTTGCAGGAGCCTGGACTTTGGGCATTTTGTGGGGGGAAGACATCTAATGCGCGGATTCCATTTTGTACTGTTGACTTTTTTACTCCTCGGGAGTTCGTGCGCTTTCACCAATCCTAAAAACACCCCCTTAGTCAATGGAGCCGAAAAACTACTCGGCGGTGAGGAGGGGGATTTGTCGCGCTGGATTGCCTTGCCGATTGCAGTTCCGCTGGGTCTATTAGACACCTTGGTTGTCCACCCCGCCATGGTAATTGATGACGCTTGGGATGACACTTGGGATGTGCTGTGGGATAAGCCCATCAAAGGCGCCGCCATGCGCTCCTATGTCATGATTCCGCGCCTTGCTCTCACTCCAGTCGTGTTCAGCGTGGACTGGTTAGTGCGGAGCTTCTTCGACATTGGCGAGGGAGAAGAAGAAGCTTTCGCCCAAGAATTTGACTTTGGCGAGGACGCCGGCGAAAAACCGGCAGCCGACCCTAGCGAGGAGCCGGACCAGCCGGATTAACCAAGTCGCTGTAATAAGCTCGCAAAGCATCGAAACCAAGGCCTTCAAAAAGGCTGGCCATAGAAGCAAAATTTCTTTGCCGACTTACTAGCCGGGTGCCAAAAGACATTTGAGAAAGCGACGGGTTTTTAGGATCCAAAGTCTTGGACATGCCTGCGTCCCGGATCACCATTTTAATGGGGACCTTGCCTTGGTAAATGGCCACCAAATTACCATTCGGGTCCAACAGCAAACTGGTTGGCAACGGCGTCCCCTTGTATTGACCCACTACTTCGCCAAGCACAATTTCCAAAATGGCCATGAATGAGGCGTCCGCATAGCCGGCATGTTCCAAAAGGCCAAAACTCTCCAACATTTTCTTGGCCGCCTCATGCTTTTCTTCTCCGTCCGTATTCAAAGTGACAATTTTCAAGCCGACTTTTTCAATTTTTTTGGCATTTTTAGCAAAGGAATTCATCTCCTTTAAGCAAGCCGCACAAGTGGTGCCCCATAAATTCACCAACACCGGGGTGCCGCGCAAATCTGCGACTCGCCGCGTCGGGTTATCAAAGGCTGGCAACAACACCGGCGCCATCGGAATGCGTTCGGTCAAGGCAATCCGGCCTGGGGTTTGGGTGTCAGCAATCAAGTCAGCGACCGCGGCGTTTGCTGGCACCGCCTGTGGGATGATGGGATTCAAAGTGGGTTCAGCACCTTGTTCCAATCGCCAATGAACATTGGCTGGAACATCTTTCCAATTTTGAGTCGTGCCATCCGGCCAACGCACGGTGATTTGGTTTATTGTTTCCGCTGTCCCCAAACCAAAATGCAACTGCTTCGAAGATTGCGCCAGATAACCTTCCCCAGCCCGAACCGTGCCGCGTAGCTTGCGCCCATCCACTTCCAAGAAAACCGTCGCGCCGATGGCATCCCGGTTGGAAGTGACCCCGCGCAAATCCAGCCGCATAAAATTCCCGGCCTGTGGAGTCATGTTGCGCAATAACCGTACTCGCGGCGCGGTACGACTTTTCAAAAGCAAATCCAAACGGCCGTCTTGGTCCCAATCCAAAGTGGCAACGGAACGACCATCGCCGATGTAATCCGCAGTACTAATGGCAGAGACGTCGGCAAACTGCTTATTACCCAGATTCAAGAACACCCGGTTGGGTTCCCGGCCGCTCCACGAGGCGCCTTCATTGACCACCAAGTTCTGAATGCTGGACCAAGCATTTTTGTAATCTTCAGTAGGAGTGGTGTCGTTGGGGCTTTGCGACGTCACGCGTCGCCAAAAAAAGCTTCACAAGTCATCCGGGTCTTTGTTGGTGACAAAACCGTTGGGCACATAAATATCTTCTAGGCCGTCATTATTGAAATCCACAAAGCGGGCCCCCCACGCCCACCCACCCACCGCCACGCGGGCTTGGTCCGTCACGTCTTTCCAAGTACCGTCGGCTTCCCGGGTCAGCAAGGTGTTGCCGCGAGCATGACGCTGATAATGTTGGTGTACTTCCTGGTGATTGCCAGCCATGAATTTCTGGCTTTGGGGAACAATGCGCTGGCCGGCCGCACTAAACATATTGCTGACATATAAATCTAAGTCACCGTCTAGGTCAATGTCCGCCGCAGTAATTCCCATGCCGGAAGCTAAGTCCTCGGCCCCAACTTCCAAAGCAATGTCACGAAAATGTCCATCCTCATTTAAATACAAATTGTTCTTGCCGAAGTCGTTGGTCACATAAAGGTCTTGGTCACCATCGTCATCAAAATCATCCCACAAGGAAGCCAAGCTGAACTTGCCATTGTTTTGGTCTAGCCCAACCTCAGCCGTGGCATCCACAAACTTCCGGTTGCCTTCATTGCGCCAAAAAATATTCGAGGCCCCGTTGTCGGCATCGTGATAAGGAGTAGGCACGCCGCCAATCAGCCCATTCGCCACGTAGCGGACCGCGTAAAGATCCAAGTCCCCGTCGTTATCAGCATCAGCGCTGCTGATGGAGTAAACGTCTTCGGTACCCGGACCGTTAAGCGGGGTCAGATTGCCGAACACGCCCCGGCCATTGTTCCAAGCAATCAAAACATTGGCCCCCACCGCCAAGACAAGGTCCTGGTCGTTGTCATTGTCCAAATCCACGAACAAAGCACTACGAGTATTATCCAGAAAACCCACTGCGCCAAATTTAGTGGCATCCATCACCGAGCCATCCTTTTTATGGATGTAAAGCCGGTTCGGCAGACCGCCCTGCTGACAAACGTAAATATCATCGCGGCCATCATTGTTGGCATCCCCGATGGCAATACCTTGGGCGCCGATGAAGGAGTTGCCAATCAATCGGTCAGTTTTAAATTGGTAGGCTCCGGTGCCGCGCAACATTTCCGATTTAAAAAATGGTACTTGGCCGAGAATGTCACCGGTGATTTCGCCGAACAACCTGCCGGCGCCGGTAACTTCCTCATAAAAAACGCAACGGATGGATTGAAGAAGGACTTGCTCATCTGAATCACCAACCTTCCAGTTGCATTCCCATTCCATGTTCTGCTGGAGAATGCTTGCGCCACGATGAGCAGACAAGTGAAGAATAGAACCAGTAGTGAATTCTTTTGCCCCCGTGGGAATCACTTGAATAATTTTGACAAAGGCATGAAGGTCTGTGGCATCTTTGAAAAAACTCAACATGTTGGCGGCGGCGACTAGCGGGGTGGACGGTGCCATCTCGGCCAAAGAACTTTTCGCGAAACGCTGCACCTGAATTCCGCCTTGGTCATAAAGGACATCCATAGTAGATGGCCGAAACCCAAGGACATGTTGAAAGTCGTCGGCTAAAAATTCACTCGTCTCTGCTCCACCAGCAACCATGGCGTCAAGGAAACCTTCCAAGACTGGCTTAGCAGAACCAAAAAGAACTTCGGTACGCCACTGGTCAAAACCTGGGTCCCTGCGTTTGAAGTTGTCCTTCGCCCAGTCAGGGAGTTCGGCTTCACGCTCGTGGATCAAAATATCTGGATCCTGAGCCTGCAAAGACAAAGGGCTCACCACCGTGGTGGGAAGAAAAAGGAGGAGGGCGGGTAGGACGGCCATGGAGAGGGGAAATTTAACAAAAACACGCCCGTACCCAAGTAGGCACGGGCGCGTTTCGGAAAGGTAAGACCTTACATGCCGAGGCCGTCACCAGCTTCAGCTGCTGGGGCAGGAGCCGGGAGGCTCACATCACGGTCTTTGACAGTTTTTCGGCGGTCTTTGGCAGCTGCTGCAATAGCAGCATCACAGACAGCACGGACTATGTTTGAAAGCTCTGCAGGAACATTGCCGGCACAGTTCATGCCAGCGGTTTCCTTGATGTATTTCTTCACTTTCGAGGTTACAACGAGTACGTCGCTCATATCAATCTCCAGTATTGGGTTTAGGAACGCCCTAGGGGCGGGAAGACGCGGGAGGTGCCGCTAAATCGAGTCTAGAGGGAATTGAGCAGAATAAGGAAGCGAAAAAGAGGCTTTTCTGCCTCCTTTTCAATAAATTTTAAATTAGAAAAAACCATCAATTCCGACCTAAATCCTTTCTTAGAAGTGGGTTAGCGATTTTTTTGGGCTCTTTTTGAAAAGTCAGCCGCCGCATTTGGCATGCCCATTTCCCTGAACTGATTCGCCAAACGGCCGAAATTTCGGGACCTTTGAATGGTCCATTCCCCTCCAATGAGGCCAGGGTTTTGTCGATTCTGAGGGCTCATCTTCTTCAAAGCCGCCACATCGCGTAACAAACGACGAGGGTCCACCGCACCTTCATAGATGGTCACCAATTGCCCGGCACCGTCCAAGAGGAAGCTAGTGGGGAGTGCTTGCTGAGCTCCGGCGCCGAGGATTTCCTCGAACACTGCGCCAAAGGCGTCCGCAAAGGAAGCCGACGCTGGACCTGCCCATGCACTCAAGCCGTAAGCAGTCAATTGCTCCTGGGCCAAGGTGAATTTGGAGGGCTCATCGGTGCTCATCGGGACCACCTTTAATCCCATCCGTCCGAAGGTGTCCACCATGCTTTGCCAATGCCCAAATTCAGCGTGGCAGTTGGCGCACCAGGTGGCCCACAGCACCACCAGCACCGGGCCGCCAGCCAAATCCCCTACCTTGCGTTGGGGATGCGTCCACGAGGGCAACGGCAAATTAGCCAAGGGCAATTTATCCGCCAACACGATGCGCCGATCACTTCCCGCCTCTACTTTGGCAGGACGGGTCGCCAAGGAAGCGAAACGGGGATGACTGCGCGGCCGACGACGTTCCGCTTGCACTTTTCCTTGGGTTAAGTTGTAACGCTGATTGACTTTCAAATCAGTCCAAACATCATTGGCACCATCCGGCCAAATCACTTCCAACCTTGCTACCTTTTCCGCCGCCCCCAAACCAAAGTGAATCTTTTTGGAAGACTGCGAAAGATAACCGTCGCCCGCGTACAGCGTGCGCCGAAAGGTTTTTCCGCCGGCAGTGGCTAAGACCTTAGCGCCGATAGCATCCGGGTGAGAAGTGGTGGCGCGCAAAGATAAAGAAATAAAGTTGCCGTTGCCAGAATCCTGATTGCGCAAAAATCGCAAACGGGGAGCGGTGCGGTTTTTCAAAATCAAATCTAATTTGCCATCATCATCCCAATCTACAGTGGCCACCGCGCGGGCATCATCCAGAAAATCGGCGCCCGTCACTCCAGAAACATTGGCGAAAGACCCGCCTACGTTTAAGTAAGCGCAATTGCGCTCATTCCCTGACCAACTAGCACCATCCTGCATAATCATCCGGGACAAAGCCGACCACGCATTTTGATAATCCGGGTCAACGACTTCTTCGGTGGGTGATTGCGACGTCACGCGCCGCCAGAAAAAACTTCACAAGTCATCGGGGTCTTTATTGGTGACAAAACCGTTGGGGACATAAATATCCTCTAATCCATCATTATTGAAGTCCACGAAACGGGAACCCCATGACCAACGCCCCAGTTCGGCACCTGCCGCGGCCGGGACCTGGGTAAAGGTCCCATCACCATTGTTGGCCAACAAGGTGTTACCGCGAGCATGCGAAAGGAAATCGGCATGCTCAGCCGGATTCTTGCCGTCCCGGAAACGGTCGGTTTGGGAAGCTATTCTCAAACCCGCAGAACTAAACATATTGCTGATATACAAATCCATATCACCATCCAAATCCCAATCAGCCGCGGTAACCCCCATGCTGGCGGCTAATTCATGAATTCCCGCCGCCTCGCCGATTTCCTCAAAGTGGCCGTCGTCGTTTCGATACAAACAATTGCCGCCAAAATCATTGGCCACAAAAAGGTCCAAATCTCCGTCGGCATCGAAATCTTCCCACAAAGAGGCCAAACTAAATTTCCAGTTTTTCGCGTCTAGGCCGACCTCTTTGGTGGCATTGACAAATTTTCGGTTGCCATCATTGCGCCAATAAAGATTGCTGCCGCCGTTTTTGGCGTCGTGATAAGGAGTGGGCATGCCGTCCAACATGCCGTTTTCACCGGTGCGGTTGTAACGGCAAGCGAAAATATCCAAATCTCCGTCCATGTCGGGGTCAGCAGCGGTGATGGAATGAACCATGGCACCGGACGGACCTTCCAAGCCCACAAACTCACGAAAGACGCCGGAGCCAGAGTTGTAGCAAAGCAGAACATTGGGGCCCATCGCCACCGCCAAGTCCTGGTCGCCGTCGGCGTCCAAATCTAAAATCAAAACGCCACGGGTATTTTCCAAAAAAGCCACTCCGGATTTCTGGGCAATGTCCATCACCGTGCCGTCGGGTTTATGAATCAGCAAACGATTGGGGAGGCCTCCTTGTTGGCCGACGTACAAATCATCCAGCCCGTCGCCGTTGATATCACCCACTGCCAACCCTTGCCAACCCATAAAAGCGTTGCCGGCTAAACGGTCCGCATGACCAAACCATTCATTGGCGCCACGCAGAAACTCCTCCTTAAAGAAAGGGAGTCCGCCGAACACGGCCAGAGTGAGTTCACCGAAAAGCGCTTGGGTGGCAACCACCTCCTCAAGGCGAATTGCCTTCAGCCCTGCCATTTTCACTTGGTCCGCCGCTTGCCGCTGCCAAGTGAGCAGCCACTCATGGGTTTGCTGTATGGGTTGGCGGTTTTTTTCGCCGTGCAGATTCAATAACGCGCGGGTCTGAAAAGTGTTTTCCGAAATGGCATCCACCGAAGTCAGCTTCAATCCGAAACGAATTGGTGCTTCGCCTAAAGCTAGGCGCGCCGAAGTCCACGCGTCTGCCAAAGAAGCGCCCTCGGCCAAAGCCTGCGGCGTGGCTCGTTTCACTGTGGAGGTGCCGTCGGCGAAAACGTTTTCCAACTCAAGCGGACGCACCACGGTGCCGCGGTAATCCGCACTTAAAAAAGGCGCCAAGCCCTCGGTCAATAAGGAAAGCAAGTCGTCGGCAGAAGGCGCCGCTTCATCCATCAAATGCAGCATTTCCTTCAGCGCATCTTTTGCCAGGCCATGCATGACTTCGGTCGGCCACCCATCTGCTTCCGGATCTCGCCGACGAACATTTTCCTGCACCGAATGTTGAGCCGGTCCCGCCGCGGCATGCTGACCAGACCCACCAGCGGTTTCCGTTTGAGGACTTGGTTTCGCGGCATCCGCACCCTGACCACAGGACAGCAGTAAACCCGCGGCGAGGAGTGCCTTAAAGGCTACAGGCCGGAACAATGCCTCGTCTTCCGTAATAGTTTTGATGATGGTCTTCGGCTTCCCAGAATTTGGTGGCAGGAACCAGCTCGGTCACGATGGGCTGAGCGTAGCGGCCGGACGACTCCAAAGCGGTCATGGACTGGCGAGCTTGGCTTTTTTGTTCCTCATCGTGGAAGAAAATCACCGACCGGTACTGGGTGCCGACGTTTGGACCTTGGCGGTTTGGGGTAGTTGGATTGTGGTTATTCCAAAACACTTCCAACAATCTCTGATAGGAAAGCTTGGCCGGGTCATATTCCACCAAAACTGCTTCGGCGTGACCAGTGGCATTGGCGCAGACCTCTTCATAACTAGGGGCACGCTGGTTATCTCCGCCGGCATAACCGGAGGTGGCGTTGGTGACTCCGTCCAACTGACGGAAAAGGGCTTCGACGCCCCAAAATCAGCCAGCGGCGAAAGTTGCAGTTGAGAGGGCGCTTTCCATGGTGGGTGTAGGGATGTCAGCGGGTTGGCTGGCCTGGACAGGTTGACCGGGCTGAGTAGCTTGGGCAAGCGGAGCACTAGACACCGCCGAGGGGGAGCAGCTCCCGCACAGGAGCAGGCCCAGTCCCAGAGTGGTGGTTTCCCAAACAGGCATGGTTCCAGGATACCTGATATTGGCAAAGCAAGGCCCCAGAGCTTATTGAGAATATTTCTCAAAAAGCTGTCTCCGAAGCTGGACAAGGTATCGGGGGGACGTCAAAATGTGCGGCTTGAGAGTTGAGACTGATTCTCATTAAATAACGACCCCAAACCATGTACCTCAGGTACCTCCTTCCCCTTCTCTTGGTTGGCCCCCTTGCCGCCCAGGAGGCCCCGTCCAACCAAGAGTTGGCCCGCCGCATTGACGCCCTTACTGAGCAACTCAGCCAAAATGAGTTAGCCGAAGTCGGCGCCGAATTAGTTGCCCTCAACGGCATGGGCCCTGCCGCATCCAAGGTTTACGCAGTGGATGCAGGCCTTTCAGTGGGTGGCTATGGCGAAATGCTTTACACCCAAGGTGGCGGCAAAAGCGCTGTTTGGGATATCTACCGGGTGGTGACTTACCTCGGCTACCGCTTCGATGACAAATGGTTGTTCAACTCCGAAATTGAATTGGAGCACATGAACGAAGCCGCGGTTGAGTTTGCCTACCTAGATTACGCCGTCACCGAAGAAATCGGCTTCCGATTTGGCCACATGCTCACCCCCATGGGTTGGATTAATGAACTTCATGAGCCAACCACCTTTTGGAGTGCCAACCGTCCAGCAACTGAAAAGTACATCTTGCCTTCTACTTGGCACGAAAACGGAGTGGGCGCTTACGGCACCAGCGGTGATTTCACCTGGCGCGCATACGCCATGTCCGGTTTTGATGCCGAAGGTTTTAACTTGGACAAGGACGGTATCCGCGGTGGTCGTCAAAAAGGTTCCAAGGCCAACGCCAACCACTTGGCTTACGTCGGCCGTTTGGATTGGAATTCGGGCGAAGGCCTGACCTTTGGGAGTTCTTACTACACCGGAAAATCTGGACAAGCAACAGATTTACCTTCCGACCACGCTACCACCATCTGGGATGTGCACTTCCAATGGGACAACGGCCCTCTTCGGATCCGTGGTCTGTGGGCGAATGCCAGCGTAGATGGTGCCCAAACCTACTCCCGTGACAATGATGGCGAGCTTGTTATCGGTGATGACACCGTTGGCGCCGTCAGAGGAAGTTACATTGAGGCTGGCTGGGATTTGCTCGCCGGCGAAGAGGCTTCCCTCACCCCTTTCATTCGCTCGGAAATTCTGACCTTGGCAGAAGAAGAAAAGTACGACATCATCGGCCTTGCTTATCAGCCCAATAGCGGCACGATTTTCAAAGCTGACTTCGAACCCGAAGGCGACAAGTTTCAGTTCGCCGTCGGATGGACTTTCTAAGAAATAACTATTTCATTCCGTGATTCGCGCCCTACTTCTGCTTTCCCTTGTCACTCTGCCGAGTGATGGCGGTTTTCCCCATTCCAAAGACGCTCTGCAAGGCCTCTTTCCGAATTCGTCGGCAGAAGTGGAAACCATTTACTTCACCAAGGCGGAGCAAAGAAAAGCCTCTGGTTTGGCCGGCACAGAGGTGAGTCAAATTCATCGCATCTTTCATTTATTCGCAGACGACCCGGGCATGGAAAACCCTCCGCAATTGGGCTACGCCATCGTTGACATCCATCGCGTCCGCACCAAGAAAGCAGCCTGGTTGTTTGGCGTGAGCAATGACCAAAAATTGGTCGGTGTCCGCACCTTAGGGTTTGCCGAACCACGCGAATACCTACCTTCCAAAAAATGGTTCCGACAATTCGAAGGCAAAGTCTTGAATGACCAGCTGAAGTTCAAAAAGGGCATTGATGGCGTGACCGGCGCCACTCTTTCTTCACGGGCCGCCGTTCATGCCGCCCGCCGGGCCCTTGCCGTGCAGCAAGTGTTAACTGAACGCTCTCTTGCTCCTCTGAAAATACCCAAACCACAGCCGGCTCAAAAATGAGCCGCCCGACGGCTTGGCTCAACCACTTTGCTGCAGCAGCAGTCGGTGGCACCGGTTTGGTGTGGGCTTGGATGCGTTACTTCGTGACGCCCGCGGACGAGTTCTCCATAGTCAATCACCCGTGGGAAAGCCAAGTTGCTAGCCTGCACATATTGAGCGCCCCCACTTTGATTTTTGCCGTCGGATTGATTTGGCAAAATCATGCGTGGGCCAAAATCCGCAAAGGCTCTCGCACTCGCCGCAAAACCGGCTTACTTCTAGCCGGCTCCTTATTCCCAATGATTGCGTCGGGTTATTTATTACAAACCGCCGTCAATGAAACGGCACGGGAAATTTGGCTTTGGACTCACTTGGCCACCAGTGGGTTGTGGATTTTTGCTTATCTGACCCACCATACTTTGCGCCGGAAGGGCTAGGGTAGCCGGGGATGACGAATCCCCTCACCCGCCGAACTTTCCTTTCCTCCACCCTGGCGGTGGGCGCCGCCGCCGCAAGTGGCTGCCAACTTCCCTTTAAGCAAAAGGGCCGCCTTCGTCACGCCGGCATTGCCATCGGCGGTATGGGTGCATCTGATTTAAGTCAAATTGCCAAGCACCCGGCAGTAGACATCGTTGCTATTTGTGACATTGACACCGACCGTTTAAACAAGGTGGCAAAAAATCATCCGCAAGCCCGCGCCTACCAAGATTGGCGAGAACTCCTTCGCAAAGAACGCGGCTGGGTGGATTCGGTGCACATCTCTTGCCCAGACCACATGCATGCACCCATCGCTATGCAAGCCATGCACCAAGGCTTACATGTCTATTGCCAAAAGCCGCTCACTCACACCGTGGTGGAAGCACGGCGGCTTGCCGAAATGGCAGAGAAAAAAGGCTTGGTCACACAAATGGGAATTCAAAACCACTCGGGCAATAACTTTCGCCAAGCTCTGGAAGTGTTCAGGCAAGGTCTGACTGGGCAGGTAAGTGAGGCTCATGTTTGGACCGACCGCCCCGCCGGATGGTGGCCACAAAACGTCGGCCGTCCAGAAGGTGAAGACCCCATCCCCGCCAGTTTGGATTGGGAAGGTTGGTTAGGAGTAGCACCGCTGCGTCCTTTTAAAGCCGGTGCTTATCACGCCTTCGCCTGGCGCGGCCGCAAGGACTTCGGCACCGGTGCGCAGGGTGACATGGCTTGCCATCTGATGGATCCGGTGCCTTGGTTTTTGGAAGTAACCGCCCCCACCAGTTTGCAATCATTCGGCCCAAAGCCAAACCATGAAAGTTTTCCAGAATGGTCAAGGGTGAGTTATCAATTCCCGGCTACACCCCACACCAGTGCCAATGGGGTACAAGTCACTTGGCATGACGGCGGCCGCAAGCCTGACGAGGTTTTACAAAAAGCTGGTTTCGGTGAAAAAAGTTACGGCAATGCTTGTTTATTCATCGGCGAAAAAGGTGCCCTGTTGGTAAGCCCTTATGAACCTTGCTTGTTCGTTCCAACCGGCGGAGAAATGGCCGATTTGAAGCAGCCCAAAGTGCCGCCCATCAATCACTGGCACCAATTTGTCAACGCTTGTTTAGGCAAGGGAGAAACCACCGCTTCTTTCCGCTACTCCGGTCCGTTAACCGAGATTGCTTTATTAGGAAACGTCGCCCTGCATTTCCCCAACCAAACTTTACAGTGGGATTCTGGCGCAATGAAATTTCCCAACATGCCCGAAGCCGATGCCTACTTGCATAAAAGTTATCGTGATGGGTGGCAAGTGAAGGGCTTGGGTTAAATGGAGTCTGTCCATTCCTCGAGGCACTCAAGGTTTTCCGGTTTGGTTTCAGGCGGGGAAACCCACACTCGGCTTCAAGACCAACGTCTTAGCTGAAACGATTCAATAACCGGCGTTGGATTGAAAAGCCGCTGGCACGCCGATGCCTTGGAAGGAGTCGCCGATAAAGCGTAGGTTGCCCAATTTCTGGGCCACTGCTTGCCACTGGGCTTTGCGTTTGCCGAAACCCATTTGATATTGGGGGATGCCGGGTTGCATTTGCCGCACCCACACTTTTTCAGGTGGAGCGGTCATTCCCAAAATGGATTTCAGCGGCTGAATTGCAGCTTCGATGAGTTCTTCTTTAGTCAACTCTCCGACTTGGGGGTCCAAGGCACCGCCCAATAAAAAACGCAGTTGCACTTTTCCAGGAGGGGTTTGAGATGGAAAAACTGAGTGAGCAAATTGCACCCCCAAAGCTCTGACTCCCTCGCTGCGGGGGATGAGAAATCCGAATCCTTCACAAGGGTGCTTCACCATTTCTCTAGGCCAAGCAGCAACCACTACGGCAAAAGGTGGGGATGGAATATCTTTGGCTAAGCCAGCCAATTCCGGCGCCAAAGGAAGTAACAATTTTTCCGCCGCCGCGCTGGGAAGAGCAAGCACGATTTTTTTAGCGTGATGAGTTCTGCCGGTGTCGTCCTGTAAACGCCACTCACCACCTTCTTTATGGAGAGACGCCACTCCTGTGCCACCTAAATATTTATCTCCCAACGCAGATACCATGGCCTCCACCATCGCTTGCATTCCTGTTTGGCAAGTCAAGGTCTGCATACTTTCTACCGCCTCTCCTGCTGCTTGGCGTTTTTTACGCCGACGCCTTTCCTGCAAAGCACCTCTAAAGATGGAACCAAAATCCTTTTCGAACTGATGCAAACGAGGAAAAGCGGCGGCAATGGAAAGCTTTTCTGGGTCACCGGCAAAAATTCCGCTTACAAAAGGTTCAAAAAAACGGTCGCTGGCCTCTACGCCAAGTCGTCGGCGAGCAAATTCTCGGACCGTCTCAGCGCTTAATTCTTCTGAGTTTTTGGACGAAGAGGATATGAATGGTTCGGCAAGCAAGCGAAGCTTTCCGGACCAGCTAAGCAAAGGGGAACTCAATAAAGAAAGGGGTCCAGATGGCAATTCACAAAGATGGCCTTGATGAAGTAAGAACCGTTTTTTTACCGCCACATCGGCGGGAATCAAATCTAAATTCAAATCCTGACGGAATTGTGCAAAGCCTGGCTCTCTATCCAAGAAACCCAAGGGCCCAAGTTCCACCACATAGCCATCCTCGTGCAGAGTTTTAACTTTGCCTCCGGGTCGAGAATTCTTTTCAAATAACCGCACCTGTTTTCCATCCCGTTTTGCCGAGAGCGCGGTGGCCAGTCCGCTCAGTCCCCCACCGACTACTGCAAAATCCACGGTCATGGCGCTACGCGCCTGCGGACTAATCCAGCGAGGACTTCGGCCAAATCAGAGTGAGCATTGAAGGCTGGAACTCGGGAGTATTTTTCGATTCCAAAACGATGCGCAACCTCCGCCAAATCCACATCTAATTCCACCAGCGTTTCGATGTGGTCATGAACAAAAGATGCTGCAAAAACAAGAACACTCTTGACTCCTTCACGGCCTAACTCTTCCAATTTATGCTCCGTCGAGGGCGCCAACCAAGGTTCCTTCGTCGCCCGGCTTTGATAAGACAATTCCACTCTTTGTTTTCTGGGAAGAAGTTTTTTTAGGTTTGCCACCATGGCTTCCACTTCCTTTTGGTAAGGGTCCCCACTTTTCACGTAAGAAACTGGAATGCCGTGGGCACTCATTAAAAGCACCGGGGATTCTTCTGTTTGGGTTCCTTGCTGGAGTGAGGACTGAATCCAAGAATGGGCAAGGGCTAAATAATCCTGTTCAGCCGACCAACGGTCAATCAACAAAATGGAATTCCAATCCACGCCTTGCTGTTGGGCGGCTTCACGCAAATCCCGAAACGCCGCCTTGGTGGTGGCGGTGGAATACTGGGGAAACATGGACAGGCCGACGATTTTGGTGCAGCCGTCGGCCAAAGCTTTTTGCAAAGCCTCAGCAATGGTCGGCGGAGTGTATGCCATGGCGGCATAGCAAGAAAAGCCATCCCCCAGCGCCTTTTCTAAAACCTGGGCTTGGGCCATAGTGGTGGCGTTATTGGGTGAACCGCCGCCCATCAGTTCATATTGCTTGCGCACTTCCGGCGCCCGGCGCTTTGCCACCCGGCGAGCCAATGGTTTACGAAACCAAGAAATCGGCCAAGGCAAACGAACCAAGTCTGGGTCCCGAAAAAGTGCTTCAATGGTGGGTTCCACCTCATCCAAGGTGCGCGGGCCACCCATTTGAAGCAGAAGTACGCCGACCTTTTCGTCCATCTCTAAACGGTTTGTGAAAACCGACCTTTGGCATTTTCCTTGGGAAGATATTCGTCAAATAACATGCCGATGTTGCGCAGGAATAATTGCCCCTCGCGGGTCACGGTGAGTGAATCCGGCTGGCACTCCACCAAGCCGTCGGCCTCAAAATCCTGCAGAGCGGCAATGGCCTCGGGAAACAACTCTGCAAAAGGTTGGCCACCGATGGCTTCAACTTCCTTGTAATCCAAAAATTGATTGCACATCAATCGCTCGATGACTAGTTTGCGGATTTTGTCGGATTCTGTCAGTTGCAGACCACGGGCTACCGGAGGAATGTTTTTGTCAATGGCATCACTCCAACGGTTTAACTTGCCAAGGTTTTGAGCAAAGCAGCCGCCGATTTCGGAAATGGCTGTCACCCCAAAACCCAAATAGTCTGGCGCGGGCTTCACCGTGTAACCCATGAAACTGCGGTACAAGCGGCGCTCCGAAACGGCCTTAGCCATTTCATCATTCGGTAAGGCAAAGTGGTCAAAGCCGATGTCTTGATAGCCCCCCTCCTGCATCAAACGGCGGGACGCTTCCAACAACAAACCCAATTTGGTTTCTGGTTCAGGGATGCGGTCCATCGGCATGCGTTCTTGATGTGGATGGAGCCACGGCACATGGGCATAAGAGTAAACCGCCAAACGGTCTGGCCGCAAACGCAAAACTTCGTTGAGGGTGTAATCCCAAGTCTCAGCAGTTTGACCGGGCAAACCGTAAATCAAATCAAAGTTGCAACTTTCAAATCCAAGTTCTCTGCACCAAGTCAGGATTTGTTCAGTCTGGGCAACGGTTTGATCTCTGCCAATAAGTTGCTGCACTTCCCCATCCAAATCTTGCACCCCAAAACTGACTCGGTTAAACCCAAGCCGAGCCAAAGTTTCCATTTGGCTCTTGGTTGTCACCGGCGGATGGACTTCGATGGAAACTTCGGCGTTTTCTTCCAAGTTCCAGTGTTGATTGATTTTATTCCAAAGCCGTTCCAACTGTTCTTCATTCAAGTGAGTGGGCGTGCCTCCTCCCCAATGAACGCCGCCAAGTTTGCGACGGTTGGGCAATAGTTCCGCGGCCCGATCAATTTCTAGAAAAAGTCGGTCTAGGTATTCTTCAACCACATCCTCACGAGAAGTAATCACCACGTTGCAAGCACAGAACAGACAGCGGCGGACGCAAAACGGCAAGTGGACATACAAAGCCAATGGGTCGTCGGCACGAGAATCTGCTCTTTGGATGGCAGCTTTCCATTCCGCAGGGCCAAAGGCGTCCGACCACACCGGCACGGTGGGATAAGAGGTGTAACGCGGCCCAGGTTGGTCATACTTTTCAACCAGGGCGTGAATCCGTTCAGACTTTGGCATGGGTTTGACTCCGGACTTCGTCGACGAGGATGCCGACGTTTTCTACTGGAATTTGAGGCAGTAAGCCATGGCCTAAATTAAACACATGACCGGGGCGCCCGTTGTTTTGGCGGATGACTTCGCGCACTGCACTGCGAATGGATTTTTCGTCACCCAGCAAACTGCCTGGGTCCAAGTTGCCTTGTACAGGGAAAGACGCGCCCAAAAAGTCACGTGCTTCACCCAGCGGCTGGCGCCAATCCAAACTTAAGGCGTCAGCGCCACTTTCGGCCATATCCGCCAAAAGGTGCGCGCCATCTTTAATCAGGTAGAGCCGGGGCACGGTGCCGTCTAAACCGCGCATGACTTTTTGCACTGCCGGTAAAGCGGTTCGCCGGTAAACATCACGCGGCAGGAGTCCTGCCCAAGTGTCGAACAATTGCACCGCTTCGGCGCCAGCTTGGATTTGCTCTTGTAAATAAGCAATGGTGAGGTCCGCTAACCGGTCCAGCAATTGGGTGAAGAATTTTTCATCGCCGTAAACCGCTGCACGTAATCGGGCGTGTTCCCGTGATCCGCCGCCATCCAAAAGATAAGAAGCAAGGGTAAAGGGAGCGCCAGCAAAACCGAGCATGGTGCAATCCGCTGGAAGTTGGGGCCGAATCAGACGGATGGTTTCTGCAACATGGTCTAAGGAGCCGGCCGGCGGAGTTTTCACTCGGTGCAAGTCATCCATACCCTGCAATGGTTTCTCAAAAACCGGGCCGGGACGGAAATCAATGCCGAAGTCCAGAGGCATCAACGGAGTGAGGATGTCCGCGAACAAAATAGCGCCATCAAATCCAAAACGTTGGATGGGTTGCAGGGTGACTTGGGCGGCTAATTCTGGGGTGGAAGCCATTTTCACAAAACCGTGTTCCTTTTTTAGAGCACGGTATTCTGGCAAAACGCGGCCCGCCTGACGCATGAGCCAAACCGGAGTTTGCTCCACGGTTTCACCGCGCAGAGCCCGAAGTAATAACTTGTCACTCATCGGGAAGCCTCCAAGGCGGCGCCAAATGCGTCGGCAGCTATTTCCAAATCTTGCTTAGTCATAGCTAGGTTCAAAAAGCCCACCTCATACGCCGAAGGGGCAATCATGATGCCTGCATTGAGTAGATGGTGAAAAAAACGCGCATAACGCTTGGCGCCATCGGCAGGAATTCCGGCAAAATCCAAAGGCGGGGTGTCCGCGCCGAAGCATAACCAAAAAATACTTGCTTCACGGCGCAAGGAAACAGGATGGCCGTCGGCAGTTTCCCGGGCCATGAGTGGTTGCAGAAGGTTTTCCCAATACGCGCCCAACTCTTCCAAACGGGTCCAGCCATTTTCAGTTTCAAGAACTTTCAGAGCGGCCAAACCTGCCGCCATGCACAATGGGTTTCCAGACAAAGTGCCAGCTTGGTAAACCCCACCTTGGGGACTGATGAGTTCCATATATTCCTGGCGCCCCCCATAAGCCCCAACCGGCAATCCGCCGCCGATGACTTTGCCATAAGTCACCAAGTCCGCTTCCACTTCGGCTATTTCACAATAGCCTCCTTTGCCCAAGCGAAAGCCGGTGATGACTTCGTCAACCACCAACAAAGCACCATGTTTTTTGGTCAAGGCGGAAAGTTCATTCCACCAAGCCTTAGTTTGCGGCAACAAGCCGCAGTTGGCAGGAATTCCTTCCACAAACACGGCCGCAGTTTGAGCGCCATGAACTTCAAACCACTGCTCCAATGCCGGAATGTCATTCAATGGCAAAACACCGGTGGAATCTGCCACGCTTTGCGGCACTCCTTGCGAAGATGATTCGCCAAAGGTGGCCAGCCCCGAGCCGGATTTCACCAAAAAAGCGTCGCCGTGACCGTGATAACAACCATTAAATTTCACCATCAAATCCCGACCGGTCACCCCGCGCGCCAAGCGTAACGCCGACATGGTGGCCTCGGTGCCACTGTTCACAAAACGGATTTGGTCGGCAACTGGGGAAGCCTCCACCACTTTTTCAGCAAGTTGGATTTCCGCCAAACAAGGCGCACCGTAACTGGTTCCTTTGGCGGCGGCTTCGGAAATGGCTTGGACCACCTTTGGATGGGCGTGACCCAAAATCAACGGGCCCCAAGAGCCGACGAAATCTAAATATTCGCGCCCGGCTTCGTCGGTAACCCGAGTACCGGATGCCGACGCCAAGAAAGGCGGTTCACCGCCCACCGATAGATAAGCTCGTACCGGCGAAGAAACTCCGCCCGGCATCACTTTGCATGCTCTTTGATAAAGAGATGTAGCGGTTTTTGTGGAAGCAGGACTCATGGCTTCAACCATCCTTCTTGGGCGGCTTGGGAGGCGTGATAAGTCACGATGAGGTCGGCACCGGCGCGTCGGATAGAGCCCAAAATTTCTTTGGTCATGGCCTCCTCGTCGGCCAAGCCTTCGCGGGCAGCTAGCTTGACCATGGCAAATTCTCCAGAAACGTTGTAAGCCACTACCGGAACATCGGAAATTTCGGCCACATCGGAAATCACATCCAAGTAAGACAAAGCCGGTTTTACCATGACTAAGTCTGCGCCTTCTTCTAGGTCTAGCTGCACTTCACGGAGGGCTTCCCGACGGTTGCGCCAGTCCATTTGATAACTACTGCGGTCTCCGAAGGATGGAGCCGAACCTGCCGCTTCTCGGAAAGGGCCGTAGAAAGAAGAAGCGTATTTCGCCGAGTAGGCCAGAATCCCGGTTTGAGTAAAGCCACTTTCGTCCAAACGATTGCGAATTTGGCCAATGCGGCCATCCATCATGTCGGAGGGGCAGACGAAATCCGCGCCGGCTTGCGCCAAAATGAGCGCCATGTCGGCAAGGGTGTCTACCGAAGCATCGTTGACGATTTCTTTTCCCTCCACGAAGCCGCAATGGCCGTGGTCGGTATAAGGGCAAAGGCAAACATCGGCCATGACCACCAAGTCGTCACCAAATTCCTTTTTCAAAGCGGCGACAGCCAATGGGACTTCTCCGTGGGGATCCGTCGCCAAGGTTGCATCGGCATCTTTTTGACTGGGCACCCCGAAAAGCATCACCGACTTCACCCCGTTTTCTAAATCCTTCGCCACCGTCTTCACTAATTCGTCCACCGAGAGCCGACGGATTCCTGGAAGGGAGGATATATCTTCCACTCGCCCGACGCCTGGAAGCACAAAGTGACCTTGCACCAAATGGCTGAGCCGAATTTCAGATTCAGCCACTAGGTCACGCAATGCCGCAAAGCGGCGCAAGCGACGCGGACGCCTGGGAAGAGAAAGAATGTCGGTAGTCGTTTTCATGAAATCAAAGAGAGGAGACTCTTGGGTTCGGGCGTTGCTAAAACTTTCATCACCGTAAAGCCCAAGCTTTGGGCTTCTTTGGCGGTGGTCGGGCCGATGGCCCAAATGGGGTAGAGCTTGGGATTCGTCACCCGCTTGGCCAAGGATCGTGCAGCCGATGGCGAAAAGAGAAGTATGGTTTCTTGTTGAGGGGGCGCTACGCCAGAGATTTCTTCGGCGCGGTACAATTCTAATTTTTGCACCTCCTTGCCGGCTTGAATCAGTCGCCTCGCTGGGTCGGGCTGGCCCCCCTGGGCGCCGACGCAGAGGATGTTGCCAGTGCACTCATTGTGCTTCACTGAATTTTTTATCTCCAAGAGTTCTTCGGCTAAAGCGGTGCCGGTTCCGCCGACGGAAATAAGGTCCACCGAAACATGGCACTTTGCCAAAGCTTGGGCCGAAGCAGCTCCAATAACGCCGACTTCGTGGTCCGCAGAAATGAGGCCTCCTTCTTCAAAAAATCTCCGCACCGCCATCGGCGAAGAAAACAAAACCCACTCGAATTTTTCTAATGAATTCAAGCAAACTTGATTTTCTGGGTTGGGGGAAATGGAGGCCATGCCAATCAGCGGGAGATAGCCGACCTTCCACCCTTGGGCTTGCAAAACTTCACCCCATGGGTCGGGGTTTCTTTTTTCACGAGCCAGCCAAACTTTTTTCATGACTCCACCCCCAACAAACTGACGCGAGCGGCCTCAATTAATTTTGCCAAGTCCCCTTCTAAGTCTTCCGTTTTTGGAATTTGAACATCAGCCCGGGCCAATTTCAATCCAGTCTCTCCTTCCATCCCAAAAGATGCGGTGAGGCGGAATTCGTCGGCCGAAACCTGGCAATGAGCTCCTAAAGGGAGTCCGCAACCTCCACCCAAAGCCCGCAGAAGTCCTCGCTCGGCAGCAATAGCTTGGGCGGTAGTTTCATCATGCAAGGTAGCAAGTTTGGTCGCTAGGTTTTCATCGTCCACCCTGCATTCCAATGCCAATGCTCCTTGGCCCGGAGCGCCCGGCCAAAAATCCACCGCCAGCGGAAACACCTCAAATCCACTCAAATCAAAATCGAGCCTTTGCAAACCGGCGGCGGCCAACAAAATGGCGTCGTATTGCCCGTCCGCCAGTTTTTTTACCCGGGTCGGAACATTGCCGCGCAACAAGGTGGGTTTTAAATCGGGACAAAGGGTCTGCAAGAATGCCTCACGGCGCGCCGCCGAAGTGCCGACGACCGCTCCTTCTGCCAATGGCAAAGGAGTCCTTTCTGGGCGATAGCTTTCTTTTCGAATGATGAGCCAATCCGCCGAATCAGCACGCGGGGGAATGGCGGCAATTTGCAAACTTGGGGTTTGCTCGGCGGGTAAATCCTTTAAAGAGTGAACCGCAAAATCGGCACGGCCATCCAACACTGCATTTTGCACTTCCGCAGTAAACAAACCGATTACGCCAGCTTCCGCCAAGGAAACATCTTGTTTTTGGTCACCCTCCGTATGGATAAAAGTCAATTCACTTTGCACTCCGGCTTGTTCTTCCAGAGCTCGGGCAATTTGCAGGGACTGGGTGCGAGCCAAGTCACTGCTACGGGTGGCCAAACGGGCAGCAGTCATGACCTGTCCTCGGAATCGGCCTCATTGACCAAATGCCGCAAAGCTTCCTCCCCGCCTGGAATCTCACGGGCAGATTGGCGCATTGCCACCAGCGGAACTTGGACGGTTTTTTCGGCCGCTCTTTCGACCAACTTTTTTACCTCGGCTCTATCTTCCACATTCAGATGGGAAAGAGAACCGGCAAAAAATCTTTTCAGTTCCGCTTGCGCCCGCTGATGAACGTCTTCTCGAAGTTGGCGAGCGAGGGGACGTAAATCCCATCCAAAGAGCCGTTCCCGGAAAACGCTGAGTCGTTCACGGAGTAAAGGCCGTGCATTACGAATTAATTTTTCAGCTTCTTGGCGACCATCTTCGGCTAAGCGACCTAATTCCAATACGTCACGCCGTAAAAAACGCGGGTCATCCCCAAGCGAAGGGTCAAGGTCGGCCGGCACGCCAAGGTCTAACAGCAAACGAGGCTGAGCGTGCTGGGGTAGTCCGGCAAGGTCAGCGGCATGGAGTATCGGATGTTCCGCCGCAGTGGCTGCCACCAAAGCATTAAAATCAACTGGGTTGGCTTGATAATCCTCCAAAGTCATCGCCCGGCCACCATGCAAATCAGCTAACGAGTTGGCACCAGCCAAACTACGGTTTACAAAAATTAGTTGCACTCCTTTCCATCCTTTCAATCGCGCCGCAGTTGCACGAACAATGTCTCCACCACCAAGCAACAAAACTGTCGGTTCACTTTCGCCACGCAGGCGTTCCCGTAATTGCACCGCCGCGACTTCGGCTAATGAGGTGGGCCGTTTAGAAAAATCGGTTGCCGCACGCACATGTTTGGCCGCTTTCAATGCATCGTCGGCGAGCAATCTTAAAAGGTCTCGGCAATGACCGTGGTCTTGGGCGGTTTGCAAAGCACGTCGGAATTGCCCCATGATTTGCTCATCGCCCAGGACGAGTGAATCCAAGCCGGCTAAAGCCAAAAATAAATGTTTGACCGCGGCTTCTCCGGAAAGCGCATAAGCCACAGTTTCAGCCAATTCTTGAATGCCATTTTCGCGACCGAGGTCCGATTGGATGAAACGCTCTAGAATTTCATCGGCAGGAATTTGGCGCGGGTTGGCCCAGTAAATTTCAACCCGATTACAGGTGGAAAGCACCAAGCACTCCTCCACCCCCAAGCAATGCGCCACGCTCTCGGTGTTTTTCACAGACCGAGTAAAAAGGCCAATTTCTTCCACCGTGGCCCGGCGATGGCTAATTCCGATGACTCCGAAGCGATTCATGACTCTCTTTGACCTATAGAATCCCCTTTCGGAAGTCGCTTAAGTCATCGAATTGTCATGCCGGTTGGCCTTTGTTAAGACTGGGTCTCATTAAGATTGGCAAAAGCTGCACATGAGGCTCTAAAGCCTTTAAAAGACTTGGTTTAGGGCGGCCGCTCAGGACGATTTTTTCGCATCTACTAGCGCGAAAAGGCAAAATATTTAGTTCAAATCCCAAGATTTTGGCATCCACTCGCGGAGATTGTCCAAATCCTTATTTTGCTTGATGGCATCCGAAAGCGGCCAATCCCAGCGCAGGAAATATTTGCGGAAATCTCTCTGCGCAGACAGCGAACACCACTTCACCCATTGATTGATTTTTTCGGCGTCGGTCTTTGGTAAATCACTCCCCCCAGCAAATTCATATAAAGCAAAAGTCTTTGAAAACGGTTTCCAGCCTAACTCGCGCTGAATCATGGCATAAGTCAATAAGGCAACCCCGGGATTCCTTTTCCAAACCGCAAAATCTGGATTTTCCAAGTAGGCCAAACCGCTTTTTTTCTGCCCCTGTAGCCATTTGTTTTCCCAGGGCTCAATTCCTGCCATTTGTTCACCAGCATGCAAAGAAAATAAATTGTTGGTGACTTCGCCGGTTCCGCCAAAGGTCCACCACCCACGTTGCATGTTGTGGCCCAACTCATGGAAGTAACCCCAGTTACCTTTAGTCCGCAAAGTCTCCAAGTCCAAAATGGCCGCCGGTCTGCCGCGCTTTGGCGTCACCACATCCAGCCCAGTCATGATGGGATAACCAGAATGCATATAACCAGCGGAAATCTGTTGGTCAGCAACTAATCTTTCAGGCCGCAGCTTGGGTGGACGAGCGCCGAGGTCGGAATGGCCGATGGCAACTTGGTCCCAATAGTCGGTGACGGCTTGCGGATCTTTTAAATCACGAATAGATGAAGATGGCAGAGAAAGAATGACATGCTTTCCGACTAACTCCGCCCAAGGTCCGGAAGCCTGCCGAGATTGATCCCAAGTTTCTTGTGAAAACCTGTCCCCAGATTTAAAAAACGGCGATTCCACTCCGCCGGCAAGGGCAAGCTTGATGGCCGCTGATTCTTTGCCCGGAATCAAGTAAACACTGCCACCCCAAGGTGTGGCCACCTTGGTCTCACCATCCATCAATTTGATTTCGTGGGTGATTTGGGGCCAACGGCTCCACTTATCTTTCTTCCATAAAGAATCTTTATGGCAACCTATCCGTAAACGCCATCCTTTAGCGGAGCCATCCAAAACGTTTACGATTAGAACTTCACCGGCTGGCAAATAAATGGGTGTTGATTGCCACCCCGGCGGGGTACTGGAAAATGCTAGCTCCACTTCTACCCGCTCGGCGTCGTCCACTACCTTACCGGGAAACGCGTCAGCACCAGCAAAAGCTTGCACTTCTTCGGGAGCCAAGTCCTTCCACATGCGGCTTTTCAAAACCACCCATAACCGGCTCAAGGATTGATTTGCCTTCAATGGTTTTTTGGGACGGGGGGCTTGGCCCGGAAACTCACGTAAAAACTGCGTCAGTTTTGGAATGAATACTTCATCATTTTGCGGAACCGAAGCAATCGCATGCTCCAATAATGAGGAGGAAGCCCACTGGGCATGGACCGCCTTTGGGTTGCCCATAGCCTGGAGCATTTTCTGCAATACTTCCCAGGGGTGCTGCCGATGAGCTTGATTTCGCCCAACATCAAAACCAGCCGAACCGTGAGCACTGTTATAGCCGCCACCAAAGACCAAACCCAAAGGAGCCAATGTTTGGTTTTGAGGCATGTGTTCGCGCAAACTTTTTCCTTTCACTTGCTCCCATCCCCAAGGACAACTCCCAACCAATAAACCACCGCCAGCAGAAATCCAATCCCGTAGCGCTTGTTGTTTTTTTGATGGCATGGCGGGATCTCCATTCCACAACAAAACATCGGCCTTCGCCCAGGACGCCTCACTCGCTTTCACTTCCCCCAAGCGAGGATTTTCTTTGTCATGGCAAACCCAAGCCAAAGCATTTTGCATGAGTCGCGCACCGTCATCGGCGGATGCATCTTTTTTCAAAAATCCCAAATAGCCGTGCGCCATCATGAACACTCGGCCCTTTCCCCATTGGGCAGCACCACCCAAGGGCAGAGGCTTTTTTCCTCCACCGGTAATGACCGGAAATGCGTCGGGTCCAAACGCGGACACCGTACCGGGAGTACCAATTTTTGGCACCCATTCCACACCGAACAAAAGGGCGTCTCGGGCAACGCTGTGGGTTATGGATTTTTCCAATGGGCCGGAGTGAGGGAACTCTTGAATCCGAGCATTCCGCCAAGCGACATTCGTTTTACCTCCGCTGTGCACTTGGAAAGCCAAAAAACCCTTTGAGTCAGCGTCGTCGGTGTAATCCGCACAAGAAACTCCGTTCACCCAAGTGCGCAAGCGGCTCCCGACGCAAAGAATCCTCACCCGGTTCCACTCACCTACCCGAAAAGCCTTGCGAGCTTTTTCGTTGTCCTTGAGGTTGGCCACCCAAGCGCGTCGGCCTTCGTCATAGATTCCGCCCGACCACGAACGGTCGCTGGGGTCCAGTTCAAATTGATAGCCAAAAACTTGGCCACTGGACTTCTTGTGGCTGCGAAACTGAATGCCAGAATTGCCCCCGGCTTCAATTTTGACCCCCAAAGCCAGCTCAAAGTCCGCATATTCTTTGGGGCCAATTAAAAATGCGTTACGGCCACTAGCGCCTACGCCCGACAAGGTCCCTCCTTCAAAAGTGTAGGTAGCTTTGCCGCCGACTTGTTCCCACCCCTCAATCCCATTTGGCCAAAGCGGTTGCCATTCATCACTAGTTTGGAAAGTAAAGACGCTAAGTGTAGCGAGGAGGGCCGTTAACATTCGCGCATGCTAACTCTGCTCACCCTCACCTCCCTTGGGTTTCCGGGGATGATTCCGTTTCAAAACGGGGACAAGAAAGGTGAGCTTCAACCAGAAGTTTGGCGGCAATGGGAAATCCCTTCGTCACCCATTCGCAACCCCGCCGAAGAACTGGCCACTTTTAAAGTGGGGAATGGACTTGAAGTCAAGCTGGTTGCCAGTGAACCTCTGATTGAAGACCCGGTGGATGCCATTTGGGATGGCCAAGGCCGGCTTTGGGTAGTTGAAATGCAAGCCTTTATGCGCAATGCCGACGGCATCGGCGAGGTAGACCCAATTTGTAAGGTAGGCATCTTGGAAGACTTGAATGGGGATGGGGTCATGGACCACCGCACCGATTTCCTGACCAATGTCCCGTTGCCCCGTGCGGTTTGCCCAGTTCCTGGCGGCGCTTTGGTTTTAGTTCCTCCAAATATTCTTTGGTGCCCCGATGCCAACCAAGACGGCGTCGCCGATAAAACCATCCGGGTAGCGGAAGGTTTTGAGCAAGGGTTGGTCAATGTAGAGCATGCGCCCAATGCCATGCGTTGGGGTTTGGACAATCACCTTTACTTGGCAAAACATGGTTATCGCTACCGCTGGGATGGCAAAGCTTTGCACAAAAGTCCGGCCAATCTGCACGGCGGCCAATGGGGCCTCACGGAAGATGATTGGGGCCGGCATTGGTTCAACAACAACAGTCATCCGCTTTATCACACCCGGGTTCCGGCTGGCTATATCGAACGTCACCCGGGGGCAAAGCGTTCCGCCACCGGCTACGCCAACCCGGTAAAAAGCAAAGGCGTCTTTCCCGGCCGCATCAACCCCGGCGTGAATCGCGCTTATCGCGAAGGAGTGTTGCGGAGCGACGGACGCCTCAACCGCTGGACCGGAGCATGTGGTCCACTAGTTTTCTCCGGTTTTCAACTTGGTGCGGATGCCGACGGCGATGTGTTCATGTGTGAGCCTTGCGGAAATTTCATCCGCCAGTTTGATATCCAAAAGAAAGGTAAGGGATTTGCGGCCAACAATGCCGTAGCGAAGGGAGAATTTCTCACCTCCACCGATGAACGCTTCCGGCCGGTGAATTTATTCAATGGTCCCGACGGCGCTTTGTATATTGTGGATTTGTACCGTGGTATTTTGCAAGACAAGATGTTTTTAACCACCTTTTTACGCAACCAGTCGGAGGAAAGAGGTTTGGATAAGCCCGGACATACCGGGCGAATTTGGAAGGTAGTCAAAAAAGACTCTGCTCCGAAATCTTCTGTGCCAAAGTTAAATAAAGCCAGCTTGAAGGAGCTGGTTAGTTATTTTGAATCCAGCTCCAAGTGGTGGCGCATCCAAGCCCAAAAAGAATTGGTCTGCCGAAAGGATTTAAAGGCACAGCAACCACTGATTCAATTGTTACGAAATTCCACTAACCCCAAAGCAGTGGTCAGTTCACTGTGGACGTGGAATGGATTAAAGCTCCCCTACCATCCTTGCCTCCTAAAACATTTTAGCCACCAAGACCCACAGGTGGTGGCCCAAGCATTAAGGGCCACCGAATACCTTTCCGATGTGCCGCCTCTATTCAATGCGTGGGAACATTTAATGTTGCGTGAGGAATTGGAAATCCATCAACAACTGGCGCTTTCCTTGGGGAGCTCCCCTCATCCAAGGGCAATGGACTTATTGGTCAACTTGGCAAACGCTGACGAACGCACCACTTTCTTTTGCGAACTCATTGCCAGTAGCGTTTATCAAAAAGAAGGGATGGTTTTACCTTTTCTCAATCAAGTAGAACTCCGAGAAATAATTTTGAATTGGCAGGAACGTGCCGCCAGCAAGTCGCCTCCTCCGAAAGTTCCGAGTCTTGGCGCCAAGGTGTTTTCCAATTTCTGCGTAGCTTGTCACGGTGGCAACGGAGAGGGGGTGCCCTTATTAGCACCACCCTTTGATGGCTCGGAATGGCTACTTATGGAGGACGAAGTCCTCATCAAAATCGTCCTAGAAGGATTGATTGGGCCCATCAAGGTTGCCGGCAAAGATTACAACCTAGCCATGCCTCCGCTGTTGACCCTCAGCAATGAGGAAATCGCTGGAGTTCTAACCTACATTCGCCAGCAATGGGCGCCGTCGGCCAAACCCATTTCAGCCGACGCAGTCGCCAAGCTTCGCCAAGGACTCTAGTTTCCCAACTTTAAGGTTCCCTCGTGGCCCTGATTCCCTTGGCTCAATGCGCCGAGGACGAAGTATCCGTGTTAAGCTGGGGCATGGTTTTCCGCCTGATTTTCTGGATTGGCTTGGCCTTACTTGCGTTCCCGAATTTGATGTCTGGGCAGGACATCGGCGGGACGGGTGAATTCACCGTTAGTTGGAGGGACATCAACTTCAACGATACTCATTACAACCGAGGTCGAGTTTATGGGCGAATTTACTACCCCGCTATTACCAGCGGTTCCAATGCCATCGCCAATCCAGGCCAAGGGCCTTACCCTTTGATTGGATTTATGCACGGCTGGATTGAACCCGCTTCCGATTATGATTCGCTTTGCAAGCATTTGGCAAGCTGGGGTTTTGTGGTCATGTCTAACGACACCGAAACCGGTCTCTTTGGAAGCATGCAGCCACAAGCCGAAGACACCCGCGCTTTGATGCAGTGGGTAGAAGATAAATCCGCCACCGCCGGCACTTGGCTTGAAGGCATGACTGCCAACCAACCTTGGGGTGCCATCGGCCATTCCATGGGTGCCTCCGCACTTTCCTATTTAGTTCGTGATGAGAGCCGAGTGACCTCGCTGGTTATGTTTGAACCTTACAAAGGTTCGCTTTTGGGAAACACCGCTTCGGGTTTTAATAGCTTTATTGATTACCCAGGAGACGTTGTGGTAATTGCCGGCGATGAAGACCTCACCAACAACTGGAACTCCGCGGGAATGCCTTGGTTCCAACAAGCGGATAGTGCCGAACGACGGCTTTGGAATTTGATTGAAGGCGGGGATCATTTCGGCTGCACTGATTCTGATATTCATGCACTTTGGGGTGGCGGATCTCTTTCTGGTGATTCTCAACACTTGGTGCATCGTCAACTCGCTACAGGTTTTTTTCTTGCTGAGCTAAAGGGGCTAGAAAATCACTACCACGCATACTTCCAAACTCCTTACTCCTCAAAAAAAGCGAAGAGTATCGACACCCCTTTGTGGGTTGTGATTAATCCAAGTAGCCCTAATGAATTAACTTTTGGCTCCTTCACCATAAATGGTCGCCAATTACGTATTGCGGGGTCGTTAGGAACCGGTAGCACCCAAACTGTTTGGGGTGAATTTGGGCTGGACTTAAGTTCCATGCGCATGGCCATGAACGTGACTGCGGACGCCAACGGGATTGAATACTCCAGTGGAGTAATCAACTCCTCTTGGCAAGGACTCACGCTGTGGTTTCAAGCCCTTTCCAATTCGGGCGTGGTAGGGAAATTCAGTCGAGTGACTTCAGTCACGATTCCCTAGCGGAACTCGAATATCGTCCACCATTGCCTGGACCTCGCTGGATGGGGCTGGGAAAAAGCGGTAAACCGCGCCCGCAACTGCAAAGTTCACCATCATGCCCAGTGCGCCGATGCCTTCGGGGGAAATTCCAAACCACCAATTTTCCGGGTTGGACAATTCCGGGTGCAAAAATTTAAACCAAAGTATGTAGCCTGCGGTCAAGGCAATGCCACACACCATGCCGCTCATGGCGCCAGCACGATTCATACGGCGGCTGAAGATTCCGAGTAACAAGACCGGGAAGAAAGATGAGGCTGCCAACCCGAATGCAAAGGCAACCACTTCGGCCACAAAACCGGGCGGGTGAACCCCAAACCAACCGGCGATGCACACAGCTACCCCAGCGCTAAGGCGGGCAGCTAGCAATTCTCCTTTTTCTGAAATCGCGGGGCGCAAGCAACGTTTTAATAAGTCGTGGGAAATTGCCGAGGAAACCACCAGCAAAAGTCCAGCCGCAGTAGATAGGGCCGCGGCCAGAGCACCGGCGGCAACTAAGCCAACCACCCAGTCGGGAAGGCCAGCGATTTCAGGGTTTGCCAACACCATGATGTCTTTATGAACCTCCAACTCATTCACCAAGCTAGATTGACTACCGACGTATTGAATCAACCCGTCTTGGTTTTTGTCCTCAAATTTCAACAGCCCTGTGGTTTCCCACTTTTGAAACCACTCCGGCATATCGGCGTAGGGTTGATTGCTCACAGTTTGCAAAAGATTGGTCCGCGCAAAAACGCCTACCGCCGGGGCCACGGTGTAAAGCAAAGCAATAAACACCAAAGCCCAACCGACACTTTTTCGTGCATCCCGCACTTTAGGAACGGTGTAGAAGCGGACGATGACGTGGGGCAAGCCAGCGGTTCCTACCATTAAAGCGGCGGTGATGAAAGCAACATCAATCAAGCTTTTAGAGCCATCCAAGTAAGAGCTAAAGCCCAATTCTCTTTGCAGTCCATCCAACTTTTCGAGCAAGGAAGTTCCGTCGGGCAAGAAACCGCCAAAGCCCAATTGCGGAATGGGGGTGCCCGCCAATTGAATGGAAAGGAAGATGGCTGGTACCAAATAAGCAAAAATCAGCACGCAATATTGGGCTACCTGGGTGTAGGTGATTCCCTTCATGCCACCTAACACCGCATAAAAGAAAACGATGCCCATGCCTATCATGACTCCGGTGGTGGTCGGCACTTCTAAAAAGCGTGACAGCACAATGCCGACCCCCTGCATTTGGCCGCTCACATAAGTGAATGAAACGAAGATTGCGCAAACCACCGCAATGATGCGCGCGGATGACGATTCAAAGCGGTCGCCGACGAAATCTGGAATGGTAAATTTGCCGAACTTTCTTAAATAGGGGGCCAGCAATAAAGCTAATAAAACATAGCCGCCAGTCCAGCCCATGAGATAAACCGAGCCGTCATACCCAAGAAATGAAATGGCGCCGGCCATGGAAATAAAGGAGGCCGCACTCATCCAATCTGCCGCCGTGGCCATGCCGTTTGCAATTGGCGGCACCCCTCCGCCAGCGATATAAAACTCTTTGGTACTGGACGCTCGGTTCCAAATCGCGATGCCAATGTAAAGGGCAAAAGATAAGCCAATGAGCAATAAGGTCCATCCTTGTACTCCCATGGCTAATCCTCTTCGACTCCGAATTCTTCATCTAGTTTGTTCATGCGGCGGGCATAAACAAACACCAAAATGATGAAAACCAGAATGGAGCCTTGCTGGGCAAACCAGAAACCAAGCGGGAATCCGGTGCCGGGAATTTTCCACTGGTCTAGCCAATCATGAAGAAGGATGCCACAGCCGAAGGAAACAAATGCCCACACCCCAAGCAAGCTAAGCACTAAGCGAATGTTACGGCGCCAATAATCTTTCCGCTTGAGCGGGACTTCTGGAGGTTGTTCCTGATTCAAAACAGAAGAAGCCTACCGCTGCGTACCAAAGTTTAAGGAAACTTTAGGGCCCTTTCAGGGCCGCTAAAGTTTCCTTAAACTTTGGTACGCAGCTAGAAGTGCAAATGCACGCGGGTCACATGACCGGCGCGAACTCCAATGCGCTTGTGAGTGGTGTGATCCCTCATAGTTGCGGAAATCAAACAGTGGCTTTGGGGGACACGACGAAAGACAAAACGACCACGCGCATTAGTAGTGGTTTCTAAAACCCGGTCGGTGCCACGAAACGCAATCACGACGACCGCATCTGCAACAGGGTGGCCATCGGCAGAAGTTACGATTCCGGCAACGGCGCCGAAACGAACGGAAGAAGCATCCGCAGTTTGAGTTGCGGCTACTCCTAACAACAGAACTAGAGAGGTAAGCAGGGTGAACTTCATGATGTCCACCTTAACACCGAATGCCGCATGCCGCATGCCGCAAAAAATTCCGCGAATTCGGCCGCTCTGGCTATCCTGTCCCCCCCCCACTGGCCACCCATTGCATGTCATCTCCCCGCGCTGCCATTTCTCCTCAAAAAGCTGCTCTGATTGCCAAAGAAATTTTTGGCGTTGAGGGCCAAGCGGTGGAATTGGTTGGGGAACTGGAGAGAAATTTTAGGATTCAATCAGAGGCCGGAGATTTTGTTCTTAAGGTTTGTCGATATGACTTAGAACAAGAATTATTGGACTTGTGGATTGCCGCCTTAAACCATCTTAATCAAAATTTGGTGCCCAAAGTCCAAGCCAACAAAGACGGACGCGCTTGGGGGAAAGTTCTCGGCGATGATGGCCGGGAACATTTGGTCTGGATGGTCAGTTGGCTGGATGGGATTCCTCTGGTGGAGTGCTCCAACCGGCAGGTGAAATGGATGGAAATGCTTGGCAAGGAGTTGGCCGAAATTCAAAAGAGATTGAGTGGCCTCAGCCACCCCGCGCTCGAAAGGAATTTTGATTGGGACCTAAGGGTGGGCGAAGAAGTTTGCCAAAAGCACTACTTAGAAATCCCTTCGGCCAAAGACCAGCGGGTCATCCACGAAACCCTCGCCGGAATTGGGGTGGTATTGGATGGCTTAAGGAATCATTTGCGGATCGGCCCTATCCACGGCGACGCCAACGACCACAATTGGATTATTAGTCCAGGAAATCAATCGAATCCCATCGTTGGGCTCATTGACATCGGCGATATCGGCAACGGCTGGGTCATTGGCGAAGTGGCCATCGCTTGTGGTTATGCCATGTTGGGCCAAAAGAATCCGCTTGAGGTTGCTGAAACGATGGTCCGTGGCTACCACGCCATTGACCCCATTCCGGAGGCGGAGTTGCCGGCACTTTGGGAACTAGCTCGCTTGCGTTTATGTGTCAGTGTTTCGATGGCGGCCTGGCAACAAAAGTTGGATCCTGAAAATAAGTACTTGTCAGTCACTGCTGGCCCAGCCCTGGAATTGCTTCGTAAACTCTTAAGAATCCCGTGCACGGAAGTTTTGGCAAGACTTCGCAACGCTTGTGGTTACGCCACCGCCAGAAATTCCGGTTTTGATGATTCGCAATCCTTACATGAGAGGCGGCAAAAGGTGCTCGGCCCCAACCTGTCCTTGTCTTATGTAAGTCCTTTGCAAATCGTGAGAGGCGCGGGCCGTTATTTATTTAATCAACAAGGCCGCGGATATTTAGATGCCGTCAACAATGTGCCCCATGTAGGTCATTCGCATCCCGAAGTGGTAGCTGCTGCCGCAAATCAGATGCGGATTCTAAACACCAATACACGTTATTTACACGAAGACCGCTTGCGTTTCGCCGAACGGCTGGCGGCCACATTCCCTGACCCTCTTTCGGTGGTTTACTTGGTGAACTCGGGCAGTGAAGCCAATGAATTGGCTTTGCGATTGGCAAAGTCACACACAGGCGGCACTGATTTTGTGGTCATTGATGCCGCTTACCATGGCAACACCGGCGCTCTGGTGGATTTGTCCCCCTATAAGTTTGCGGGAAAAGGCGGTAATGGAAAAGCAGAGCATGTTCAAGTGGCCACCCTGCCTGATTCTTACCGCGGGGAATTCGATTATCAAGATGCTGATGCTGGGCTTCACTATGCCGATGACGTCGGCGCTTGTTTTGAAAAAATCATGGAGCGAAACCGTAAACCCGCCGCATTCATTGCCGAATCCATTTCTGGTTGTGGCGGCCAAGTGGTATTCCCCGACGGATATCTAAAGAAAGCATTTGAACACGCCAAAGCTGCCGGTGCCCTCACCATTGCCGACGAAGTGCAGGTCGGCATGGGCCGGATAGGGTCACACATGTGGGCCTTTGAAATGCAAGGAGCTCACCCCGACATCGTCACCATGGGCAAACCCATCGGCAATGGCCACCCATTGGCGGCGGTGATTACCACCCCTACGGTTGCCGCTTCTTTCCATAATGGCATGGAGTATTTCAACACCTTTGGTGGTAATCCGGTTTCATGCGCAATCGGCAATGCAGTGCTAAATGTGATGGAAAGAGAAGGGCTGCAACAAAGGGCTTTGACAACCGGCAATTTCTTGTTGGATGGGCTCGCCGAACTGAAAGACAAGTTTGGCGTTTTTGGCGACGTTCGCGGATGCGGGCTTTACCTTGGCGTAGTGTGTGTAAAAAATCAGGAAACCAAGGAGGCCGATGCCGCAACCGCAAGTGCATTAGTGGAATCCATGCGCAGCAAAGGAATTTTACTTTCCACCGACGGACCCTTGCACGATGTCATTAAAATCAAACCACCTTTGGTGTTTGGTTGTTCCGATGCGCAGCACTTTCTGAGCCAACTGCACCTGGCGTTAACAGAACTCTAATTTCCCTCGGCGGGAACAAGCAAGCTATCCGGTGTGCGGCTTAAACCATGGGCAAGACCCACCTTGCTTAATGCCCAAATAAACCACTTGGTGGGATCATATTGATACCAACGAATTCCATTGCGGTAATCCGACGGAAATTGATGGTGAAAATTATGATAGCCCTCACCACCAGTAATCAAAGCGGTCAAGATGCTGTTGCGGGCCGAACCTCGTTTGGAATAAGGCTGGGTGCCAAACCAATGGGCAACGGAATTCACACACCATGTGGCGTGGAGCAACAACAGGGTTCGAAAAGCACCGGCCACCAAAAGTCCACCCCAGAAATCTCCCCACAAGGAAGCTAAACCCGCTGGAACCACAAAGGCAATAAAGATGCCGATGGCGTCGTAATACTTGTGTTGGAATTTAACGCCTGGCAAGGCGGCTAAATCGGTGACGTTCTCCAATGGCGGGTCTTCGTAACCATGGCGGTTTCGCAAAATCCAACCGACGTGCGCCCACCAGAAACCGGTGCGAACGCTGTATGGGTCTCCGTCTTTGTCGGCGAAACGATGATGGTTACGATGGTCTACCGACCACTGCAAAAGTGAAGTCTGCAAAGCCCCCGCACCAAAAATCAAAAAGAACCAGCGCAAGGGTGGGGAGACTTCATAGGCGCGGTGTGAAAATGCGCGGTGATATCCGGCGGTAACGGAAATCCCGGTCAACCAATACATAACAAAGGTGAGCCCGACAGTAGCCCAGTTAAATTGAACCGAAATTAAATACCAAATGGCTACCCCAGCCAAAGTATGCAAAACCACCAAGCCGCGGAGGTTAATCCAATTGAGATTTTCTTGCGACACCTTTTCGGCTTGAGCGGAGCCATTCACCCCAGCAAGTTAGCACAAATTCACTCCTCGGCGAGGCTAGAAACCGACGTTCGGTGAATTGTTTCTAATAAACCCTTAAGGGATGAGGATTGGATAAGTTACCGCTGGATACGTCCAAAGCATGGGTCCAAATGGTGGTGCCGGCAATAGCGTGGGGAAGATACTTGGTTATTTCTCCATTGCCAAGCGCATCCAGAGTGAGCGGTGGCAAAGTTTGGAATGGTGGACTCAGCGCCAACTCCCCATAAGGGCTAGAGGTGGGTCCTCCCCCCGCCAAGCTGTAAGCCATGATGGCGCGGCCTTGCGGAGTACCTCCTTGTAAATAGAAGATGGCAAAATCACCAGGTCCGTAGTTCTGGACAGTAAAAAGAAATCCTTGGCGTTGACCACTTAAAATATAAACCGAACCGGAACGGTAGCCATTGAATGCTTCGGTCGGTGCACCCACCGCATAGTCCGCCAAACCGTCGGCATTCCAATCTCCTACCCCGCAAACCGCCACTCCGCAACGGCCATCAACAGATTCAGGATAGAAACGTTGGATTTCACGACCGGTGGCGCCGGAAAAAATTCGCGCCATGCCGGTAAACCCACCTGGAACAAAATAGCGGTCTGAACCAACCACAATGTCATTGACGCCGTCCCCGTCACTGTCCCCACCGCTGGCAACCGAACGAGCGAATACTTCGTCCGGGTCATAACCGGTAAGCTCATAAATTAAAGAACCCGTGGCGCCGGAAAAAACGTGGGCGGTGCCGGTTGGGTTTTGGAATGAAGCGGCAATGATGCAGTCAGAAATGCCATCACCGTCTACATCTTCCAAAGCGGCCAGGCTGTCTCCAAAACGACTATTGTTATGCGGGCCGAACCACGAATGAATCAATGCCCCTGTTGCGCCGGAAAAAACATAAGCGGCGCCGGTGTTATAACCAAAGGTAGTGTTGCCGACTTCGCCGACCAGTTGGTCTGGTACCCCGTCACCATCCACATCACCTAAACCAGCCACCGCACAACCAAAGTAGCCATGGTCAACTTGACCTAGATATTTTCGCAACACGCTTCCGTCGGCACCGGAATAAAGATAGGCCACTCCAGAAAAACTGGTCACTGCGGACTCTCCCCAAGCGCCCACCAAGAGGTCTGCAAAACCGTCACCGTTAACGTCACCGGCGCCGGCCACCGCATTGCCTAAATAATCATCGCCGCCTAAGCCTTGAAAAGTGTGGAGTAAGGTACCGGTGCTGCCAGAGAAAACTTGCGCTTCGCCGGCGCTGAAGTTGGTCCAAATACTGCCAATGATGACGTCGGGAGTTCCATCGCCATCCACATCTCCGGCCGCCGCCACCGCTTCGGCATTGTGAAGTCCCGCCCAGGTGTGGAGTACGCTTCCGTCGGCGCCGGAAATTACTTGGGCCGACGCGGATCCATAGGTCATGTACTGGTCTCCGCCGATAAGTAAATCACCAATTCCATCGCCATTAATGTCTCCAATTCCAGCCAACGCCCCACCCGAAGCCGCCGAGGTGTGAGGTCCGTCAATGCGGTACAACAATTCCCCACTCTGCGCCGGCAGGGCAGTGGTAAAAATAAGGGTCAACAACCAAGTAAAGGTCACTCCCCAAGACTACTCGAAAAATCCGCACTTAGGGGAACATGATCGGAGAGTAGATGCATGGCTTTGGTCTCAAACCAAGTGGATTGGGAGCAGGAGCCCATCAGGTCGGGTGAGGCAAAAATGTAATCCACCCGTGGTTTGTCTGGGAAGGAAGAAAAGGACAGCGGCCGATGAGCAGCCCAAGTGTCACCCAAGCCGATATCCAAAACCGCTTGGATTACGCCGGTGTGGGGCTGCCCCACTTTGATTATTTCCCATTTCCAGCCTTGGTACCAATCGAAAGCGGTGGCATTCATGAGGTGGCCGTCTTCCGGAGACAAGGCATTGAAATCCCCCAAAATAATCAATGGTCTGCCGGCTTCCAAAATTTTCTTGGCGCGTTTCAAAATGGGATTGACCTCGCGCAAGCGTTGCTCTCCTTTAAACGGCCAAAGATGACACACCATAAAATCTATGCCGGCAGTGCGGGCGTGGAGAAAACCATGGTGCATACCTTTGGTGACCCTTTCCACCACCTCAATGGGATAAAACGATGACAGGCCCAAGTCATAGCCGCGCTCCTTCAATAACACCGCGTGTGGGTGCCCCCATTGTTGAGCTTCTTCGCGGAGCCGAGCGGTGGAGTAGCCGTTAAGTTCTTGCCAGCCAATCACGTCGGGCGATTGATTTTTTAGCCACTTAAAAACGCCCGCCTTTCGCTGCTTGCCTGGCAAATAGGGATTACCGACGCGATGATTTCCGAAGCCTTCCAATACGTTGTAAGTCACTACTTTGAGTGGACAAGGACGAAATTTCACCACCACTTCATCTTTTTTCCAGGGCAACTTTCCCCACCAAGAATTTCCATCCAAGGACACCCGATACACTTCGGCGAAAAACTCCTTCCGCAAGCGGGTCACCACTTCTGGAAATCGATTTACCAAATTATTTTGTTCACTTGGGTCGACCACCATGTCGTAAAGCTGAAAGGGTGGCAAACCCAGTGCTTTTGCTTGCTTCATCCCGCGCGGTGCAGACCAGCCACCCGAGCCCGGACAAAAACAGAGTTTCCACTTGCCGGAACGCACCGCAAATTCTCCGAGGGAGCTGTGGTTCACCAGAGTCTTATGGAGTGGACGCAACAAACGTTTGCCTTGCAATAAATCCACCAAACTCTTGCTATCTTCGGCGGCATCGCTGGGAAGCGGGATTTTTAACGCTTCGGCAACCGTCGCCATGACGTCGGTCAAGCCGATGGGTTCCGCACATTTTGACCCCGGTTCCACCACGCCGGGCCAACGCACCAAAAAAGGAACCCGGTGTCCACCTTCCCAAACGTCGGCCTTATGCCCCCGCCATGGTCCGCGCAAATCTACGCCACCTTTAGTTAAGCCTTCGAAATCTGCTTTGGGGGAAGTGCCATTATCACCCGTGAAAATGACGAGGGTGTTTTCGGCTATGCCGCAATCTTCCAGCGCTTGCAGAACTTGACCAACTGACCAATCGGTTTGCAAAAGAAAGTCTGCGTATTTGCTGACCCCGCTTTTTCCTTGAAATTCTTCAGCGGGATTAATGGGCGTGTGAGGAGAAGTCAGCGGTAGATAAAGAAGGAAAGGTTCGTGAGCGGCGCTTTGTTCCTGGATAAACTTCACGCTCCGGCGAGTGAGTTCGGGCAGCACCGCCTCTAAGCTCCAGCCCGGGGTCATGGGACCGGCGCGCACTCCGTTGGCATCGTCTTCTTGCATGATGCCGGTCGGAATGGATAGCGCCTGGTTGTTTTCTATCCAAACATAGGGTGGCCAATTGGGAACATCATCCCCAAAGGAATAGTCAAAACCCGCCTCCATGGGGCCGCCGCCCAAGGGTGCGGTGTAATCCATCTCAGCCGGCTTGCGGGTATAGCCACCCCCTTTTTTTGGCCAATGCCAACCCAAATGCCACTTGCCGATGCTGGCGGTTTCTAAGCCAGCGACTTTGGCGACATCCGCCAAAGTCATTCGCTCAGACGCAATCAACGGCGGTCCCCACTTGGGCACAATGCCTTGCTTCATGGAAGTTCGCCACGCGTATCGACCGGTCAATAAACCGTAACGAGTTGGGGAGCAAACGGCCGAGCCGGAATGGGCGTCGGTAAAAGACATACTCTGCGACGCCAAACGATCCAAATACGGGGTGGGTAAACCCGATGCCCCATGTTCCGCATAAAGTGAAGCCAAACCCATGTCATCGGCCAAAATCACCACCACGTTTTGGGGTGTTTGGCTAAAGAAAGCCGTAGCCAAGAGAGTGAGAATCAACTTGGGAAACGGAATTCACCGCGGCCGTCGCGGAATAACCAAGGTTTGGTTGACGGGTCCGCCTCCATCGCTTGAGAAAGGGTGGTGTTCCCTGCCAAGAGAGCCCTTCCCAAGGTGAGGGGCGTGGCCTCAAGGTCTACATCATTGGCTAGCAAATGGGCGGTCATGCGTTGGAAGGCTTCCGACATGGCGGGGTTGGCCCCAAGCGCGGCGGTGATTTGGGCGGCCGAAGCCGTGCGTCCCAACTGATGCGAAAGGTTTGCCAAATGGCAAGGCGCGGCAGACAAATGACCTTCCACGATTTCGGCATTTAAGTCGGCCGGATTGCCGCTACGCACGGCAGTAATGAAATTTGCAAAATGGTTTTTCGCGCCATTCCATTTCTTCACAGATTTTCCATCCAAATCAAGTGCTTCGGCCGACGAGTAATCGGGAATGCGCAAACTACCTTTTTCACAATCAATCACCACGCCGACCTTAACTCCTTGGTAACGGTCCATACCCCCGCCCCAGTCTTCTTTTTGCGCTTTGATGTCCCGCGGCAATCCACGAACCTCAAAAAGCATCGCTGCCGAAGCAAATTGACTCCAAATAATTTGAGTGTTGGGAGTATTACCGTCATCGTCATAACCAAGCCGGCCTCCTACCGACAAAATTTCAGTAGGCAGACCAGGCTCTTGCAATGCCCACCGACAAATGTCCACTTGATGAACCCCCTGGTTGCCTAAATCTCCGTTTCCGGTGGTGGAATCCCAATGCCAGTCATAGTGAAGCTGCTTTCTTTCCAGCGCGCGCATAGGCGCAGGTCCAGTCCATAAATCATAATCCACATTTCTTGGAATTTCTTGAGGGCCAGAAACCTTGCCGATGCTTTTGCGCGGCTTGTAACAAAAACCTCGCGCTAATTTTATTTCCCCTAAGTGCCCTTCGTGTAGCCAAGTGATTGCATCACGGATGGCGTAACTAGAACGGCTTTGGGTTCCTACCTGCACAATCCGTTTGTAGTCACGGGCCGCCGCCACCATACGCAGGCCTTCACCCAAAGAATGACAAACTGGTTTTTCCACGTAAACATCCAACCCCGCCTTACATGCCCAGACGGTTTGCAATGCATGCCAATGGTTTGGCGTTGCCAAGGAAACCACATGAAGGTCTTCCCGTTTGATGAGCTCACGAAAATCTCTATAGCCGTCCACTTTTTCACCGCGCTTTTCAAACTTTGCAACTTCTCGGCCAAGAAAGCCTGAATCCACATCACACAAAGCAACTACCCGCACGTTGGGCAATTTCCTTAAGCCTTCAATGTGGGCAACGCCGCGGCTACGAATCCCCGCCACCGCCACGCGGATTTCATCGTCCTTGCCGAAGGCCAGACGCTGAGTGGGCACCGCAAAGCCCATCGCGGCCATGGAGAAAAAAGCGCCGCCACTGGCTTGCAGAAAAGTTCTTCGTGTTGGGTCGGGATGCGCCATAACCTCTATCCTAGGGGCATGGGAATCTCAGGAGTGGCCTTTATTTTGCTTTGCTCAACACCCACCTTGCCGCAAGAGGTGGTCGTGGCCCAACTTGGCCCTACTGCACAAGGAATTGAGCCACTTGTCCATAACTTTGAACAAGCGAACCCCGGCCATACCCTTGCTTGGAATTCCGCATGCGTTCACTTCCAGGCGGAACAAACCACGGTCGCCTTTGTGCAAACCGGAGCCGGCATCGTCTCCATCAACAACACCACCATCGATTTTTCGGTAGGTGATGTTTACTGTCTCTCCAAAGGAGACCAAGTTCAATTCAATCCCGCCGCAGGGGTTTTGTTCTTTACTCTTCCTGAAAATTTTTCAAAGAATCCCCCGTCGGTGATTCGGCCAGACTGGGATGAAAATATCACCGACATGCCGGGTGGATGCGCCACCGAAGGAGATGCTTACCGACGCATTCTTTTAACTTGGCAAGGAAAGAACGGTCCCTACCTTTCTCATCAAATCAACGTCCACCGGGTGCGCATTCACGATTCTTTTACTCACTACCACCCCAAGGTCGGCGGCTTTGATGAATTTTATTTGGTTCAGGAGGCGCCACCGGGTGCACGGTTGATTGTCAGCGAAAACTTGGCTTCCATTTTGAATCCCAAAGGTTTAACGGCAAAATTAATTCCCAAACTGCTACGTGAAATCCCCTTAAAAGTAAATCAACTCGTTTATCTGCCACGCGGAACCATCCATCGTGGTGTAGGTGGGGCGGTGGTGCAAGTCAT
>Ga0066376_10000255_pt1 | contig 48438 bp, 46 predicted proteins | sample Knorr_S15_td_Bot_FD_77009 | JGI IMG/M metagenome (GOLD analysis project Ga0066376, IMG submission 77009) | Marine microbial communities from Southern Atlantic Ocean transect - Knorr_S15_td_Bottom_ad_5009_LV_A | ecosystem: Environmental > Aquatic > Marine > Oceanic | place: Southern Atlantic... | reverse complement strand
AGGTAGTAGTAGAGCGGAATCTCGATCGCCTCGCTCTCACCCTGGAAGTTCGACGTTCCGTAGTTGGTGAAGTCGGGCGCGATCCAACGAACCTTGGACTCCGGCTGGAAGAAGTGCGCGTCCATCGCGAGCAGGTCGTCGCTCATCTCGGCGATGGCCGCGATGTCGGCGATGTAGATGCCGCGCCCGTGGGTACCGACCACGAGGTCGTTCTCACGGCGGTGGATCTTCATGTCGTGTACGGGGACGGTGGGCATGTCACCCTTCATGCTCGCCCAACTGTCGCCACCATCGATCGAAGCGAAGACCTGGAACTCGGTGCCCACGAAGAGCAGGTCGGGGTTGGAGTGGTGCTCGCGCACGACGTTGATGGGGCCGTCCGGCAGGTTGCTCGAGATGTCCGTCCACGACGCGCCGAAGTCGGTGGTCTTGTAGATGAAGGGCCGGAAGTCGTCGTTCCGGTAGCCGGTGAAAGTCGCGTACGCGGTGCCCAGGTCATGATTGGAGGCTTCGACCCGACTCACCCAGTAGTGTGGATTTCCGGGGATGTTGTCGGTGACGTCGGTCCAGGTCTCTCCATCGTTCTGCGTCACCTGCACGTTGCCGTCATCGGTCCCGGCCCAGAGCAGTCCCGCCTTGAGGGACGACTCGTCGAGCGTCGAGATGGTCCCGTACTGGATGTTACCGTCGCCACCCTTTCCGGTCGTGAGCGTGGCCGGATCGTTCTTGCTCAGGTCCTCGCTGATGACTTCCCAACTCTCACCGCGGAACTCCGACTTCATGACCTTGTTGCCGGCGTGGTACACCGCATCACAGGCGTGCTGGCTCGTGATGATCGGGGCGTTCCAGTTGTAGCGCATATCCGCGTCTTGATGTCGGATACCCTTTCGCTCGCCGGTCCACAGATCCAGGCGGGAGAGGGGCCCGAACTGCGACTCGTTGTACAGGTACCGATTCGTGCAACGGTCGAATTCGTTGTACATGCCGTCGCCGCCACCGATGCGGTCCCACATCTCGAAGCGGATGGCGCCGCCGGTGGGGTTCGTGTTGTACGTCATGTGCGAGCCGTTGTCCTGAAGTCCGCCCGCGACGCGGTACGGATGCGAGTCGTCGATACCGATGGCGTAGAATTGAGCGAGGGACTGGAAGTCCGGATGGTACCAGTTCTCTCCCCCGTCGTACGTGATGCCGAGGCCGTGGTCGTAGCCGAGAATCATGTGCTTCGAGTCGTCCGGGTTGATCCACAGCGCGTGGTCGTCACCGCCGAATCCGAGCGGGCGGCGGTCCCAGGTCTCACCCGCGTCCGAGGTGCCCCACGAGGAGGCCGAAAGCACATGTACCACGTCGGAATCGTTGGGGTCGATGATGACCTGGCCGTAGTAGTACGCTGGCCCACCGCCGATCGATTGGCCCTCCGGGCTCGCGCGATCCCAGGTGATGCCGCCGTCGTCCGAACGGTAGACTTCGCCGCCGATCATGCCGCGCGACGACATGTGGTCGAGCAGTTCCTGCCGGCGGTCCTCGTCCGACATGTCGGCCTTGTTGGCGTTCTCGATGGTGACGTACAAGATGTTCGGGTCGGCGTCGTACACGTCGACGCCGATGCGTCCGAGCATGCCTTCCGGCAGACCCTGCCCGATCTGGATCCAGTTGTCCCCGCCATCGCTCGTCTTGTACAGGCGGCTACCCGGCCCGGCCAGATCGAAGGTGTACGGCAGACGCACCTTGTCGTAGCTGGCTGCGTACAGGACGTCGGAGTTCGTCGGGTCCATGACCACGTCCACGACGCCGATGCGCCGGCCCTCGACCTGGGGGCCGAGAACGCGCTGCCAACTGCGGCCCCCGTTGGTGGTCTTGTACAGACCGCGCTCGTCGTTCTCGGAGTACAAGTGCCCGAGAGCGGCAGCGTAGACGACATCGGGGTTCGTCGGATGTATAACGATGCGCCCGATGTGGTGGGATTCCGGCAAGCCGACGTTGCTCCACGTCTCGCCCGAGTCGGTGGACTTGTACACGCCGTCGCCCCAATAGCTGCTGCGTGAGTTGTTTCCTTCCCCGGAACCCAGGTACAGGACGCTCGGGTCGGAGGGAGCCACGGCGATCGCGCCGATCGAGAAAACGTCTTCCTGCTCGAAGAGCACCTCGAAGGAGATGCCGCGGTTCACGGTCTTCCAGAGGTGACCCGAAGCCGTCGCGATGTAGAAGGTGTGCGGCTGCTGCCGCGGCACCGCGATATCGACGAATCGCCCGCTCTGCCGAGTGGGGCCGATCTCCCGATACTCGACGGTGGAGAGCACGCTCTCCAGGGACTGCGCCTCGACCGGGGCCCACGACGAGCCCAGCAAGGTCGAAAGAGCCGCCAGGAGGAGGGCAGGGCGGTAGAACTTCATGTGGGACTCCGTGATAGCCGTGACAAAGCGAGGAACGTCGGGTTCGCGTACCGGAAAGACAGCAGCCTAGGCCAGGATGTTGACCGGAGCAAGGCGGCCTTCGGCCCGCACAGCCTCGCTCGTCCGCAAGTACTTATCTTCCGCTCTTCCAGCACACGAATGGATCGTCCATGGCCTTGATCAGCTGCCAGAGTCTTCGCATAGCCTTCGGCGGCCCGCTTCTGCTCGACGACGCCAACCTCCAGCTCGAACGGGGGGAGCGTGTGGGGCTGCTCGGTCGAAACGGGGAGGGCAAGTCCACGCTCCTGAACATCATCGCGGGCGCCGTGGCGCCCGATGCCGGGGAGGTCGTTCGCGATTCGGGCTTGCGCGTTGCCATCGTCGAGCAGCAGGTGCCCGAAGGCCTGCCTGGGTCTGTTCTGGACGTGATCGACTCGGGCTCACTCCCGGGGGCCACGGAGCGTCATCACGCGGAGCGCATGTGCTCCCTTCTTCACCTCGATCCCGACCAGCCTTTCTCGAGCCTCTCAGGTGGACAGAAGCGCCGAGCGCTTCTGGGCAAAGCCACGGTCTCCGACCCCGACCTGCTGCTTCTCGACGAGCCCACCAATCACCTCGATCTGGAGCGCATCGACCAACTGGAGAACATTCTCCTGCGCTTCCAGGGCAGCCTGCTCTTCATCACCCACGACCGGATGTTCCTGCAGCGCATCGCCACCCGTATCGTCGAGCTGGATCGGGGTCGCCTCACGTCGTGGGCTTGTGATTATCCCACATACCTCGCGCGCAAGGACGCATCGCTCGCCAACGAAGAGAAGCAGTGGGCGCTCTTCGATCGCAAATTGGCGAAGGAAGAGACGTGGATTCGCCAGGGTATCAAGGCGCGCCGCACCCGAAACGAGGGAAGGGTTCGCGCGTTGCAGCAGCTTCGCCGAGATCGTGCCGACCGGAGGGAGCGGGGCGGACAGGTCCGCCTGCACATGCAGGAGGTGGAGCGTTCCACAGCGAAGATCGTCGAGGCGAAGCAGGTGACGTTCGCATACGAGACCGGAGAATCCCCCGCGGCCGAGGTCGTCCGCGACTTCAGCGCGGCCATTCATCGCGGCGACAAGGTCGGCATCATCGGGCCCAACGGGTGCGGGAAGACGACGCTGCTCAACCTCCTACTCGGCAAGCTGGAACCACAGAAAGGCACCGTGAAGCATGGGGCTCGCTTGCAGGTCGCCTACTTCGACCAGCACCGCGACGAACTCGAAACCACGGCGACGGTGGCGGAGGCCGTCGCAGGTGGGAACGAGTACGTCGTCATCGGAGACGGCAGGAAGCACATATACGGGTACCTGCAGGACTTCCTTTTTTCCGCCGAGACCGCTCGCCAGCCCGTCAGCAGCCTGTCAGGGGGGGAGCGGAGCCGGCTTCTGCTCGCGAGACTCTTCACCCAGCCCGCGAACGTGCTCGTCCTGGACGAGCCCACCAACGACCTCGATACCGAGACGCTCGAGCTGCTCGAGGCCCGTCTCGTGGCCTTCGAGGGCACGGTGTTGGTGGTCAGTCACGACCGGGCCTTCCTGGACAATCTCTGCACCAGCACGTTGGTCTTCGAGTCTCACGGCACCTACCGAGAGTATGTCGGCGGCTATTCCGACTGGCAGCGCACCGTGGCGGCGCAGGAGTCGGCGCGGGAACAAGACCAGCCTGTTGACTCTCCGGGTGAAAAGAGGCCCCGCGCCCACAAGGCGAACTGGAAGCCGGATGATGGCACGCCCAAGAAGCTCAGCTACAAGGAGTGGCAAGAGTGGATCGAGCTGCCCGGGCAGATCGAAGCGCTCGAACACGAACTAAACACGCTCCAGGCGCGCATGGCTGATCCTGCCTTCTTCCAGGAGGACGCCCCTGAGATCCGCGATGTGAGTCGGCGCGCCAAACAGATCCCCGACGAAATCGACCATGCGTTCGAACGGTGGGGGGAACTGGACGAGCGTGCATAGCGCGGTTGCCGAATAACATCGAGGGCGGCCGCGCCGAAGCACGACCGCCCTCTCACCGGACCGGTCTGGGTTCGGTGTTGCGGCCTACATGCCGTTGCCGGGCGTGGTGATCGGCTCGTCGTCCTCGGTGTCTCGACCCGCGTCGAGGTCGTTCCAATTCAAGATGGCGTTGAAGCCCAGGAAAAACGTGCCTTGGGTTTGCCAGCGCCAGAACGGCCGTATGGAAAAGCTGACCACGTGGCCGTCCCCGACCGGAGCGTCGATCACCTGGGCCCTCCCGGCCAAGGCCTCGCCGCCGGCGAGCGCACCCGAGAGCAGGATCTGATCGGCGTTTCGCGGGAAGCGCATGATTACGCGAGGAGCGTCGGCGCCGCCCCCCCCGAATCCTCCGCCGAAGCCTCCACGGCCGAAGCCGCCGCGACCGCCGCGACCACCGCGACCACCGCCACCACTCCGGCCCGCCGTCTCCTCAGGATTCTGGTAGTCGGAGAGGGTCGGACGTGTGGCCATGGGTGTCGTGTTCTGCCAATTCCCACCACGGCGGCCGAAGCCTCGTCCACCGGCACCGCCGCCCGTCGAGAGCACGAGATCGTTGCGGAAGTACACGGGCAACTGGTCGCCGTCGTAGCCATAGGAAATGGGGCTGGTCTTATCCGCGATGATGCCGCGATGGATCGAGCCCGGTGCGGTGAGTCCCGTTGGGGTCTCGACGTTCACGCCCGGGGTCACGCCGTACTCGGGCATGATCGACGAGGTCGAGCCTTCGACGATCAGCAGGCCTCCCTCACGCACGAAGGCGGCGAGCTCCGCCATGCCTTCCCATCCCATGCCGCCTCGGATGTCGTCGCTCTCGTCGATTCCACCCAGGTTGGGTGTCTCTTCGCTCTTCCTGTAAGGAAGTGGCAGATCGCCGGTCATGGCGAAGCCGTTGATGTGCGACTGCGCGTTCCCGCCCACGTGCGGGTAGATGATGACGTCGTACCGTTCCCGAAGATTGCCTTCGGCGACGAGCTTGTCGGCGAAGTAGTCGTACGGCACGCCGTAGTGGTCGAGCGCGCCACGCACCCAGCCCTCGTCCTGCGTGCGACGCCACGCATGCAGAAACGCGATACGCGGAACGTCGAGCTCGTGGGTCCCGACCTCCGGCATGTCGTTCGTGCCGTGCCCCTGCAGTCCGAACTCCGCCAGGCTCGCCTCCAGCGCCGAGCGGTCCGCGTCGGGAACGATGAACGTGCCCGCTGCGAACGTGCGGCCGTCCATCTCGAACTCCTCTTCGGCCGCGAGCATCCTCATCGCCGCGTGCCTGAAGCGGAACGCCATGAGATTGTTGTCCGTCGTATGGTCGACCACCACGATGCTGCCACCGCCTGAGATGCCTCCCGGCGCGCGCGCCGGTGCAGTGAGCAGCGTCATGTCCGCGTCGAACACCTCGGGGTCCTCGATCTCGACGATCTCGACGTTACGCATGAGCTGGAAGGTCCAGCCCGCGTCGTCGTAGGGTCGTGGATTCTCGAGCGAGAACTGCTGCAAGGACAGGTACATGTCGGCGAGCGTGCGGAACGGCTGATCCGCGCGGATCAAGTAGTCACCTGCTTCGACCTCGACGCCGCCCGCTTCGAACGAGTCGTCCGCCCGGTGGATCTCCAGGCCCTGCCGCATGAGCTCATTCACCGCGTCCACCGCGTCGGCGCGCCGGCGCTGGCCGGACGGGATGAGCCACGCATTGATCGGTCCGTCGACTCCTCTGCGTACGGACCGCTTGTTCTTCACCCAGTAATTGTCGAGGAAGGTCTCGCGGTGATCCGCGGTGTACTTCAGTGAGAACAGCACGGCCGATTGCTGAATGTTCGTGTTGTTTCTGGGGCCCCACTCGATGGTCGCGAGTGGGGGGTTCGGGCGGAACCACTCGCGGCTCGTCGTGGTGCCGCCTACGCGCAGTGTTCGGTTCTGCGGCCCGTAGCTCGCGACCTCGTAAAAGCGCCCGATCGCATTGTGGCCGTGCGCGATGCTGAACATGTAGTTCGGAGTCCACCCGTCGTAGAAGCCATAGGTCCATACGCCTGGAACGTCGCGCTTGGTCATCTCGAGCACGTCGTTTTCGGCGAGCATCCACCACTCCGTGACCGTGATGGCGTCGAACGCCTCGTTGTAGGGTCCCGTGCCGGTAGACGAGTACAGGTAGTTCTGCGCTTCGTGCAGATCGTGCATGATCGTCGGCGCCCACTCCAGCTGGATCGCAGTCACGCTCTTGGTGAGCGCGAGCATCTGACCCATGGCGTCGCGATTGTTGTCGTGTGCGACATATTTGCCCCAATACATGAGAGGCAGGCGCGCCGCACCGTCGGGTCGACCCTTGTTGTAGTAATAGGTGTCAACCTGCTTTTCGCGGCCGTCCACCTCGATGACCGGAGTGATGAACGTCACGATGTTGTCGCGGATATCCTCGATGAACTCGGTGTCCTCGACGACCAGCCGGTACGCGAGCTCCTGCAGCATCTCGGGCCCGCCGTTCTCCGTGGAGTGCATGCCGGAGGTCAACCAGTAGATGGGCTTGGCGATCTCCTTGATCAGCTCCTGGGCCCGCTCCTCGCTAGTAGCGCGCGGGTCGGTGAGCTCCTGCATGTATCCCTTGTACTGGTCGAGGTTGGCGATCGTCTCTTCATTGGCGATCGCCATGAGGATCATCTCGCGACCCTCCTCCGTCTGACCGATCGACCACACGGTCGCGCGCGGTGAAGCGTCGGCGATCGCGCGCAGGTAACGGTGAATGTCTCCGGCGTAGGTGAGCTCATCGGGCGTGCCGACGATGCGGCCATGGAAGTCGAGTGGCGTGGGGACCGTCTCCGACGCCGGCAGGTGGTCGACGAGTTCCGTGAGGATGCGGTCGTCCTGCGTGTGCTCGAGAATGAGCCGCGTGTACTCCTCGTCGATGGCCTGCGCGCCGCTCGTTTGGGCGACCGAGACGGCCGGAGTGACGGCGATACAGGCGAGAATGGTGTAGGACAAACACCGGATTCTGCGCGACATGAAAACCCCCTGTGCCTCATTGAGATGCGTGGCCGGCGTGTGCCCGCCTACGTGTGGCCTATCGGTGCAAAACAAGACCCGCAAGTGAAGACGGATGCTGGCGGGAGGGCGCGCCCGCGTGCCGTCGGTTGACCAAAGGAAGGCACTTCGAGAGAGTGGGCTGTATGTCTCACAGCGTGCGCAAGCATTTGCGCGTCGATATCGACGCCTACGACGATCAGATCCGTCGCTTCATCCCTGGCTACGAGGCAATGCTGCGCGCGGCTGCTCTTGCGGTGGCGTCCGTTCAGCCGGGGCTGGTCCTGGATCTCGGGGCGGGCACGGGCGGACTCTCGGAAGTGCTCTTGCGTCAGGAAAGGGTCGGCCATGTCGAACTCCTGGACGTCGACCCCGAGATGCTCGAACGCGCCAGGGCGCGCCTGGCGGCGTTCGGGTGGAGGGCTCGTTTCCGGGAGCGATCCTTCCTCGACCCACTGCCCTCATGCGACGCTGTGGCGTCGTCGTTGTCGCTCCATCACGTCCGAGCGATAGAAGCGAAACGCGAACTCTACGGCCGCGTCTTCGACGCGCTCTGGGGCGGAGGGATCTTCGTCAACGCGGATGCCACGATGCCTACCGAGTCCAAGGAGCGGGACGCGCTCTACCGCCACTGGGTCGACCACATGGTGGCGTCCGGAATTGAAGAGCGCGACGCCTGGAGCCACTTCGAGGAGTGGGCCGAGGAGGACACCTACCAGCCGCTGGATGACGAGATGGCGGCCATGGTGGACGCGGGCTTCGCGGTGGAGTGCGTGTGGCGGGAGGGTCCGATGACGGTGGTGGTGGGGAGGAAAGGGTAGGGCGTTTGGCGTCAGTCGCCGATGTGATCGTCCAGGTGTCGATACGCAAGGTTGCCGTAATAGAGGTAGCGCCTCCCACGGGGGTCCCGTTTGACGTCGATTGTGACCGTCGCGTAATGCTGGGCGGAGATGTGGACACGCGCACGTACGCCGAACTCCTGTTGGCGGTCGGCACGCGGCGCAGTAGCCCGGCATATGCGATCGGATTCTCTTTGGGGCGGCCGTTTCTCGAGCAGCGCATCGACCGCATGACCCTGCCCGTCGGTCGGTCGCGGTGGCCGAGGAATCTCGCGTTGGCGCTGGGCATCTGCGCGACCCTCATCATGGCGTGGGGACTCCCGCATCCTGTGCGTGCCGCCACGGTGGACAGCGCCTGGAACGCGTGTCCGGGGGGGCTCCTCAGACACCAGCCTGAAGCTCCTAGGCGCCTTGCGGCCGACGCACTAGGCGACTCAGTTCGGGACGGTCACCCGACCATACCGAGAGCTGAAATCGCTTGCAGGCTCACCATGACGCTGTATCTGGGGACGGAGTAACCCCGGACGCAGCAGTCCAAGTCGGCGTCGCTCCCGCGCGCCGCTCCATTCTCATCGCGGTGATCATGTTCGCCGTGGGGGCCGGCGCGGCGACCTATCTGCACTGGCCGGCTCTGCAATCGTACGAGGTCTATCGCTCGGACATCCGCCAGGCGCCCCACTGGGCGGTATATCACACCACCTCGTTCAGCGAAGACGACATGCTGATCGAGTACGCGCGCTACAACGAGTCGCCGCTGCAGAACGCGATCTATTACGTGGGCACGTACGTGGCGGATATGGTCGACCTCACGAAGCTTTTCGCCATCCTCAGCTATGGGTTCGGCGCGCTGCTCTTCTTCCTGGTGGGGCGAGCGCTGTACGGGACACGCGCGGGTGTGCTCGCTGGCCTCTTCTTCACCTTTCTCCCGGACCAATTCGAGTTCTCGGCGGGCTTCTTCTCGAAGTTCTGGATGGCCCCGGTCATCCTGATGGGCGTGTACGTGTTGGAGACCAGGAAGTGGAGCCTGATCATCCCCCTGATGCTGTTCGGTGCGCTCGCGTATCCGGTGTCCGCGGTCATGATCGGGGCGTTCGTGGCCACGTATATCGTCTTCGTCGCGGTGGAGGACCGGAAGGCGGCGGTGTCCCTGCTGGCCTACCTGAGCGCCGGCTCCGCGCTCGCGCTTGCGGTGCTGCTGCCGAAGTACCTGAGCCCGCCGGACTTCATCGGGTCGCAGTTGTCCGGTGACCTGATTCACCAAATGCCGGAGATGATCCGCGGCGGCTTCAATACCAACCCCTACATCCCGATTCCGTCCGTATGGTCCCAGGTGTGGCGCTTGATCGGGCATCCGTTCGTGCTCGTCAGCGCCGCCCTCTACGCGCTCGTGCTGCGCAAGAAGTTCCAGTGGAACACCACCTGGACGGCGCTGCTGCTGGCGGGTGTGCTGTGTTACGTCGCGGCAGACGCCTTCTTCATGCGGCTCTACATCCCGAACCGCTACACGCGCCACTCTCTGGCAGTGATCCTCATTCTGTGGAATGCCAAGAATCTCGACACGCTCCTTCTACAGGTGTCCCGCCGATGGCTTCGCTACGCGGTCTTGATCGCGGTGCTGGGGACGGGCGGATACATGCACAGGGACACATTCGAGCAGGGTGAGGATACGACGGATCGAAGGCAGTACCACTGGCTGAACGAGTTCATCCGGGGACTCCCCGACGGCGCGCTGATCGCGGGTCCGCCCCACATCATGGACGACGTGGCGGTCCAGGGTCGGCACAGCGTTCTGGTCAACTTCAAGCTCTCGCACCCCTGGTGGGACGGGTATTACCCGGAGATCAAACGGCGCACGATTGCGTCCTTCGAAGCTCTTTACGCCACGGATACCGCGGCGATCAACCGACTCTACGACGAGTACGGAGTCTCCTACTTCGTGGTGGGCAGGTCGTACTACAACCCGCGCCTCATCGACCGGGGTCGCTTCTATGTGAACCCGTACAACACGCTGATCAACCGCCTCACACCTGTCGAGGAGGACTTCGTCCTGGAGAACCCCCCACCCGAGTCGGTCGTATACGACGAGGGGGCCTATCTGGTCGTTCAGCTTCCGCTGCGCTAGCGGTACCGACCTAGCGGTCACCCGGAAGCAGGAGTTGGACCCCGGTCTCGAAGAGCACGGTCTCGGGCGGGACGAACAGGCGATTGGTCAAGTAGACGCGTTGCGAAAGGCCCATCGCCAACGCGAAGGTCACCATCAAGGCCGCGATGATCGCGCCCCGGGCCTTGGGCTTCGGTCGCCACCCGTCGCGGATGACGAGTCCCAAAGCGCAACCGTAGGCGAGGAGTAGCCACGGCGGCGCCTGCACGAGCGGCCACAGGAAGAACAGCCCCGCCAAAGCGGTCTGTTCGGGGTCTGCCCGGAACCACCGCCAGACCACGATTGTCCAGGTCATCCAGAGGCCTGCCAGCAACAGAAACATCGGGTAGTTGCGCACGAATCGTAGGACGGTGCCCATGACGACGTAGGGAACGAATGGGTCGTTCACGACCGACCAGAGACCGGCGGTGGCCATCCAAGACCCGACCATGACGAGCACGGTCCAGGCGAGATGGCCCGTCTGTCGATAGAAGAAATGCAACAGGAAGAGCACCACGAAGTACTCGGTCCACAGTTTGCACGATTCTTCGAAGAAGCCGAGCATGTCACGCATCGGCCCGGTCCCGTGGAGGGTCATCTCCGGCCAGAAGATCTGCCAGATGAAGTGGCGATGACTCAATAGATCGAGGACGCCGTGCGCCCCGGCCAAGACGACGATGAGGGCTACGTATGGCACGTACCTGCGCACATCGGGGATCGCGCGCAGGATGTTCCACAGGACCAGCGACCCGATGATCGCCAGCAGGATGATGAGCACATCGTCCGCATAGACGATGAACGGATGCGCGGACTCGTTCACCAAGCCCCGGATCCACGTGCCGATGTCTTCGTGCCACTCGAGCCTTTCGTCGAGAAGCGCCCCACCGATCACCAGGCTGAGTAGGGCGGCAGCCCGCCGGTACGCCGGATCGAGAGCGCGGTTTCGGATCGCCGGCAAGACCAGCAGCAGAGTCGCGACCATGAGGGACAGGCTCAGCCATGTGCCCGGCTCGTCCTCCTCGAAGCCGAGGAACACGGACCAGTTCGCCAACGAGAGCAGCAGAGTGAAGAGCGCGAGCAGAACCGGTGCGAAGATGAACGTCGCGGCCGGGACCCGGAGGTCTAGTTCGTCTCGCGTGTCGCTCACTGGGTCCGTAGCCATGCGATCAACGCAGCAGAAGAGATGCCGTAGTGGGTCCCGTCAGAGAAACTGACGGTGCTCTCGTCCAGACCCGCGAGCAACGCTTCCGGCGTCGGTTGTAGCTCCTGACGGATCCAAGTATCGAACGGGTTGGCAACGAACCTGATTCGGCCCTCGAGGTACGTGGGCAGGAAGTGAGCCGGCTGTATGATCCAGTAGTCGATCCCGTAGTCATCGATGAACCGGATGATCACGTCCGGGTCCGTGGCGTAGTAGGCGGTGAAGAACGCCTTGGTGCGTTCCTCGACAAGCGCCCAGTGCTCGGACCAGTAGGACTGACTGAGTTCCTCCATGATGAAGACCGATCGACCCGTAATGACCGGGATGTCGCTCGCGCGTAGCGGGTGCACGGCGATCATGGGGCGATCCGGGAGCTGGCGTACCCACGCGTACAGTTCTTCGTCGTCGAACTCGACCGTGCTGAGGCCTCTGCGCAGCTCGCCGTCATAGTCGCGATACCCAACCGTGAGAAGAACCACCGTCGCGGCCGCTAAGCCCGCGTACCGCCGGACGCTATGCGCGCCCTCAGCCGAGGGCCGCGACCGCACTCGGTCGACAACTCGGCTGACCCAGTATCCGCTCGCCAGAGCCATGAAGAGCGGGAGCGAAAAGTGGAGGTAACGGTTGGGGAAATAGAATCGGAAGAGGAAAATGTCCGCGATGACGTACATCACCATGCTGCCGAGCAAGAGCCCGACGAGACCACGCGGTAGGCGAAACGTGCTCTTGGCCAGGTGCACATAAGCGACCAGGAACAGCAAGAGGTGGAAGGGATCGAAAAGACGCGCCTCCACGTAAGACCACAGCGAAGGGACCGGCAGCACGATCGAGCGCGCCCCGGGCCGGTATTCTGGAAGGTCTTGCATGGTGGCGCGGGTCGCGAGCTCACCGAATTCGTGAGATCCGAGATACTTCGAAGCGATGATCCCCAACATCACGACCGCGCCCGCCGCCAGATAGACGTACTTCCTGCGCCATTCGGCGAGCTCGAACAGACGCCGCCGGTCGTGCACGACCGCGTCGACCAGGTAGATCATTCCGCTGTGGATGGCGACCATCGGATACTGCACCGATTGCAACGCCAACAACGGAATCGACCAGCCCCACTTCCCCTTCACGATTACCAGGATCGTGAGCCCCAAGAGGGACGCCGAGAGCCCGTCCATGAAGCCTCCCCCGAACTCCCGGAAGACGTTCGGGAAGAACATGAGCAGGATCGCCGCCGTCCAACCCGTGAGCCTGCCCCCCATCGCGCGGCCCAGCACCAGAGCCACGGTGACATATGCGCTGAAGAAGAGGATCGCGGTGATCTTGCCCCAGACGATGTCGTGTCCGGTCAGCGCCAGGGTTTGGTAAAGCAGGTCCGCGAACTGTGATGTGCCGAACTCCGCGAACCGGAGCATGGCGTCGTCGGGGTGGAAGAACTGACGGTCCGGAGAGATCCACTGTGGGGCTTGTCGCCAGTTGTTGTCGAAGCGCAGCGGATTGATGAGCGCGGGCCAATGCAGGTACGTGCCCCAGGCGGCGGCCAGGGCCGCGACCAGGGGAATGTCCCGCGCGGTGATGGCCCGGAGCACGCGCGCCGGGAGACCGCTCACTACAAGATCCCCGACATGACGCGGGGGCCGACCAACTTGGCTAGAGGGAGAGGGAAGAGCCTCCAGAGTGTGCGGGCGTAGTCGTACTTCGGATTGTTCTGGTTGAGACTCGGCAGTTTCTGACCCGCGGCCAAGTAGTACCAGTTGTCGATGGGGCGCCGCTCCGGGCGCCACTTCATCTTGAAGCGCTCATTCCCCGTACCAATGAGACTCCGGCCCATATCGAAGGTGGCGAGGCTCCGCCTGCAGCACTCCTCGATCACCGACCAATACAACTGGTCGTTGGCGTAAGCGGACCAGTACTCCTTGATGCACACCACGTGCAGCTGCGCGACCGCATTGGGGTTGTGCATGAGCAGGCTACCCCCGATGGGCTTTCCGCTCTCGGTGTAGAGCACGGCCAGCTGGGCGTCCGTGCCGTGCTCGGCCATGACGGCGTCCAAGTACTGCCTGGAGTGATACGGTGAGCCCAGGTCGCGCACGGCGCGATTGATGACCGGCCAGAAGTCTTCGACCAGCTCGGTGTGCCCGAAGCGCACGGTCATGCGGTGTTTGCGCGCCTTCTTGATGCGATTGCGCACGATGGAGCGCAGGTGTTCGGCGTAGAAGCGCTCAGGATCCGGGTTGAGCGGCAGATAGAACGTCGCGTAGGATGGGTCCGATAACCAACCGTCGGGCGCGGCGGTGTTCTCGGACAGGCGCCGGACCAGTGTGTACTTGGCTCCGACCTCTGCGTGCAGCTCGATCGCTTGGGCCAGAAGCGCGTCGGCCGCCTCTGGACCGTCCGCGTAGAAGCCGCCTTGATTGGCGAAGGGAGCCGTGGTCAGGTACTTGCCGAACAAGGGATTGGTGGACAGGGCCAGGGACAGGAAGCCTCTTATCTCGGCCCCGTCGACGGCCACGTACCAAAACTGCGGAATCCCGTACGCTCGTTCTACTACCCGACGCCAGGGCCACCCGTCCACAAACGTGGTGTCGGGACGACCGCGCACATAGGTCTCACACGCGTCACGGTTTTCTTCGGTGACCGCCACGACTTTCACTCGACTCAGGCCTTCTCGAAGACGAGTACCGTGAGCGGGGAGAGCCAATTGAAGCCGAAGATGCCAGCGCGGTAGGTCCGCCGGTATCCGAGATCGAGCATTCGCTTCGAGACGTCGGGTGTGGTGGTCGGATACACGTCGATGTCGTCGAGTTTCTTCAGATGAATGTGGCGGTAGTAGACGCTCTCGAAGTTCTTGATCTCGAATACGAGCGGCCCTTGCGCGATGCGGGCCAGCTCCGCGAGAGCCTTGCTTTGGTCGGTTTCGTGCACGTGGTGCAGCACGTTGATGCAGGCGACGACATCGAACGAATCGTCCTCGAAGGGCAGGCCCAGAAGATCACCTTCCGTGAAGGTGACTCGATCCATTCCTCTCGCGGCCCGTCTGCCGATCTCGAGGGTCTCATCCACGAAGTCGGTGCCGTCGACGCGTTCGAGGTCTGGGAAGCGCCCCGCGATCTCGAGTGTGAAGTCACCTCGGCCGCAGCCGACGTCGACCACCGATTCGATGGTCGGGTCCCGGTCGATCAGGCGTGCCATCTGGTTCAGCACCAGGGAGCGAATGCGTTTCTGCCAGACCGTGTGTTTGAGGGGAGCACCGTCCACGGCATCGTAGTAGCCGTCGCGCTCCTCGGCGCTCTTCAGCATGTACTTCTTCGTCTTCGCGTAGTGCTCGTCCTTGTTCATTCCTCTCCGGGCTCCGGGGCGCGCATGAGGTCGCCCAAGCGATCGAAGAATACGAGCAGGAAGGACAGCAGGAACAGTAGCTCCGCGATGTTCTCGCCGATCTCTTCGCTGACGATTTGGATGAAGCGTCGATTCAGGTTGTCCCAGATCCAGCCGATATGGAACGCGTCGAGGATGACCAGGGGGGTTATGAGCACGAGAGCCGCGATGAAGAGCCTCACGCTGTTCAGGTTCGGCCTCAACGCTTGCACAATGAAATAGGCGAACGCGATTCCGCCGATGAGCGGGATGAACAGCCCGATATCGCCCGGGTTGAACCCCGGCACGTTCGTGAGCAGATCGTTCGGCCTCATGATCCGGGTGCGCAACTGTTCGTGGAACATGAAGAACTCGTCCAGCGCGAGCACGACGAACCCCAGAGACAGTAGCGGCCAGATCCAGCGATACGCCGAGGTCTCACCGCGACGCTCATCGTGCAATCTCGTCACCAGGTAGGTGGCGTACGCGACGAACCCGACACACAGCAGTTGCACACTGGAGAACCAGGCGATCGGGGTCCGCTCGGTGTCGAACATGCGGACGATGGTGCGCCAGCTGTCTCCTTCCACGTAGTGGTTCCAACCGACTACGAACACCACGAAGAAGTAGTTGATCAGGATCAGCGCCTGAATCATGAGGCGCTTGTGACGCGCGACCAACTGGATCATAGCGAGGGGCGTGCGTTAGGGCGCGGCAACCGGGGACTCAGCCGCGGTTGCTACGCCCGATCGCGCCCTCAATACGAGGCGGTGGTGAGGTCGATCCAGGCGCGGCCCCTGATGGGATAGCCGAGGCCGGCCGCGGAATAGCCGATGGCTCGTTCCAGCGCGCACTTCGAATAGGTGATCAACGTCGTGCCGCCGATCGATTGGCTCGCGCTGCTCTCGTTCTTCGACATTACGGCGCCGTAGATGGAATTCGTTCCCGTGGAATCGAATTTGTCCTGGACGACGATGTACCCATAGAACGTGAAGCCACCGAGTATGGTCAAATCCCCCTCCACCAGAAGAATTCCCTGGCCGACCGACCCGCTGCCCAATTGCACGTCGCCCGTGACGTGGATGATCGGGAAGTAGAGTCCACAGGCCCCCGTCGGATTGGTCGGATTCCCCCAATTCGTGGTGGTCGTCTGTGTGCAGATACCGCCCGTCGTGGTGTCGGGAGCGGTCGTGATGGACCCCCCCGTGATCGAGTGTGTCGCCAGGGCGGTGGCCTCGGTCCAGGAAAGGCCGCCCATGTCGGTGAAGAACGTGGTGTCGAGCGAAGTGCTTTGGTATTTGGCGGGGTCCCCGAGAGCACTGCCGGTGGCGCCGAGCGTGATCAGCGAAGTGTCGGCCGAGACAATTCCTTCTTCCGTGGTGCCGTCGGACGGCAAGCACACACCCGTCAGCGCGGAGGGTACGTCGTCGGCGCCCGTGACGATCGATGTCGAGGATATCGACATCACGCCCAGCGTGGTGAATGCACCGGTCGGCGGATCGAAGTCGGGCGCAACCGTGCGCACGATGTATCCCAGACGCCGATTCGCACCTTGCCGGAGCAGTCCGCCCGCCGTGATGAAGCTGGTGGCATCGATCATGTACATGTTCCCGGACATACGCGTCACGGTGAGCGTATATGTGCCGTCCGCGAATGTGCCGCTCTCGGACAGCGTGTCGAACGCATTCATCGCGTTGTACGCGCCCCCATCCCAGTCCGACATCACCTCCACGGCTCCGCTCTCGGCCACGTAGAAGGCGAGCTCCGCGTTCTTGGTCGCCGTGCCCATGAGCACTTCCTGGTTGGCGATGAAGTACGCGCCGAGCGCCAACACGGTCAGTACGAGCAGGATGAACATGGTCATGGGCAGCACGAAGCCGTCTCGGCCGCCTGCCGCTCCCATCCAGGACTGGCTGGTCTGCGCATCCATGGTCAATTCCTTATCTGGACTTCGACGAGTGTGGTGTCGCCGACGGCCCTTCCTTGCGAGTCGATAACGTCCGACAGGGTTCGTATGACCACCTTGATCAGCGCGACAGATGCTGCGGAGGTCTCTGCTGTCCCCGTGGAGTCGAAGTAGGTGAACGTGATGGGCATCGTATCGGCCAGAGGCCCGGCCATGATCACGGCATCCGCCGAGCCGGTTCTGCGACCGAGGTAGTATTCGCCGCCGTACATAAAGGCGCCGTACGTGTGCGCAGTAAAAGCTCGAACCGGCGACCCTTCGACCACGGAGTCCGGCGGAGCTCCGAACGTCCCGGACAAGGTAAGCACCTGCGCGGAGTCGCCTGCCGGGCACGTCGTGCTCGAGACCGCGGTCACGTCGGCGGTCTTGAAGACGTCGTCACTGTTTGCCAGCGGGTCGTTGTCGGCCAGGTACGAGATCGAATCGGAGTCCGAGAACGTGCCCGCGATGCTCATCACCGTCAGCTGTGAGGAGCCGAGGTTCGTGGCGCACACGACACCGAAGGACCCGGCCGCCCTCACCGTGATCGAATCGTCGTCGATGTTGATGATGTCGCCCTCGCCCGCGCTCACCTCCCGCAGCTCATTGAACAGAATATCGGTCCCGGCGCGCAGCGCGTTCATGTTCTCCGACTTGGCCGCGGACACCGTGTACATCCTCTGATTGCCCATGAGCAACTGAAACGCGGAACTCAGGATGACCCCGCCCAGCAACACGACGATCAGGACTTCGATCATCGTGAAGCCGGAGGCGCCTGGGTGTCGCGTCACAGTCTTAGAATGTGAGGGTGTCGCCATGAGCCAGGTGGGCTGAGACTGCTGATGCGCCAATGCAAATCTCCCTGTTATTCGACGGATTTCCCGGCGGGAAGTGCATCACGCACACCGAAGAGTCGTCCGCGTCGTCGTCATCGTCCGGGTAGTACTTGGCGCAGAGGTCGATCGCGTCGAGATCGTCGTCATCGTCCGCGTCGAAATCGTCGTCGCTTACGACGTTGCCCTCTTCGCACTGTGTGCTGGCACGCCCCAGAAGCCTGTAGACGAAGGTGTCCGGCACCGAGGAAAGAAGGCGCCCGTCAGACATGCCAGGCCCCAGCGTGACGATCTGGACTTCTTTGTAGTTGGCGGCATCCGTCAGGATGGTCCAACTCACGTCGTAGTCGTCGATCGTAACCGTTCCGGCTGCCACGTCCTCGAAGGGCGTGGCCCGGAGCTCTTCGACCGCCGCTTGCAGTGAGGCGCTGCGTTCGATCGTTATGTCGGAGATCGTCGTCTGTCGGTTGAACTGCCCCGTCATGAGCCCGAGGGCCAGAATGCCCACCGTTAGGATGACGAGGGCAACGAGTAGCTCCACCATGGTGAAGCCATCCGCGCGGTTCCGTCGAATTGAGGTCTGGAGATTGTTCATGAGAAGGTACTTATGTCCTTGCTAGGGGGGTTGGAAAGGTCTTAGGCAACGTCGACGTCTTCGGCGTCGTCGGGGTAGTACTTCGTGCACAACTCTGTGGCATCGAGATCGTCATCGTCGTCGACCACCTGGGCATCTTCACATTGCACGTCGGCGCGCCCGAGCAGCCGGTAGCTGAACGTTTCCGAAACGTCGGGCAGCAGACGACCGTCTTCCATGCCGGGGCCCTCCGTGACGATCGAGACCTCCTTAGCGGACGAAACGATGGTCCAGCTCACGTCGTAGTCGTCGATGGTGACGGATCCGGCAGCAACGTCCTCGAAAGGCGTGCTCCGGATCTCTTCGATCGCGGACTGCAGCGAGGCGCTACGCTCGATCGCGAGGTCGGAGATGTTGGTCTGTCGGTTGAACTGCCCCGACAAGAGACCGAGTGCCAGAATGCCCACGGTCAGAATGACGAGGGCGACGAGGATCTCCACCACGGTGAAGCCCCAGCCGTTCTTATTGCCGCCGTCTGTTGTCTTTCGCGAAGGGGGGGTACGCATGCGTGATACTCCTAGTTGATTTGACCCATCGGAAGGATCGTGACCTGGCGGGTCGATCCTCCCAGAGTCATTTCAAGGGTCACTGCGGTTGTAAAGGAATTGCAATCCAGATCTGCGTAGCCCTTCGGGGACATGCAGAGTACCAATGAGTCCACGTTGTTCTCCTCTGAGAGCGTCACACCGAAGTCGGTCTTGAAGCTGATCGATCGACGGATGGTGTCGCTCTGGATGACGTAGGCCCGGTCGTCCGCCACTTTGATGATCAGCTTGGCTGTGCTCCCGCGCTCTACCGCCCGTGCGCGGGCCACTGCCTTCAGCGCTACCAGGGACTCCCTCGACGAACGCGTCGAGAGATTCGCTGAGACGCCACTGAAGGCCTGCACCCCCATTCCCACGAGAATGCTCACGATGCCGATGACGACGAGCATCTCCAGGAGGGTGAAGCCTCCACGGCGCCTCTCGTGGCGTGTGTCGGCACGAGCAGAGCTACGGCTTCGATCGGTTGAGTCGTCGGCTGTTTTCACGGCAGATCCGGACTGATTTCGAGTCTGGGGAAATCGAGTCCTCAATTTGGGGCTCCCGCGACGGCTCGGTCAATGAGATTCGATCCGCGCTCGCTGGAGGGTCCGACGTCGCCGCCGATCACCGAGTCGACCGCGTAGATCTTCTTGTCCTGACCCTCGTAGTAGCTGCGCAAGATCATCTCGGAGAGGACTCCGATCGTCAGCATGTTCAGTCCTACCATCCAGGTCAGTACGGTCACAGTCAGCAAGGGCTGGGGATTTCCGAGGATCTTCATGACTAGCACGTAGAATCCGAGTACGACCCCCACAAAGACAAAAAGCATGCCCAAACCACCGAAGAGGTGGAGGGGCCGCTGAGAGTAGCTGATCAAGTACTTCACCATGAGGATGTCGAGTACGACCCTGAATGCCCGAGAAATCCCGTAGTTACTGGCTCCTGCGCCCCTATCGGGGTTCGCGATGCGCACCTCTGCGATGGTCGCTCCCACCCCGGACAACAGGGCCGGAACAAACCTGTGCAGCTCGCCATAGAGGTGCACGTCACTGAGTACTCTTTTCCGATATGCGCGGAAAGTTGTTCCAAAGTCATGGATTTCCACTCCGGACATCTTCCGCATGATCCAGTTCGCGATCTTGGAAGGAAGTCTCCGGCTCCAGTAGTTGTCCCGGCGCTCGTGACGCCATCCGGTCACGACGTCGAACCCCTCGTCCATCTTGGCCAGGAACATTGGGATCTCCTCGGGAACGTGCTGGAGATCTCCGTCCATGGAGATGATGACTTCGCCCTGGCAGTGGTCGAAGCCGGCCGCGAGTCCCGCCGTCTGGCCGCGGTTCATTCTGAGACGCACGGCCCGCGTGGTAGAATGGGCGGCGCACAGTTCCTCGAGGGCGGCAAAAGTGCCGTCCTTGCTGCCATCGTCTACGAAGATGATTTCGTAGCTTCGGCCGATGTCGTCCAGCACCGCATGTAGGCGCGCGTGCAAGGGGCGGACGTTCGGCTCTTCGTTGTAGACGGGGATGATGACGGACAGGTCGAAAGACCGGTCCGAGGCCCGCCGCTTTGGAGGGGAATGGCTCACGCGGAGCGAGAAAACGCTGCCCGAACGATGTCGCCCGAGAAAATGGCGTTCGGCTGAACTTCGCAACCCACCCAGCATCCGTCGCACGACCGGACCTCGGTGTTTCGGAACTCCTCCGTGCGCGCGCTCTTCCAGAGCGCTTCGAAGCCCTCGTCTACCAGATTCCCGGCCACCATGGGCTTGTACATGCAAATCGGCACGTTGCCGTTGGGCATGATTCGCAGGTGACTACCCAGGGCCACGCACGGCGGGTTGGGCTTTGCGACGCCCTTGAGGAGGCGGTTTCGAGCGCCCTCCAGATAGTATCGGCGCATCATGCGCTCGGGCAGGTCGTCGTCCGCTGACTCCGTCTGCATGTCCGAGAAGGCCTGCTCGACTTCTGCCGGCGTGAGGCCGTCGAAGGTCTTCATCGCCTGCTCGACCTTCTTGATCTCGAAGCTCGGCTCGTAGAGTACCTGGTTGTCGAGCGCGAACTCAGAGATGAGGTCGAGGCCGAGGCTGTCGCACAGGGTCCTGAGCGGCTTGATGTGCTGGAGCGTGTTCCGCATGATCACTTGGTGGACACCGAGGTAGAAACCGAGCCTTTCGCGCAGCTCCACCAGCTGCCTGAGCGTATCCACGGTCTTGTTGAACGATCCCTGGACGCCTCGCACTTCGTCGTGCGTCTCGTCCATGGCATCGATCGAAACCTTGATGTGGAGATTGCTGCAGTCCACCTGCTCGAGCGTCTTGATGACGCGTCCCTGCACCATACCGTTGGTATTGATCTGGATGTACTTCGGATTCGAGCGCTCGCGCACGATGTTGATGATCTCGGCCATGTCCTTGCGCAAGAACGGTTCTCCGCCGCTGAGGCGGACCACCGAGAGTCGCCCCAAGTCCGAATAAACCTTGTCGATCTGCTCCAGGTTCATTTCCGGATAGTCTTTGATCTTCCACACGTCACACATCATGCACTTCAGGTTGCACCGCAGCGTCACGAGGTGTGTGACCACTTCGGGGCGGACCATCATGTGCAGACGATTCCGCACGGCGCTGTTCAGGACGCGCAGTGGGGTTCTCATCGTGTGTCTCCTGTAGGGGGCAGGTGCCGGAAGTTGATCAGCGCCACTTCGTTCTCCCGGAATTCCTGCTGCACTGATCGGTCTGTGAGAGCAGCCAGCTCGCTCTCCCGGACGCGGTTGACCCAATACCCACCGACTTGTCGGGAAATTGCAAGTAGCTCGTCATCGACGTAGCCGGGATGGCAGGTCACTTCGCACGTGCCAAGGGGCAAGACCCGCGCCAACGATTTCAGCGTCCCGGCGTCTAGGCGCTCTTGAGCCCCGATTCCGAAGAAATGCTCGGTTGTGAGCAGTCCGGACCGCGCGAGTTCCCCCCGGTTGGACAGGGCAAGGGTCCTGATTAGACTGGATTTCAGCCTCCCGGCCAACGATCGCGCGTCTCTTGGCAGGCTGGCGAGGAGCCGAGGCGTCTCCGAGGGCAGGCGAATGCCAAGTACCCCTTTTTGTCTGGCACTTCTTGCCGCCGCCCGGAAAATAGTGGGCATCGCGTGCAGGTGCTTTTCGCTGTCGACGTGCGAGACATCAATACCGGCACCGATTGCGCGGTCGAGTTGCGCGTCGAATTCCAGCCGCAGGTGGGCCCCGGACACCCCGCCCCGCGCGAGCCGACGGACCAGGGACCACGCCGAGCCGAGGAACTTCCCGCTCCGGTCGACGAGACTCGAGATCGCCTTCGGGTCACTCAGTGGAGTGCCCCGGAGCACGTTGAGGTGAACGCCGACACCGAGGTTGGGGCACTCTCCTGCGCGCCGAACCGCGTGCTCGAATCCCGGCATGTTGGTCAGGATGGTCGCGCTGGTCACGATGCCGTTCGTATGGCACTCGATGATCCCCCGGTTCACCGAGGCCGACAAACCGAAATCGTCGGCGTTGACGATGAGAGCTTTCAAGCCATCACGGGAGCGGCGTCGCCCGCACGACGTGGAATCGGTAGTGACTGTCTTCCACCACCTGGAGCCCCATGTACGCTTCGGCGCGCAGCTCGGCACGGACCGCGCCAACGAATCGCGTCCTCAATACACAGTACGCATCTGGGTTCTCGATGAAATACTGCGCCACCTCGTCCACCGAAGTCAGTTCGAGCACGTCGTTGTTGGCGTAGAAGATCGTGGTCGACTCGATCGCCGCCCACTCCAGGTACTGCCGCACGCCGGCCCCCGGGAATGCGATGCAGACCGGTCCTTGCGCGTCCGGTTGGCTGAGCACGTACTGCGTCGTGTATTTCTGGCTCTTGTGAGGCGACAGTGCCACGATCAGGCCCTGCGCCAAGTAGGTCGCCGAACCCAGCGTGACAACTGCCAAGCCGACCACCAGAGGGCGCCTCCAGCGAAGCTCTCGGAGCATTGCCGCGCTCAACAGGATCACTGCGAAGAGCATGGAAACCGAGAGGATTGCGTTGCTTGGTGAGGCCACGGCGGGATCCGCATCGATCGGTCCCGACACCGATATCTTGATCGTGAAGGTGCCGACGAGCTCTCTGGCGTCTTGGACCAGCTCCCACGCCGGAGTCACGAGCAGGCCGAGGGAGACGAGTGAAAGCCCGGCGATCCATATCTGGCGATCGCGCCCCTCCAGGTACCGCTGAAGCAACAGGCCCACCAAGGCGGCGAGCGGTGGGAGCGCTGGCGCGATGTAATAGGTGAACTTGGTCTCAGAGGCGGTGAAGAGCGCGAAGGGCACAACGACCCAAGCGAGCAAGAACAGGAGCGGGCCGGGCTCGGTGCGCCAGGTCTCCTTGAGGCGAGCTCCGAGCGCGACGAACGCTGCGGGAACCAGGCAGATCCAGGGGAACATGCCGTAGGAGATGGCCTCGATGTAGTAGAACGGACTTCCGCCGTGATTGTCCTCCGGAGTCGCGATGCGGTCGAGGTAGTCGAAGCGCAGGCGCTCCAGGAAGATCTCGTAGTTCAGGGCGTTGTAGACGTACCAGGGCAGCGTGAGTGCCAGTAGAAGTGCGAGGCCCCAGTGGAGTTTGAGCCTGTCGATCACGACGTCTTTCGCGGTCGCTATGGGCGTACGCAGACTTGCGGGATGGGCAGCGAGCATGCCGACCGCGCATAGCCCCAGAGTCCCCACGATCAGGAAGACCGCGAGCGGGCCCTTGGAGAGCACCGCTCCAGCGGCTGCGATGTATGCGAGCGCCATATGAAGCGTGCGCCGCTCATCCCGAAAAAGTGCCAGCGCGGTCAGGCCCGATGCCGCCATCAGGAAGGACACGAGCAGGACGTCGACCATCAGCTGACGCGACAGGAAGAAGAACATCGGCGAGGTCAGCAGCACCAGGGCAGAGAGGTAGGCTGCCGACGTTCCGAAGAGGCGACGCAACGCGTATACGAAGGAGCCCAGGCCGGCCACCGCGATGAGAACGAACGGGAGCCGCAGCGCTAACTCGTTGAGTCCGAAGAGCGCGTAGGCCGGCGCCATCAGCCAATACATGAGCGGTGGCTTGGAGAAGCGGGGGTCGTCGCGGAAGAAGGGCGTGAGCAAGTCGCCGCGCTGCACCATCTCGACCGCGGTCTGCGCGTTCTTGCCCTCCCAGGGCTCCCAGAGCGCGAAGTCCAGGTTCAACCCCAGCAGCGCCAACGCACCCAGCACGAACAGCCAGAATCCGGCGGGACTATCGAGTCGTGGCAGCTTGGACATCAGTCGGCCTTGCTTCTAAGCAAGGCGGGGAGAAGAAACACGCCGAACGCGGAGGGGATCCAGTAGCGCGTCGAGATGAGGAGCCCGACGCCAACCATGGTCGAGGGTGGTACCCAAGGCAAGAAAAGAGCGACTAGAGCCGCGTCCCTCGTACCCATGCCACCGATGCTCAAGGGGAGCAGCCCCACTAGGATTGCGACCGGCGTGAGCGCAAATACGAGTAGAAAGGGCACGTCGGCGTTGAGCGCTCGGAAGAAGAAGTAGATCTGGGCCATGTGCAGGACCCAAAGCAGCGGAGACGCTAGAACGATCGCAATCAGGCGCGCGGGTCGAGCGGCGAGATCGCCTGTGAAGCGAGGCGAGTCTTCGAGTATCGAGCGGAGCGTTGGCCACCGGCCGAGCATGCGGGCCGCGGCCGGAAACAGCCGATTCCATGGGCGGTGGGCAGTGAGATAGACCCCGGTGCCCGCCAGCACGGCGATGCTGAAGGCGGCCACGAACCGGGTCACGGGGTCGCCGACATCCGCGACCATGAAACCGAACAAGAAGACCGTGCACAGGCCCGCGAGGTCCAGGATCTTCTCGAGTAGCACGCTGTTCGATGCCCTCTCCAGGTCCGTGATGCCCTCGTTGTGCAGAAAGACGGCCTTGCCCAGGTCTCCGAGCTTCGAGGGGACTACGGAGTTGAGGCTCGTCGCGGCCAGGAAAATCTTGACGCCGGTCCGGAAGGGCAGGTCGGCATGATCGTGCAGCATCCACCGCCAGCGCTCGACGCTTCCAGAGATGATGGGGAAAAACATCAGCAGTCCGGCGGCCAGCGCGACCGGATCTGCGTCGAGCAAGTTGGCCCAGAACAGATCGCGGTCGATGCTCGAGAAGATCAACGCGAAGATCCCGAGCGTGACGACCCAGGGAAGAACACGCCGCGTCAGGGAGTGACGGCGCGCGTCCGATGCCCCTGCATCTCGTCCATCGCTCGACCCCGGGGGGGGGTCGGCCATGCCCTCTAGCCCCTCGGCGATCCCTCCAGGAGTCCCTCCAACGGCTCCTCGCGGGCGCCGTTCTCGTCGCACACGGCGAAGTGCGACTCGCTCGCTCCATACATCGCGACCCCGGCGTAGTCGCCCGCCTTGTTCAGGATGAAGAAGCGTACGTCGAAGCTCGGCAGTCCCCGTTGATTCAGGAGGCGGGACTCGATGGTATTGCCCTTGATGCGGGTGAGCGCTGCCATGCCCGCGTCCTTGGGGGACATGCCCTGACGCATGAACTCGACGATCAAGAACGAGGCGCAACTGAAGAGGTTCGCTTCGCCACGCCCGGTCGAGCCGGCGGCGCCCACGTCGTTGTCGACGTACTGCCCTGCGCCCAGGATGGGTGAATCTCCGGCGCGGCCGGGAATCTTCCAAGAGAGACCGCTCGTGGTAGTTACGCCACAGATGTCGCCGCCCGGGGAGATCGCTTCGAGGCTCGTCGTGCCCCAATAGGAATCTGCGTCGATGAGGCCGTCGTCCACCATGGAGAGGCCGGCCTCGAACGATGCGTCGTTGAAATCACGCAGGCTCGCTTCGCGGTCGCCGCGAATGCGTTGTTGCGGGTCGAGCCAGTGGCTCGGGTCCACGCGTCGTCGCCATTCGAGCCACATGGCCCGCGAGTGCTCGGTATTGATGTCGTCCTCGATCTCGAATCCCAACGATCGAGCGAACTCGCGGGCGCCCTCACCCACGATCAGGTGATGGTCCGTGAGTTCGGCGACGGCCTTCGCGACCAGCGAGGGTGTGCGCACGCCTTCGATACCCGCGACCCCGCCGGCCCACTTGCGGGGGCCGTGCATGAGGCAGGAGTCGAGCTGCACGACTCCATCGGCGTTGGGGAGCCCACCATACCCGATGCCCGCTTCAGCCGGATCGAGCTCGGGGATATTGACGCCTGCTACGATCGCGTCGAGCACGTCCTCACCCTCCGTGATACCGCGGAAGGCGCGCTCGATCGCGCTCTCGCTGCCACCGTTCTTGTAGCGGATGGATGAGACATCCGAAACCAAAACCGGCCCCATCAGGCGGGTGTGAACCGCGGGTGCGCGCGCGGGGAGATCTGCCGCGAGCGCAGCCGGCGTCGCGGCGACCGCCACACTGGCGGCTGTGGTACGAACGAAGTCACGTCTATCCATCGGAGGCTCCAGCCGGGGTTGTCGTCTGGCGACCCAGGAGCATAGTAGGCAGGCGCGCCTCAGGCGACGCTCGATGGCGGCGCCCGCGCAGGCCCGCCTGCCTAGCTATCGATGTCGACGAGTTCGCGAGCCCGGGACCAAATCGTGTCGAACATCGATTCGGTGAGTTTGCCGGTGAAGGTGTTCTGCTGACTGGGGTGATACGACGCGAGCACCGTCACGCCGTCGAGGTCCACCTCGGCCCCGTGCCCAAAGCGTGGACGCGGGCTGGGCACGGGCAGGCCTCGATCTTCCAGGATCCGTAGCGTCTGAGCGTAGGCAAAGCCGCCGAGCGTCACGACCACGCTCATGCGCTCCAGGAGGTCGAGCTCAAGTTCGAACCAAGGCCGGCAAGCGGTGCGCTCGCTCGCTTTGGGCTTGTTCGCGGGGGGCGCGCAACGCACCGCGGCCGTGACGAATACACCCTTCAGCTCCAGACCGTCCCCCCGATCGACGGACTCGGGCTGGTTCGCGAAGCCCGCCCTATGCAGCGCTCGATAGAGCCAGTCACCTGAACGATCTCCGGTAAACATTCGTCCGGTTCGGTTGGCTCCATGGGCTGCGGGAGCGAGACCCACGACCAGCACCCGCGCGTCCGCATCGCCGAAGGCCGGCACGGGCCGGCCCCAGTAGACGTGGTCGCGGAACGATGCGCGCTTTTCCCGGGCGACTCGCTCGCGCCAGGCGACGAGCCGGGGGCACCTCCGACAATCGGTCACCTGCGCTTGCAGCGCAGCCATGGCGGAAGTGCTGACGATCAGAGCCGCAGTCCGTTCGCGGCCTCGAGCGCGCCCGTCACGACCTCGTCGCCCACACTGGACTCAGTGGCTTCGCTGGGCGAGTTGAACTGCCACGCCATCGCCGTCACCACGAACGCGCCAACGCTGGCGGCCTCGATGCGGAGGCCGCGCTCGAGGCCCTCAGTGAACCAAGAGAGCCGCCGAAAGCCCTCGGCTTTCTCGAGGTCCATCCCATTCGCGAGCGCGAAGACCGTCAGTTTAGGGTCGATCGTCTCGAACCGCCCGCCGTCCGGCTGAACCTGCGATCCCTCGGTCATGCAGCCCCTCCATACCCGAATCACCCCGGCCAACGGCCGGGCCACCCATCCAAGGCCTGCCGGGGCAGCCTCCTAGACGCGGCGGAGTCGGGTCGGGTTTCTCCGCCGCCGTGCCACGCCGACGCCCTGGCCCGCGCGCGCTCCTCTAGATCCGGTCCACGCACGGGTGGCCGGACCGTCATGATGTGAGCACGGAGGCGGTGAATGCAAGTTTAGGGCCTGCTAGCCCCGCTCTCGAGCCAAGCCGACCACCACAGCACCGCCAGCATGTCGGCGCCGGCCGCGAGGCGTCCGGCGGCGAAGTCTCGTGTCTCCGAGCGCATGGGAGCCTGCGGATCGAAGCCCACGTCGCGGTCCAGACGGTACAACTCCGAGACGTAGCCGTGCGACTCCTGCACGTACTCCCACACCGCGTCGCGCGCTGAGTCCGCCACCGAAGTAGGCGGGCCCCGAGACGCTTGGTTGGCCACGTCCGTCTGCGTCACGTGTGCGTCGACGAATCGGCTCTCGAATCGGGCGTGGAACGAGCGGTCGGTCGAGTAGCCCTCCGGGTTTGGTGCGCCGGCGGACCAGCCGTTGAAGTGGATCGTGGTGTGATGTGGCTGTGAGGCGTCCGTCACGTAGTGACCGAGGATGCCGGCGTCGTTCAGGATGCGCGCTTCGATCCATTGCTTCTTCTGTGTGTCTGCTTCGGCGCGCCACATACGCCACTCGGTCACGATCCGCTGATACATCTCCATGATGCGGTAGGGTAGGAAGCCCGCGTCGCGTTCCCGCTTCTCCAGCCCGGCGCCGTAGAGGGCCTTCAAGAACGTGAATCGGTCCGGTGCATCCAGCGCTCCCTCCGGAACGTTCTCGATGTCGATGTAGTGGTCGTAGTTCCACGCCTGGTCCATTTCTGCTAGATCGCGATTCCGCCAGCGGTCGGGCTCGGGGTCGAGGTAGATCAGCTGGTCGGCGGCGTCGAGGAAGAACCGGGGCATCTGCTGCGGTAGGACGCCAGTCGCGGTCCGGGCCGCCATCTCGTGGCCCTTGGCGCCCCACGGCAGTGGCGGGGTGGCGTCTGAGATGCTCCCTCCAACGAGCAGTGCAGTGACGGTGATGCAAATCAGGCGCATCTGAGCTTCCTCGGAGTCCTCTGGAGAAAAACGGGATCGGCTTCCTGAAAATGGAGCCTAGCGGTCCAGTGCCTTACGACCCAGGGCTCCGCGGTCGACCTTGCCCAGATGGGTTCTGGGGAGCTCCTCCATGAAGACCACTTCGCGCGGGTACTTGTAGGGCTCCAATCGCTGCCTGGCCCACGCTTGGAGTTCGGCGGCCAGCGCATCGTCGGCCGCGGCCTCCTGCGCCGGGATCACGAACGCGCATGGTTTGACGAGCCCGTCTGCTGTGCTCGCGCCGATCACTGCGACCTCCCGGACCGCGGCGTGCTCCAACAAGCAGTCCTCCAGTTCCGTCGGAGAGAGCCACTTGCCGCTCACTTTGAGCATGTCGTCCGCGCGCCCGCAGTATGTGACGTAGCCGGCTTGGTCGACGCTGATCATGTCTCCCGAGACGTACCACTCGCCCCGGAAGGCCGCGCGCGTTTTTTCGGCCTGCCGCCAGTACCCCTTGGCGAGCGAGTCGCCGCGCACCCACAGATGGCCGACTTCGTCCGGGCCAACCTCGGCGCCGTCATCGTCGCACGCCTTCACTTCGAAACCGGGCACCGCCTTCCCCAACGTGCCAGGCCGCACGTCGTCTGGGCGGTTGGAGATGAACACGTGCCACATCTCCGCCGTGCCGAGTCCGTCCAGTAGCGGAACTCCGAACAGGTCGTTCCACTTGCGGTGCAGCTCGGCGGGCAGGGCTTCCCCGGCCGAGGTCGCCAGCCGGAGACACGAGAGATCCTGATTACCTGCGTCCGGGTGGCTCACGAGGTGATTCACCATCGTCGGCACGTTCACCAGAATGGTGGGGCGGAACGCCGCGATTTGGGCGAAGAGCGTCTCTGGTGTGCAGCGCTCGGGAAAGAGCGCCGCGGTTGCGCCGACCGAAAAGGGGAAGAGCAGGTTGGTACCCGTTGCGTATCCGAAGAAGAGCTTCGGTACGGAGAGCGTCACGTCCTCAGGCCCGATGTCCAACAGCGCGTGTCCGTACAGCTTCGTCGTGTTCACGAAGGAGCGATGACTCTGAACGACGGCCTTCGCCCGGCCTGTCGTGCCACCGCTGAAGAGCCAGATCGCGGCGTCGTCCTGGTGGGATGCGAAGATCGGGTGCTGGTCGGGCAGGGCCGCGATGCGCTCGGCATGACCATGGCCACCGACCTCGATGAGTCGGGGGCGATGCTGCGCACCGGCCAGGGCCACCTCGAACTCGGACATCGTCTGCGAGCCCACCAGTGCAGCGCGCGCGTGGGTGTACTCGTAGAGGTAGCGAATCTGGTCGGGCTTCAGGTGTGGGTTCACCATGACCACGACCGCGCCCATGCGAGTGATCCCGAATAGAGCGCCTACATAGTCCGGCCCGTCCGGTAGGGCGATCAAGACGCGCTCCTCCGGTCGCACGCCGGACTCGGCGAGAAGGTTCGCGTAACGGGCCGAGAGGGCGGCGACCTCGGAATAACTGAGCGCTCCCTCTGCGGTGAGCAGAGCGCGGCGATCGCCCAGGCCCTCCTCGAGGCGCTGCCCGAGGAAGTATGGGAAGATGTTGAGTTGTTCGGACACGGTAGGGTGGGGAAGAAATCGTCGCGGGAAGTGTGCGTGAGGATACGTGTCCGCTAGAATACCGGTCAATCAGTCCCCCAGGATCAGCCCCGTCGAAGTAGTCCATGCCGGTTCACCACCTCTCCGATATGACTTGGGAAGAGGTCCGCGACGCGGATCTAGATCACGCCGTGGCCATCCTGCCCATCGGCGCGGTCGAGGCGCATGGGCCACATCTGCCGCTCGGTACGGACGTGATCATCGCGGAGGCCATGGCGAAGTCCGGCGCGCGGGAACTCGCGGGTCTCGGTCACACTGTTTTGATTTTGCCCCCGCTCTGGTACACTGCTGCTGCCTTTGCTCGAGCCTTTCCAGGGACGATCGGCGTGAAGGCGGATACGGTGCGCCGACTCATCCTCGACATCGGGATTGCGCTGATGGAGCAAGGAATCCCGACGCTCGCGATCGCAAACGCTCATCTCGACCCTGAGCACGTAGCGACGCTGCGGGCCGCTGCAGCCGAAGCGCCCGCCGGTCTGCGTATCGTGTTCCTGGACCTGACGAGGCGCGTCGCGGCCGGCCGTCTCGGCGAGGAGTTCCAGACCGGTGCTTGCCATGCGGGTCAATTCGAGGGCAGCGTCGTCATGGCCGAGGCGCCCTCGCTGGTCCGGACGGAGGTCGCCGCGGCTCTGGAGCCGAACCCGGCATCGCTGTCCGACGCGATCCGGGAGGGGAACACGACGTTCGCCGACGCCGGCGGCCCTCGTGCCTACTTCGGCTGGCCCGCGCGGGCAACCTCCGAAGAAGGCCGCGAAACCGTCCGCATACTCGGTGAACTACTGGCTGAGGCGGTTGTCGCCGCCGAGGAGGCGACGCTTTGAATCTCAATGGGAATCCGACCAGGCATCTGGCCGGCAAGACCGTCGTCATCACGGGCGGGGGGCGTGGAATCGGTGCTGCAGCCGCGCATACCCTGGCTCACGCCGGTGCCACGGTTGCGGTCACGGCGCGCAACGAGGAGCAGGTCGTCGACGTCGCGAGTCAGATTCGGGAGAGCGGGTTCGAGGCTTTTGCGTTCCGCTGCGACGTTACCGACCCACATCAGGTGCGAGACCTGGCGCTCTCCGCGGTCGAGACGATGGGCAAGGTCGACATCCTGATCAACGCCGCGGCTACCGCGACGTCCAATCCTCTGCACGACGTGAAGCTGACCGAGTGGAATCACATCATCGCGGTCAACGCCACGGGCACCTTCCTCACCATGCAGGCGATCTACCTCGGGATGGTGAAGCGGAGATGGGGGCGCGTCGTCAATGTCGCCTCCGTCGCCGGACTCGTTGGGGCACGGTACCTCTCGGCCTACGTGGCCGCGAAGCATGCGGCCATCGGATTTACGAAGGCGATCGCGCGGGAGGCGAAGGGAACCGGAGTCACCGTGAACGCCGTCTGTCCTGGGTACGTGGATACGCCGCTGCTGAACGAGTCGATCGGGCGCATCATGCAGCGGACCGGGCAGTCTTGGGAAACGGCGATGTCGGCGATCCTGGAGGACTCGGATCAGCCGAGGTTGATTCGGGCGGAGGAAGTGGCGGACGCGATCTTGCCTCTGCTGCTCCGTGACGCCGACCGTACGAGCGGCGAGACGATCGTGATCGATGGCAATGATGCGCAGGGCGGCCCGTGACCTACGAGCACATCAACCCGGAGGAACTCGGCGCGCCCCGTGGCTGGACGAACGGCATGCTCGCGCCCAGAAATGGCCGCGTGCTCTTCGTCGCTGGGCAGGACGCGACTGAGGCTCACGGGGGGGTCGGCACCGACGACTTCGCAGGACAGTTCGACGTCGTCCTGGGGAAAGTCCTCACGGTTGTACGAGAGGCCGGCGGGGGTCCCGAGGACGTGGGACGCATGACGATCTTCGTTACCGACCTCGACGCGTACAAGGCCAGCCTTCGGGAGGTGGGCCAGACGTATCGCGCCCACATGGGCAAGCACTTTCCGGCGATGGCGCTCGTTGAAGTGAAGAGGCTCGTCGACCCGGGTGCCGTGGTCGAGATCGAGGCCACTGCCGTCATTCAGGACTTCAGCGCCTGAGTCGCGTGTTCGAGCCTAGGTCGTTTCGATTCGAGCTGCGCGACGAGACCGGTGTGGCGACGATCACGCTCGACCGGCCCGATCGACTCAATGCGCTCACCTTCGAGGTCTACGAAGAGCTGCGGAAGGCGTTCGACGCGCTGCATGACGAGGAGTCGGCGCGCGCAATCGTGATCACAGGGTCCGGCCGCGCGTTCTGCTCGGGGGGCGATGTCGAAGACATCATCGGGGCCCTGTTCGAGCGCGACTTCCGAGGGCTGCTCGAGTTCACGCGGATGACCTGCGATCTGGTGCTCTCCATCCGCCGGTGCCGCAAGCCCGTCATCGGCGCCCTCAACGGAACCGTGGCCGGGGCGGGTGCGGTGGTCGCGACGGCGTGCGACATGAGGGTCGCCGCGGAGTCTGCGAAGATCGCGTATCTGTTCACGCGGGTCGGGCTCTCGGGGGCCGACATGGGTGCGGCCTGGATGTTGCCGCGCATCGTCGGGCTCGCGAAAGCGAGTGAGTTGCTCATGACGGGCGACTTCATCAGTGCCGAGGAAGCGCACCGCATCGGGCTCTACAACCGGGTCGTGCCGGACGGTGAGGCTCTCGGTGCGGCCACCCAGCTCGCTGAGAAGCTCGCGCGCGGTCCGTCCTTCGCTTTGGAGATCACCAAGGACTCGCTCAACCGGGAGGCCAGCATGGACCTCGCGGGCGCGCTCGAAGCGGAAGCGCAGATCCAGGCGGCGCTCATGGTCCATCCGGACTTTCGAGAAGCGTACGACGCCTTCGTGGAGAAGCGCTCCCCGGACTTCCTTTGACGCGGCCTGTGAATCGTCGAGTCGAGAGAGAGGCGCAGGCCACGGAGGCCAGCTCGTGAGGATCGCCGTCGTGGGAGGCGGCCCGTCCGGCCTCTACTTCGCGATTCTCATGAAGCGCGCGGACGCGCAGCACGAGATCCTCGTTCTCGAGCAGAACCGGGCCGACGACACGTTCGGATTCGGGGTCGTCTTCAGTGACGCGACCATCGCCGAGGTGGAGAGCGCCGACGAGGTGACGTATGCCGCGATCACGTCCCACTTCGTGCACTGGGACGACATCGACGTGCACTACGGCGGAGAAGTGATCCGCAGCACCGGGCACGGCTTCAGCGGCTTGAGCCGACAGACCCTGCTCAGGGCCCTTCAGGAGCAGGCTGCCGCGCTGGGCATCGAGGTGCGATACGAGTCGGCGTTCACAGAGATGGAGACGCTCGCCTCGTACGACCTCGTGGTAGGCGCGGATGGGGCGAACTCGACGGTACGGGAGTGCATGAAAGACCGCTTCCACCCCACGTTCGACTGGCGCCCGAACCGCTTCGTGTGGCTCGGCACGTCCAAGCCGCTGCCCGCCTTCACGTTCTACTTCCGGGAGAACGAACACGGCCTCTGGCGCGTGCACGCGTACCAATATGAGCCGGGACAATCGACGTTCATCGTGGAGTGCACCGAAGAGACGTGGCGTTCGGCCGGCATGGACCAGGCATCGGAGCAGCAGACGCTCGCGTACTGCGAAGCGCTTTTTGCGGAGGAGTTGGAGGGACATGCGCTGGTGCCGAACAACAGCGTTTGGCGCAGCTTTCCCACGATCACGAACGCGCGTTGGTCGGTGGACAATGTCGTGCTCCTGGGGGATGCGGTGCACACCGCCCACTTCTCAGTCGGGTCGGGGACTCGCCTGGGCATGCTGGACGCCATCGCGCTTCGGGACGCGCTGATGTCGGAATGGGCGGAGCAAGACCCCTCGGGAGGCTCGGCGGTGGGCTCGGGCGCCGCCATGGCCGAACGGGTCTCCCACGCGCTCTCCGCGTACGAAGCCGAGCGCCGACCACAGGTCGAGTCGCTGCAACGGGCGGCGCAGGCGAGCCTCGAGTGGTTCGAGGCCACCGAGCGCTACATGGACCTCGATCCGGTGCAGTTCTCATTCGCGCTGCTGACCCGCAGTCTGCGCATCACGCACGAGGATTTGCGCCTGCGCGACCCGGACTTTCTCGCGCGCGTCGATGCGCGCTGTGCCGAACGATCCGGAGAGCAGGCCGGAGTTGCGGTTCCGCTCCGGCCACTACCACCGCCCATGTTCACTCCGTTCAGGCTACGCGATCTCCTGCTGCCGAATCGAATCGTGGTGTCGCCGATGTGTCAGTACTGTGCGGCCGATGGCACGGTCGACGACTGGCACCTCCAGCATCTGGGGAGTCGCGCGGTGGGCGGGGCGGGGCTGGTGTATGCGGAAATGACCAACGTGTCTGCCGACGCACGCATCTCCCCCGGCTGCGCCGGGCTTTACATGGACGAACACGTCGACGCCTGGAAGCGAATCGTCGATTTCGTGCACACGCGCACGCCCGGCAAGATCGCGATGCAGTTGGGACATGCGGGTAGAAAGGGCTCCACCAAGCCCCTTTGGGAAGGCGATGCCGAGCCGGTCGAGGATGGCGCCTGGCCGATCATGTCCGCGTCACCGCTCCCCTATTTTCCCGATCGAAGCCAAACGCCCCGCGAGATGACGCGCGCCGACATGCAGGAGGTCGCGTCCGATTACGTGCGCGCGACCGAATACGCTCAGGCCGCGGGCTTCGACCTGCTCGAGCTCCACATGGCTCACGGTTACCTGTTGGCGTCCTTCATCTCGCCGCTGACCAACGAGCGTGAGGACGAGTACGGCGGATCGCTCGGGAACCGGATGCGTTTCCCCCTCGAGGTGTTCGACGCCTGCCGGTCGGCTTGGCCGGAGCACAAGCCGATGAGCGTGCGAGTGAGCGCCGTCGATTGGCTCCCGGGCGGCATGGAGCCCGAGGACTCCGTTGAAGTAGCCCGGCTCCTGAAGCTGAACGACTGCGACGTGATCGACGTCTCTGCCGGGCAGACCGTCCCGGACCAGCGCCCGATCTACGGACGGCTCTTCCAGACCCCGTTCGCCGACCGCATCAAGCATGAGGTCGGCATTTCGACCATGGCGGTCGGCAACATCTCGTCGTGGATGGACGTGAACACGATTATCGCTGCGGGCCGGGCGGACCTCTGTCTGTTGGCGCGGGCGCACCTCTTCGATCCCTACTGGACGAGGCACGCCGCGCACATGCTTGGACACGACATGGAGTGGCCGAACCAATACCAGTCCGTCTCCCGCTACACTCCGCGCTTCGAGTTCCACTTCGGAGGCGAGTAGGGAGTCAGCTTCCCCCGGTGTACAACAGATACGTGTACACCACGTACATGCCGAACATCAGTCCGGCGAGCCACTTCCCAACCGTGCCCCGCCGGAAGGCCAGCCCGGTGACGATTGTCGCCGCCGTGAGCATCAATGGTAGATCGAAGGTCATGAACTGCGCCGGCACGGCCAACTCGCGCGGGCTCACGGTCGACGCGATGCCCATGATCCCGAGCACGTTCAAAATGTTGCTCCCGATCAGGTTCCCGACCGCGAGGGACGACTGACGCTTGTACACGGCTACCATCGTCGTGGCGAGCTCGGGCAGGGAAGTGCTCAGAGCGATCAGGGTCAGGCCGATGACCTCGTCCGAAATACCGATCATCTCACCGAGTCCGACTCCGCCATCCAGGAGCAGACCAGCCCCCAGCGGCAGCATCACGGCCCCGACCACGATCACCAAACCAAAGACCAACGGCGCGCCGGTAGGCTGAGCACAGACGGCAGGAGCGTCGGGGCGACCGGCTCCTCTTCCACATCGAGCTTGGTTCCCGCCTGCAGTGCCAGGAAGAGGACCAGGCCCGCGAGCAGGACCAGGCCGTCCGCGCGACTCAGCTGTTCGTCCCAGCAGAGCACGAAGAAGAGCACGCTGACGAGCAGCATGAAGACGGAGTGGGAGCGCGCCGAGGTCTTGTCGAAGGCCAGCGGAAAAAGAAGCGCCGGCAGCGCCATTACGAGCAGCACGTTGGCGATGTTGCTGCCGACTACGTTGGCGGCCGCGATTTCCGGATAGGCCCCGAGTGCCGCGCTGAGGGTGACCACGAGCTCCGGGGCGGACGTTCCGAGCGCAACGACCGTGAGCCCGATGACCATGGGCGAGAATCGCGTCCGGTGGGAAAGCGCCATCGCGCCGCGCACCAGCAGGTCACCACCCATGAGCAAGTACAGGATTCCGCCGGCGATCTGCAACACTGCGAGGCTCACCGGCATGTCGGCCTCCGCTAGTCCGCGTCGGTGACGGAGTCAGCGTCGCTGATTGGGGGCGGTGCTGCACTCGCACGATGCTCGTCGATCTCGACGCGAAGCGCACGGTTCGACTCGAGCAGACGATCGGTCATGCGGTTGAAAGCCTCTCCCAGGCGACCGATTTCGTCTTAACTGCGCACGGGGGCACGCGCCTTCAGGTCCCCCGCTTCGATCCTCTCGACCACGTCGACGAGGGCGTGGATCGGGGCCGCGAAGCGGAGCCCTATGAGTATGCCGATCAGGAGGGAGAAGGATGCCAGCGCAACGGCGTACTCGCGGATGGTCACGCGCAGGTCGGAAAGCGGCTCTTCCCGCTCCGAACGGTCGAACTTCACGACCAGCGCGATGCCGAGCTCGGGCATCGCACGGGTCGCCGCCCAAACGGGCTCGTTCCGGTAGTCGCAGGTGTTCTCGTAGAAGGTGCTGTCCGCGCCCTGCAATGCTCTCACGATGGGGGCGTTTTCGTCCGCGATGGTTAGGACTCGATTCGACGGGCCGGCGTGGCGTGGCGCGCTCAGGAACGAGATCTCGCCGGCGCCGTCGAGGGTGGCGATGACCACCTCTCCGGTCCGTCCAAGTCCCGAGTGATCGTCCGCCAGGGCGACCAGATCGCCGGCACTCATGCGCACGACGAGCGTCCCGACGGGGCTCGTGTCGACGCGGATGGCGGTCGCGTACCGGACCTCGGGAGCGCCGACGTCCCCGCTCACGAGCCCGAGTAGCCTCACCCCCTCCGCAAGGGTTGGCACCTCGGTGGCGTCCAGGTCAGCGACTCCGTCGAGGCCCTCGCTGAGTGTGGTCGCGATCGGGTCACGGTGCGTGTCGTAGAACGAGACTTCGTGGACGCCCAGGCCTCCCAGAGAAGCTTGCGCGCCGGCCAGGAGCCGGGCCGACGTCCCGTTGCGCGCTCTCGTCGTGACCGCGGTCGAACGATTCCGTGAGGCGCCTGAGCCCGGAGCGACCCGAGATGAGCCGGACGCGGTTTTCCCACCCGTCGACGACTCCCCCGATCTGCATCTTCTTGGACTCGGCCAGCGCATCGAGAGTTTCCAGCGCGCGCGCTCGCCACAGGTCGCGTGCGGGCCCGTAACTGAACGTGGCGAGCAGCAGCATGCTGACGAGAGACACGAGCACGAGCGCGAAAACGAGTTTGGTGCGTCGGTCCATTCGGTCCAATACGGTGGATTGTGGGGGCGGAACTCAAAGCTCATCTTCCCCACTCGCCGTTCCAGGAAACCCCACCAGTCAGGCGTTCATGTCCGAGGCAGTGACGTATAGCAAGTATCTTAAGATCGACGAATTGCTCTCGCTTCAGCTACCGCGAGACAAGGTCGAACACGATGAGATGCTCTTCATCGTCATCCATCAAGTGTATGAGCTGTGGTTCAAGGTTGTGCTGCACGAGATCGACTACTGCTGCCAGCAGCTATCCAAGGGCGACACCCCCCGCGCTTCGCACACCCTGAATCGGGTGCTGACGATCCTGAAAGTGCTGGTGGCGCAGCTCGACATCCTCGAGACCATGACGCCCACCGAGTTCTCGACGTTTCGGGAGCGGCTCGACAGCGCAAGCGGCTTTCAATCGGACCAGTTTCGGGCGCTGGAGGCAGTCTTGGGCCGAAAGACCCGCGCCTCGATAGAGCGTTTCGAGGAGGGATCGCGCGCCCGGGAGGCGCTCGAGCAGCGCTGGGCCGCGCCGACCCTTTGGGATCACTTCCTGGGCTACCTGGCGGCAGAGGGGCACCCGGTGCCGAAGGAGCAACTACAACGCGATGTTAGGCGGCCGATCGAGCCGTCGGAGAGGCTGCAGCTCGTGCTGGTGGAATTGTACCGCAACGACCCAAAGAACACGGTGTTGTGCGAGCGGCTCGTCGATCTCGACGAGGGTCTACAGGAGTGGCGTTACCGGCACGTAAAGATGGTCGAGCGCACCATTGGTCATAAGACCGGGACCGGTGGCTCCGCGGGCTCCGCCTACCTGCGCACGACGCTCAACAGCGCGGTCTTTCCGGATCTCTGGGCGATCCGGGCTCAGCTTTGAGCCCCGGTGCCGGGTCACCGGAAGCTACCCTGACCAGCGACGAGATCTACGCGTCACCCAACGCGCTCGCCCCGCACTACTCGGTGTTTCGGGTCCATGAGCGGTTGCTGCTCACGGGTCACTCCCACCAGGCCTGGCCGGACGTGTCTTTCGACGGGCAAAGGCAGGCGTGGCTCGACGCCGCCGAGCACGTGGACATCAAGTGGGACGTGGCGGCCGAGCGGGCCGAGGTGGCGGCGGCGGGGTTCCGCCGGCTCATGGGCGGCTGTGACGGAGATCTGACTCTGGACACCAATACGCACGCGCTCGTGGTCCGCTTCCTGTCCGCGCTCCCGCTCACGGAGCGGCCCCGACTGGTTACGACGGACGGGGAGTTCCACTCGGTCCGGCGCCAACTCGATCGGCTCGCAGAGGCGGGCGTCGACGTCGTGAAGGTCTCCACCGATCCGCTGGACGGCGTCGCCGAGCGGGTCGCAGCCGAGGTGGACGACGGGACTGCCGCCGTGCTGATCTCGTCGGTTCTGTTCGGTACCGGATGCATCGTGCCCGGACTGCCTGCGGTTGCCGAGGCGTGTCAACGCCACGGCGCGGAGCTCATGGTCGACGCCTACCACTCCCTCAACGTCGTGCCATTTTCTCTCGAGGGAATGGAGCGGGCGTTCGTCGTCGCTGGAGGCTACAAATATTGCCAGCTGGGAGAGGGGAACTGTGTGCTAAGGGTGCCCCCGCGCTGTCGGTTGCGACCGGTGGTCACGGGTTGGTTCAGTGAGTTCGCCGAGCTCGCGAACGAAAAAGTGCCCGGAGAAGTCCGCTACGGCGTTGGCGCGGCGCGGTTTGCTGGCTCTACCTACGACCCCACGTCGCATTACCGGGCCGCGCAGGTCTTCGATTTCTTCGAGCAACAGGGTCTGACGACCGAGCTGCTTCGAGAGGTGAGTCAGCACCAAATCGGCCTGCTGCTCGAGACGTTCAGATCTCTGGACGTCGATCCGGGTGTGATAAGCGCGGACGAAGCCGTCTTGTTGCACGAAAGAGCGGGCTTTCTGGGTCTGCGCACGTCGACCGCGGCGAGACTGTCGTCCTCCTTGAAGGAGCGAGGTGTTCGCACCGACTTTCGCGGCAATGTGCTGCGCTTCGGGCCCGCGCCCTATCTGAGCGACGCCCAGTTGGTCACCGCGATGGAAACGCTGGGAGAAGTGGTGCGAGAGGGCTAGCCGAAGCTCCCCGTCCGCGGTTGGGTTCTAGCCGACTGCGACGGGCGCCTCGATCGTGGCCACGTCGCCCAAGTGTAGTTCACCGCCCCGGACGACCACGCCGTGCGCGCCGCCGCCCCAGTGGACGTCGAGCGCGGAACGCAACCCCGGACATTGCTCGTCCATCTGTTCACAGGGGTGGGTCTCGCCGCGGAGACGGATTTTCACGTCCCCGAGTGTGAGCAGCTTGTCACGACTGTGTTCGAGGCTGATGCCGCTAACCATGATGTTGGCTCGACGCATTACCGGACTGGCGTCGGGCAGCTCGGCGCGAAGGCGATCGAACACTTCCTTCTCGATCACCGTGACCTGTCGGGCCTTCCGTCCGAAGTTCACGTCGCCTTCCATGCCCTGTGCTTCAACCAGCGCAGCGCGCTCCGCGGCTTCCATCACGCCGCCCGTCGCTGGCTTGGTCCAGATTGCTTCCACCTTCCCACCCATGACAACTCTCCCTCCCACGGGGGCAGCTACTCCGGCCGCCTCTCCGACGGATAGTCGATGATATTCTCCCACTCCGTGGCGTCTGACCGCGCCACAACGGCGATCACCGGCTCGGTGTCGCTGAGGTTGAGCACCTCGTGCGGCACGCCCGATTGGATGAAGATGAAATCCCCGGCGGAATTGTCCATGGACTGCTCGAGGTTCTCTCCGTACTCGTGGCGCACCTCGCCCTGCAGAATGAAGAGCATGACCTCGAAATCGACGTGGATGTGTGCGTATGCGACCGCCCCGGGCGGTACCGTCGCCACGTTCATCGAGAGCTTCTTGGAGCCGACGTTCTTCGCCGACATGCCAGTCCTGTAGCGGATGCCGTTCCAGCCTCGATGCGTTTCGGGGTTGCGGACGCAGAGAATGCCGTCGCCGTCCTCTGCGCTATTTGTGAGATCGCGGTCGTTCATCGGATCATGGCCTCTAGTTCCTCGGGGCTTCGCCCCAGCTGTGCGGTCAGCACCTCGGCGCCGTTTTCGGTTACGAGGATCACGTCCTCGACGAAGACCGATACTTGGAGGTCGTGGTTGTAATACCAGGGCTCCACGGTGAAGACCATGCCTTCTTCGAGCGGAACGTCAAGGAGGGCGGGGTCACCCGAGGAAAGGCCGATGTGGTGCCCGAAATAGGTCGGAGTCTGCATGTACGGCTCCTCATCGTCCGGGATCGCCTCATACGCGACGGCGGTGAGCTCTCGTAGCGTCACGCCCGGCCGTACCGCCGCGATGATCGCATCCGCGGCCCGCGTACTGACTAGGAGCTTCTCGCGCTGCACAGCGCTGAATGAGCCGCCGACCGGAAAGGTGCGTCCCACGTCGCTGATGTAGCCGTCGACCTCGCAGCCGACGTCGAGGATCACCAGGTCGCCGTTCTCCAAGCGCCGGTTTCGGCGGTCGTAGTGGGCCGCCAGGATGCGCCACGGCCAGTGACTGTTCGGCCCCGATTTCACGATAGGTGTAAACGGGATCGACTGGGCTCCGTAGCCGCGACACGCCGATTCGAAGATGCCCTGAATCGTTCGTTCGTCCATGCCGGCTCGGATTTCGGAAGCTGCCGCCCGAATGGCGACCGACGTCGCTTCGGCGGCGACGCGCATGCGACGGATCTCGGTCGGGCTCTTCACCATGCGTAGGCGTGCGGTTTCGGTGAAGGCGTTCTCGAACGAAGCGTCCGGGTACATGGCCCGGAGTCGGGTGATGAGCGCCTCCACGGGCCCGAGCGATCCGATCATCGGGATCTCGGGGGTGGGCATCGGACCTTGAACGCCGGCGTTCACCCGGATGATCACGCCCGCTCCCACGCGCTCGCTCAGGAAGCCCTCGAGCTCCTCCCGGTCCGCGTACTCGTTGATGCCCGCAATGCTGCGCAGCTGGTAGTCCTCCCCGAGCGGCCGCCCCGGGAAGTCGTTTCGACGGCCCGGGTTCTCGAAGCGCGGATCACGCGCCGGCAGGAACAGGATCGAGCGATCGCGGTCTGCGTCTAGGACGAGCATCGAGTTGGGAATCTCGAGGCCCGTGTAGTACCAGAAGTCCTCCAACTGGCGGAACGTCCCGCCGTGTGTCTGCCCGTCCGAGGAGGGCACGAGCAACATGCCACCGCCGCTCGAGCGCAGCAGATCCATGATGCGCGATCGCCGGAAGTCGTATTCCTGCGAACGGAAGTCGAGTCGATGCCAGTCGGAATAGCGTTGCTCCGGCGTTTGCGCACCGGCGACGTCGGGCAGCACGGTGAGCGCGGCCCCCACCATGAGAAGGATGCAGGTGGTAGCGGATGAACGGGAGGAACGAGTCATGGACAGGTAGTCGGTGACGGGAAGTCGGGCGAAGGGGGTGAAGTGGTGCTACGTTGGAGCGCCACGCACTGACTCGCCACCCCGGAGCCCCCCTCCTGGCCCTGCGTTTACAGATCGAACTAGTCTACGATCCCGGATGTCCGAACGTCGAGTGCGCACGGGATGTGCTCGCTGGGGCCTGCCGTCGCGCCGAGATCCCGGCCGTGTGGACGGAGTGGAGCAGCGAAGATCCGGAGTGCCCTGGACATGCCCAGAACCTGGGCTCACCCACGATCCTGGTGAACCGAGAGGACGTCGCCCCCGGCCCGCATCCGTGGGCTCCGCGAGACGAGGCCACAGGGCCACGCTGCCGCGTTTACCGCGACGGGGACGCGCTCGTGCCAGCACCACCACCGTCCCGGGTATACGCGGCCATCGAACGGGCGCTGGGCCCGGAGGTCGGGTAGGGCTCCACGCCCACCAGAGGGCTAGTCGTCGTGGTTCAACTCGTACTGCCTTTGAGTGTATGCGGCCTCTTGGGCCTGCGACTTGTCGCGCTGTTTGGCCGCGCGCATGCTGCGGCTCTTGCGAGCCTCTGAGTGCACGCGTGGCCTCGAGAGAACGCGTTCCAGGTTGGCGCTCTGACAGGCTGGGCAAGAGACACCGTCTGTCGGCTTGCGCAGAAACGCCTCAAACTCGTGCGCGCAGGCACCGCATAAGTATTCGTAGATCGGCACGCGACTAGATCCCCTCTTCGGTAACCGGTTTGCTCGTCCCTTTCACCCACTTGTCGTACCACGAAAGGTAGCGCTGGTACCGATCCACCTGGTACGACGGCACCCGGATGCCGTGGCTCTGTCCGGGATAGACCACGAGCTGCGTCGGCACGCCTCTTCGTCGTAGCGCCTGATAGAGCTGCTCAGAGTTGAGGATGGGCACGTTCCAGTCGTCCTCTCCGCCCATCACCAGCGTGGGCGTCTCGATGTTCTGGACCCTGTTGAAGGGGCTGAGGCGCTCCCACGTGTCGCGGTTGTCCCCTTCCCACGGGAGGCCGAGCTCGGCTTCCCAAACGCGCTGATAGTGATCGTGCCCATAGTTGGCGATGTAGAGGACTTCACTCGCGCCCGTGATCGCGCCCTCGAAGCGCGTAGTCTGGATGATCACATAGTTCGTCAGGATGCCTCCGTAGGACCATCCGCCGACGCCGAGCCGGTCCGGATCTGCCCAGCCCTGCTCTACTGCATAGTCGACGGCGGCCATCACGTCCTGAAAATCAGGGTTGCCCCAGTTGGCGAATAGCGCCGCGGAGAAATCCTGGCCGTAGCCGGAGGAGCCGCGCGGGTTCGCGCGTACTACCACGTAGCCGTTGGCCGCGAAGAGCTGGGACTCGAACTGGAACGAGTGCCGGTATTGCGACACAGGCCCACCGTGAATGCGGAGGAGTGTAGGGTACCGCTGCCCCTCCACATAGTCCGGCGGGAACGTGACGAAACCCTCGACCTCCGTCCCATCCTCGGAACGAAACTGGACGTTTTTCGTCTCGCCGATCAGGACGGCGGCGAGGAAGTCGTCGTTGTGGGTCGTGAGCCGCGTCACCGCGCCGTCGGCTCGACCGTTTCCGTCGTCGATCCCCGCGATCGTGAAGATTTCGGCGGGCCGGTCGAGCGTGGTTACCCGAACGGCGAACGTGCCCTCGGCCCAGTCGAAGCCCGAGGCCGAGCGCGGCCCCGAGACGACTCGCTCCATCCGGTCTCCATCCGAGCGAATGCGCACGATGTGGTCCTCGCCTGAATCTTCCAGTCGGAACCAGATCCACGCGCCATCGTTCGAGAAACGGGGGGCGCTCACGTTCCGGTCGAGATCGGTTGTGAGCAGTCGCGGCTCGCCCCCCTCGGCGGAGATGACGGCAAGGTGCGTGGTCGCGTACCAGATCAGGTCTGGCCGGATGCCCGTCGTATGCGCGATGGAAAGCCCATCGGGGCTCCAGGCGGGGGAGCCATCGGAGCCCTCGTTCGTGGTCACCCGCGTCGGCCTGTCGGTCGGCTCGTCGAGATCGGCGGCGACGATCCAGATGTCTGTGTTCGCGTTCGCGTCGGGCTCTTCGGTCCGGTTGGATACGAACGCGATTCGCGTGCCGTCCGGACTCCACACGCCCAGGGACTCGTCCCAGGGCCCGGTCGTCAACTGCGTCAGCTCCTTCGACGCGACATCGAACACGTAGAGATGGGTCTTCCGGTCTCCGGTCAGGTAACCCGTGTTGTCGCGCTTGAACTGAAGTCGATCGATCACCCAGGGGTCCTGGGGTGCGTTGGACTTTTTGTCTTCGTCCTCTTGCTCGGGATCCCGCACCGTTAGCAATAGCCGCGAGCCGTCGGCAGACCATCGGTATCCGCTGATGCCCTGTTCGACGTCCGTGAGCGCGAAGGCTTCTCCGCCCCGCCGGTCCAGCGCCCAGACCTGACTCTTTCCACCGTCGCGTGAAGCGGTGAATGTGATGTACTTCCCGTCGGGGCTCCATGCGGGCGCGCCTGCCGACTTCTCGTCTGCCGTGAGCGCGACCGCCTCGCCTCCACCGGCCCGGCTCATGTAAACCCGCGTGTAGGACTTTTCGTCCTCCAGCGAAGTGCGTGACACCGTATATGCGACCCACGCGCCGTCCGGGCTTACGACGGGAGAGCCGACGTTGCGCATGAGGAACTGGTCTTCGACCTCAATCGGACGCTTCTCCTGCGAGGATGCACTCGCGGCCGCGAGGAGGAGAGCGAGGACGGGCCACATCCTGCTTACAATCTTCATGTCGATCCTCGTTTCCATGGTCATTCGTCCATTCCCGCCTGATCACGCACATAGCGGGCGGCAGCCTCGTGGGTCGCGAACCACACGCCACCCTTGTGCTTCATGTATGCGATCAGCCCCTCGAGCGCCACAATGCGCGAACGATGCCCCGTGACGTGGGGATGCATGGTGAGTAGAAACATGGTGCCCTCCTCCCAGGCCTTGTCGAACTCGTCGATCCACACCTGCATCACCTCGCGCGGCGGGCTATAGCGCGTCCCCTGCGGGTTGAAGAGCGGCGCATCATCGAGGATCCACTCCACGGGAAGCTCGACGACACCGGTCGCTTGCCCGTCGAGCAGGAGTTCATACGGCCGATCATCCGCCATGAGCGAACTCTCGTACAAGAAGCCCATGCGTTGAACGATCTCCAGCGTATTCGGGCTGTGGTTCCACGAGGGGGCGCGGTAGCCGACCGGAGCCGTGCCCGTGATCTCGGTCAGCGCGTCGACGGCTTGGCGCAGCAGCCGTTCCTCGGTGGCCGCATCGAGCTCCGAATTACGCTCGTGGATCCACCCGTGCACCGCGATCTCGTGGGCGCCGGACGCTTGGATCACTTCGGCCTGTTCTGGCGCGAGCTTGAGGCTCCAGGCCGGGAAGAAGAAGGTCGAGGGCACTTGCTCTCGGTCCATCAGCTCCACGACGCGTGGCAGTGCGACGCGTGAGCCGTACTCTCCTTGTGAGAGCGGCCCGATGCTCACCGACCCGTCCCGTAGGCCCTGAACGGTCTCGTTGTCGACGTCGAAGCTGAAGAGCACGGCGACTCGCGCGCCGCCCGGCCAACTTTCGGGATTGAGGTCCCGGCCCGCGCGCACATGGTTCACCGCGGAGCGTACCTCTTGTTCGGTCCACTCCCAGGGTGGAATCTCGTCTGTCGGGGTCTGTTCGGGGGACGTGCCCTGACACGCGCTCACCAAGCACAGGAGAGGGCACAGCAGGGTCGCGGCATACCGAGGCTGCGAAAGGGTCATGAGGATGCTCCTTCAGGGACGGTCATCGTACCACTGCTCACGAAGACCGCGCTACCGCCGACCCGTACCGCGGTGGTCTCACCGCTCGAGCGGTCGGCCTCGACGTGCAGGATGCTCGGCCGTCCAATCTCCAGACCTTGCTCCACCGTCCAGGAGAGTGAGGCCTCCGAGCTGCCATCGATCCTGGAGAGGTATCCGCCCAGCGCAGCCGCGGCGGAACCCGTCGCGGGATCTTCCGGGACGCCGGAGCCCGGAGCGAACATGCGGACCCGCACGTCGACCCCATCGCCTTCTGCTTCGGGGCACACTAGGTACACATGGTGGGCCCAGCCGTCCGCGACCATCCGCTTCCAGAGGGCCATGTCGAGCTGGGCGCGCCGGATCGCCTGGACCGTCCGGACCGAGATGATGAAGTAGGCAAGGCCGCACGAGACCATCTCGACGGGCATGCCGTCCGGGCAGACGTCGTCCTCGTCCAGCCCCACCATGCGAGCCAGGTCTTTTGCGGAGTGGGGGGACGGTCGATGCTCGGGCAGGAGCGCCGTCGTGAACTGCGCGAATACCGGCTTGCCGTCCTGGAAGCGTACGTCCACCGGAACCGGGCCCACGTTCTCCTCCAGCACGATTGTCAGCGGGTCGGCACCCTGGGCGGGGGCCGGGTGCCCCGCTCCGTGAGCCGCGAGGAAGATCGCGGACCCCACGGTAGGGTGTCCCGCGAACGGAACCTCCCGGCCGGGCGTGAAGATGCGCACACGGGCTGTGCATCCCGGCGACTCGGGCGGTCCCAAGAAGACCGTCTCGGAAAGGTGCATCTCCAAGGCGATGCGCTGCATCAGGTCGGTGGGCAGGTGCGAAGCCTCGGGAAAGACCCCGAGTGGGTTGCCACCGAACGTGCAGTCGGTGAACACGTCGAGCGTGTGGAACGGAAGCTGCATGGGAAAGGGCCCTGAACGTGAGAGACTCTGGAGTCTAGGTACGGGGTGGCGTGAAACGGACCGATGGCCCCAACCTGTCCCCCATTCCCACTCAACGGCAACCGGAGAGTCGAGTGCGCACGATCGGTGTCATATCGGATACGCATGGCTTGCTCAGAGACGAGGCATTGCAGGCACTCGCGGGGAGTGAGCTCATCGTGCATGCGGGTGATGTCGGGAAGCCCGAGATTCTGGAACGCCTCAGCGAAATCGCGCCGGTTCGGGCGGTATACGGCAATACCGATTGGGGGGAGCTGAGGCAGGTTCTTCCCGGCACCGATGTCGTCGATCTGAGCGCGGCCGACGGGGAACCCCCCGCGACCGGCGGAGGGGGCGAGGCGCCGCTCGCGTATGTGCTGCACATTCTCGACACGCTCGATCTCGACCCCGCGGCTGCGGGCATGCGGGTCGTCATCTTCGGACATACGCACGAACCGTTGCTTCGCGAGCACGACGGCGTGCTCTACCTGAACCCCGGGAGCGCGGGGCCGAGGCGCTCGGGCCTGCCCGTTACGGCCGCCCGCATGATCCTGGAAGGAGGGCAGGTCAGGGCGGAGATTGTGGATCTCGGCGTTTGAGCGCCGAACTGAGGGCCGTGCTGTTCGACATGGACGGCGTGCTGATCGACAGCGCGGCCGTCGCCAACCGCTTGCTGGCCACAACGGCCGCCCGGCACGGCGTCCACCTCACCTCACCTCAACCGAGTTGGACTCACTCGCGGGCTGCAGCGGTCTGCTCTGGAGCTACGTGAAAGGCACGAACGGCCTGCCCGGAGTACCGGGAGTCCTACGACTCCGAAGCCGAGGTGGCCGCATATGGCAACGACCTGATCGCCGATGGAGTGCGTGAACTCATTGGCGAGCTCGACGCCTCGGGTGTTTCGGTCGGCCTCGTTACATCGGCGTCCTGTTGGCGGACCGGCCAGGTCGTGAAGCTGCTCGACCTCGCTTCCCTGGTCTCGGCGGCGGTCTGCTCGGACGACGACGTGCGCCACAAGCCGGATCCGGCGCCTTATCTCGCGGCGGTGACCAAGCTGGGAGTCGAGCCGGCCGCGTGCCTCGTCATTGAAGACTCGTCCCGCGGGGTGCAGAGTGCCTTGGCGGCCGGAGTCCCGGTGCTGACCTTTGTCGGCTTTGGCGAGGATCGGGAGGCGGTGGCGCAGGGACTTGGCGCGATCACGGACTTCGCTGCTGAGTCTCCGGCTTCATTGGAGACCCTCCATCGGTTGGTCGGGTGCAAGGTCTAGTCTACTGCCAGCGCGCCACTACGCCTTGGAGATTTCAAAGCGAGCCCTTCCCATCCGCAGGCTACGCAGTCCGCCGACAGTGCGAGCGGAATGAAGGGGCCTGCCTTCACGCGGGGGACGAGATGTCCGCCACGATCGGAGTCGCGGCGGATTCCTCGGCAACCGTGGTCGCGGCGATTCCGCGCAATCGTGGTCGTAGCGGATTCCGGCGGCGAATAAGTCGTTGTGGTTTTGCGGCCACCAAGTCGACGCGATTTTGGCGCCGATTGAGCGCCGTGGCGATTTCCGCGGAAACTGTGGCCCATCGCCATGGGTCCGAGCCCTAGGCGGACAGATCCCGGGCCGGCGGCTCGTCTGCCGAGTCGAGGGCGTCCTCGGTGGCGGCCTCGATTGCCCAGGGGACGTCGCGGTCCCACCTCCAGCGGTTCGCCAAGGCGTAGGCGT
>Ga0066376_10000254_pt1 | contig 48455 bp, 46 predicted proteins | sample Knorr_S15_td_Bot_FD_77009 | JGI IMG/M metagenome (GOLD analysis project Ga0066376, IMG submission 77009) | Marine microbial communities from Southern Atlantic Ocean transect - Knorr_S15_td_Bottom_ad_5009_LV_A | ecosystem: Environmental > Aquatic > Marine > Oceanic | place: Southern Atlantic... | reverse complement strand
GGTTCCAGGAAGTCATAAGTGGCCTGGTGACCGGACAGCAACCAGTGACGAGATTGTCGAGGCAGAGATGCCAGCCGGTTCTGTACTCTACTGGCTAGGCGGTCTACTTCACGGTGCAGGGGCTAATACGTCACAGGACTGGCGCTATGGGGTGATCCTGACCTATTCAGCAGGCTGGGTGCGGCAGGAAGAAAATCAATATTTGGACGTAACAGCCGAAAGACTTGCCGAGCTTTCGCCAGAGGTCAAACAGATAGCAGGGTTTGATATGTATAGTGCCCTCGGATTGCACGATCCATCGGTGAGCTGAAAATAATCTCCTCATCGAACGCGTTTCGCAGGTAAGCGCTGTTTAAGGTAGAAGTTATGTCCACGCAAACAGATGTCATTATTATCGGTGCTGGTTCTGCTGGCTTATCAGCCGCCAAAGAACTTACTAAGCGGGGAATTTCATTTATCGTGGTGGAAGGCTCTCATCGCATTGGTGGTCGTGCTTATAGTGAAGAAATTGCCCCCGATGTCTGGTTTGATTTGGGTTGTGCTTACCTGGTCGCTGGACCTGATGCTAAAAACCAAATTGACGAAAGCAACCCCTTTATTGATTTTGCAAAAAGTCACGGTGCTGTTATCGAGGAATATCATTACGACTCACATTACCATTATAACGGCAGGCGGCTAGATGATATCGAGATGAAAGCACGGGAGGAGTATTACAAAGAATGTGAAGAAGCTATACGGAACTCTGTTGATGGTGGTGATGACTGCGCTATCAGTGAAATCGTTGCTCTCGAAAATCCCTACGCAACACCGTACCTTGATATGATGGCGGTAACCGCACCTAAAGATCTTGATGAGGCATCGGCAGCTGATTTTTTTCATAAGGTTGAAGAGCATATAGATTTTATCACTTTGCGCGGTTATGGAAACTTAGTTGCACAGTGGGGCAGCGACGTTAACGTTTCATTAAATACCAAAGTGGAAAGTGTTGATTGGTCGGGAAAAGATGTCCTTGTAGAAACCGTTAACGGATCAATACGAGCCCGTTGTCTTATAAGCACTGTGTCCAATGGAATACTGGCTGCACAACATTTTCACTTTAAGCCACGATTACCCGATTGGAAAATGGAAGCCATTCAAAGTGTACCCATGGGTGCCGAAAATAAAATCGGGGTGCATTTTACTAAGGATGTTTTTGGCCCCGAGGCTAGCGGGTATTATCAGTCCTGGTCCAGTGAAGCGCAGGGGGCTTACATCGATGTAAACCTCATGTCTACAAATGTCGTATCGGTCTTTATGGGTGGGCGTTTTAGTATCTGGATGGAGAAGCAAGGCCAGCAAGCGGCACATGAGTTTGCCGTAGATCACATTGCAGAACTATTTGGTAATGATATTCGGCAATCGGTCGGCCGGTCCATTGTTACCGCCTGGGTTACAGAACCCTGGACATTGGGTTCCTATGCCTGTGCTTTACCCGGTCAATTTCACCAACGTGAATCATTACCGCTTGCCATTGATAACAAATTGTTTTTTGCCGGCGAGGCAACTGCTCGAGCTAATGGAACTTGCAATGGTGCTTATTGGTCAGGGGTTCGTGCTGCTCGTGAAGTAGCAGATGTATTAAGGAAGCGCTGATTAATGTCGGAGTGACGCATCACTTTTTTCGTGAGGACAAAGCGAACTCGCACGGATCACTCTTCCAAATGGATGGCTAATGAACGATCTTGATATTACCCGTTTGCGTGTTTATCTTGTCGCGCCTGAAGTGACACCCCCCTACCGATGGGCAGGAACTTGTGAACCGTCTCCTATTTACTACACTATTGTTCGATTAACCACCGCCTGCAGCATCGAAGGTGCGTCCGGGGTGCTAACGGGTGATTATTATGAAGAGCAAGATCAATATGATGGCCCCAGAGATTTTGCTGAAGCTTTTCGTCTAGTTATCGCTGGATTAATCGGGAAAAATTTACAACAACGTGAAGAAATAACTCAATCATTATTGGAGGCCCGCGTTGCACCAATTCCTGATCCTGAATCATTAATTGAAATAGCACTCTGGGATGCCATTGCCCGTAAAGCGGATCAACCGCTGTATAAACTTTTAGGTGGTGCACAAGAACGTATTCCCGCCTATGCCAGTAGCCCTGTTTTTGAAACCGTGGATGAATACCTGGATTACGTACGGTTGATTCAACGGAAGGGTTATCTGGCCGTAAAGTTTCATACTCAGTGCGATCCCGATTTTGATTTAGAGATGGTGTCTGCTGTTTCCAACGCCATAGCAGATACAGATTTACGCTTTATGGTGGATATAGAACAAACCTATGATTATGAGCATTCAGTCATACTAGGGCGCGCGCTGTCGAAGATGTCTTGTGATTGGTTGGAGGCACCTCTTGATGACACAGACATTGACGCTTATGTAGAACTGCGACGGGCAGTGGATGTGGATATCCTTTGTGCGGGTAATACTGTGGTAGATCTACCCGATATAGCCGATGCCATCGAACGTGGCGCCTGGTCAAGATTACGCTGTGACCCTTGTAATGTGGGCGGTATATCAGCTGCCATAAAAGCTATGGAATTTGCTAATTCTCACGGGCTTAAGACCGAACTGCAAAGTTATGGTTATCCTTTAAGCCAGGCAGCCAACCTGCACGTTATGTTGGGTGTTAATGGTTGCAGTTATTTTGAACATCCAGTTCCTTTCGAACATTTCGAATATGGTTGTGCTAATCCGATACGGATCGAAAAAGATGGTTGTGTGAGTGCTCCTCGAGGACCAGGTCTTGGCCTTGATTTAGATTGGGATAAAATTGAACGGGATGCCTCTTTAGTGATCGATACCGATACGCTGTAAAAATCAAATCCCGCTGAATAATTGACCATAACATTCTGCGGAGTAACAGAATAAACAAACACGCACATCGTTTTTTTTAGATATGTCAACTTTACGACTCATGACATTTTCTCGCAGGTCCTGATGGAGAGTACAGTCACTGCGCCGACAGTAATCAGTATCGCTACAAGCCCCCTTAGCCAAAGGGCATCGACACCAAATACTATGGAACTAACACCAACCAGCAACATGGAGGCTATCGCGAAGATCTTGGTCCGAATAGTGATGCAGCGGTTTTCCTCCCAGTTCTGAATGACAGGTCCAAAGAGTTCACTTCGAAGCAGCCATTGGTGCCACTTTTCTGAAGAACGTGCAAAACACCAGGCCGCCAATAAGACAAAAGGTGTCCCAGGCAGCACTGGCAGGATGAACCCAATACCCGCCACGACCAGAAAAAGGAAACCCAGTAATAGATATATGTTCTTGTGCACAATTCCTTCTGCTCTCCCAACATCTTTCAAAACGCCAGGGATCGATTTTAGACAATTCGTTGTCTCGTGTGGTCGCTCTATATACCTTCTACTGCTCGCCGCGGGGCATTGATTTGCGAACTTCCGGATCAAAACCGGAGGCAACCCATTCGCATTGGGCCGTATTCCAGTGAGAGAAGAACAGTCGCTTCAAAGGGTCCGGATGCAGGGCCAGTCTTTCCGGGAACAGGTTCCAGTTCGTCAATGGCGGTGACGGCGGCCGCATGTAACGATCTGTTGTGGGCAGGGAACTCTTTAACCAACCGCCGCGAGCGTAGTACTGGTGCCAGGTTCGCCGCGGTTTCCTGCCATCGCCATCAAGCCGGGTATGAAAGATCGCCGTATCATATAACACGCAGGTACCAGCAGGGCCAAGGATTGGGACCTCGGCATAGTCGTCGTTCAGATCCGTGAACACTTCGCCCAGGGTTTCGTGTCGATTGCTTTTCGGCACCACGCAAAATGAAGGTGTGGTCCGGTCAACGTCAGTGAGATAGTGGACCGCACAAAGCCAGTCGCAGGGCATGTAGGGCGCGCGAATAAAACGATCTTCGGTGGCGGCATCATGATGGAAGTTCATCGTGCCAATGCCAGCGTCCTCGGGGGTTTCACGCAGGTTGAATTCGCTAAAACGAACGCGATCCTCACCACCTAGAATTTTCGAGACCAGGGGGAATGAGCGGGGATGCTGGGTATATGAATCGAGTTCCGGGTAATCCAACAACGGTTGCGAATAGATCAGCCCCTGACCGCGATGATGGGGTTTTCGTTTCTCGGTCAGGCCCCAGGAGGCGGGACGCTCAACCTGGGTTCGATCAATGAATTCATTTAGGTAGGTAATCTCATCCGGGTTGAGGCACTGGCGCAATACGACGTAGCCCTGATCTTCAAAAAACCGGTAGGCAGCAGCACTTTGTGTATCTGGATCGAAAGCAGGTGGAGGATCCCCAGTGATTCGACCGAAGCCCTGGGCTTGATTGCGGTCACCGGCGTCATTGTCTTGCCTGGTTAGTTTCACCTTCATCTGCTCTATCCTGGATTTCATCTCAGGTATGGTACCTCAATGATGGACAGTTCGTTGTCTCGTGTCGTCGCTCTCCTCCGACTCATCTCGAAACACATTCCCTTTCACCACAAAAGTCTTAGAATCTCTGCATGGTCGAAACAGATCCAAAGCTCGCAGCGTTACTCAAATTGATTGATCTGCCGAACGAATCCCACGTACAGATTCGAGGCACGGACCCGGTTATCCCGAGTCGGTTCGGTATTGGCCGTGCTGCAGCAACAGCACTGGCGGGTTGCGGCGTCGTCGCTAATGAAATCTGGAAACTCTCTGGTGGCGCAGATCAGAACATCACCATCGAAGTTGACGGCGCCGCCGTGTCTCTGGTCAGTTTCATGTGTCAACGTCTGGAAGACAACTCACAACCAGCTCGTGACCCTAACCGTCCACTCGTCGCTTTCTATCAAACCGGGGACAGTCGTTGGGTGCATCTTCATGGCGCCTTCCCCAAACTCGCCGAAGGCACCCTCAAAGTACTTGGTTGTGATGGCGAACCGGATTCTATCGCTCGCGCCGTCAAGAACTGGCAAGGCCAGGCACTGGAAGATGCATTAGCAGAAGCCGGCATGTGTGGAGCGCTTGCAAGAACACGCGAACAATGGCTTACGCACGAACAGGGAAGCGCAATGAGCGACGTTGCGCCGATTGTCATTCACAAGATCGGAGACAGCGAAGTCATTCCTTTTGCTGCCCGACACAGACCACTTGAACACATCCGCGTACTGGATCTGACACGCGTATTGGCTGGCCCCACCTGCGCAAGAACGCTCGCCTCGCATGGTGCCAATGTTCTCAAAATCAACAGCCCGAATCTGCCCAGCGTCCCGCCCTTTGTCATCGATACTGGTCATGGTAAACGCAGTGCGTTTCTGGATCTGGAAAAACCGGAGGAACTTGAGCAACTAAAACGACTTATAGAAACCGCTGATGTTTTTAGCCAGGGCTACCGGAAGGGAGCCCTGGATCGCAAGGGTCTGGGTCCGCAAGAGCTTGCTGAAACAAGACCGGGCATTATCTATGTGTCAATCAATGCCTATGGACACACCGGCCCATGGTCCGGGCGTCCCGGCTGGGAGCAGTTGGCACAGACTGCAACGGGCGTCGCGGTTGATGAAGGTTCCCTTGAGAAACCACAACTAATCGGTGCAGCAGCAACCGACTACACCACTGGCTATCTTGCCGCGTGCGGCGCAATGGCCGCGATGGTCCGGCGAGCGAAACAGGGTGGTAGTTATCATGTAGAGGTTTCTCTCACCCAGACGGCAAACTGGCTATATACCTTCGGCTTGTTCAAGAAAATCGAGCATCAGGCTGGTTTCGACCCCGCTATTGCCATTCCCTATATGACGACTTCTCAGACCGGCTTTGGACAACTGCATCATCTTGATCCCATCCTGAGAATGTCCCTCACTCCGCCCAGATGGGAACAGGTCACGGAGCCTCTCGGTACGCACGCGGCTGCCTGGTAGCGATCATTGATCGCCGACGACCAAAGGTGCTTCAAACCTTTGGCTGCGGTGGTTTGAATACAATGAACACGATTGCTGCCGTTAGACCGAGTGCACCTGCGACCAGGTAAGGCACGAGGTAAGCACCACTTTCCCCGACCAGAATTCCCATCAGTACCGGACCGGCTGCGACACCCATCATGGTAATCAGGTTCGACCACGAATATATCTGGCTGTAGTTAACAAGCCCGTAGACCTCAGCGATGATCAATGGCGGCAGCATCAACAGATTTCCAACACTGATCCCAAAAAGTGCAAGCCCCAGAAACAGGATGTAAACGTCAGTTGACCACGCAATGATGAATAGTGAAGTAGCCTGACACATCATCATGATTATCGTAAATCCAGACGTCGACACCCGGTCCAGTATCATGCCGCCAACGAGTCGACCGACGACACTCGCCGCCGGTAAGATGGCGATTCCATAAGCCGCCTGCGCCGCTGAGACTCGCTCGGTCAGGACACCATACTGATGCGCAATTCCACCTACCTGGGCTGCCATGACAAAAATATAAGCAATGCTCAGGCTCCAGAAGAATGGGTGTCGGAGCGCGTCCATGAGAAGAATGCCATTTGCCGCTACAACACTGCTTGAGCCATCAGGACTGAGGCCAACGTCTGTCGGTGAAGATCGCAGCACGAGCAAGGCGATTGGGAGAATCCCGATCAGGTAGATTACTCCCAACATCGGTGAGGCACCGTACAAGGAATATTCATCGACAAGAAACGCCATTAACGGTGTGACCGTAATTCCGCCGACCGATAGTCCGGTTGATGCGATACTCAATGCTTTTGCACGGTTAGTTTGAAACCATCGCGCAATCAGCGTCGTTGCTGGCAGGAGTCCCGAACCACTCCAGCCAATGCCAAACAGCACGTAGACACCAAATAATTCTGCGGTGGTGGTGACTCTGCCAATCATCGCCAATGAGACTGACGCGAGTATCGTACCCATGGCGATAACGATTCGAACATCGATTCGTTCAATGAGTGGGGCAATGATCAGGCCGGTAAGTCCAGCAACCAGGAAAAACAGCGAAACTGCGGATGACGCCAGCCCAACGTCAAACCCGGACTCTCTTGCCAGTGCCTGCAATATAATCGAATGGCCGTAGAACCCGATTCCAGATGAAAACGCTAACATCACAAAGAGCGCGCCAACCACCTTCCACCCGTAGAACAGTCCTTTTTGCTCAGACAAATCCGTAACCCAATTCACGACAAACGCAATATAACAGGTTCAAATTTCATGGTTTACTCAGATTAGGTCGCAGTGACGTCCACCTGTGCGGCAGGTACATCCAAGACATTTGTGCGGGAGATAACTGGGAATTACCGTGACCGGGCTAGAGTCCCTTCGACCAAGAAGTCAGTTAGTGAGTCGATCCAAAACCTCCATGTCCGGGAACAGCTAAGAAACCAGGTTCAGCGACGAAGCTTACCTAATATCAGATTAGCCCAAGGTGTTTGCATCACATAGGAATCTGAACTAGTTTCCTATATTTAGCAGACGGGCAGCCTTACAACGTGGCAACTTTCACAATCACCTTTAACGATGAAAAAAACTACGTCCATGTACAATTTTTCGATGCATTAACCATCGAAACCGCTAATAGCTTCTTCAAAGCTCTCGCTCCGTTTCACGACCCAGAACCTGACTCGATTCTCGACTTCTCCGAGGCTTCACTTGGTTCATTCACAACAGAAAATCTTAAGGAGATTGTTTCTAACCGGGCAAAACTAACAGACCGGCATCATATAAAAGTTGCGCTGGTTGCGCCTAAAGATTTGGAATTTGGCTTCATGAGAATGTACCATTCGCTTGCGTCCGAGGAGGTACCACAAGATCGGAAGACCTTTCGGTCAACCACAGAGGCGGTTGCGTGGATTGAAGAATCGAATCCACCCAAACGCTAAATCAGAACCAATGAGCACTGCAGTTCTGCAATTCTCAACGCCCCCGGTGGCGGCAATAGATTGGTAATCGAAAATAGATTGAACATAACTGAGGAATAGAGCGATGGAGTCAATCATTGACAGGCGCCAGCGATTGCTGGGGGCTGCAACGTTGTTTTACGAGCAGCCAGTACAGATTGTTCGAGGCGACGGAGTGCTGCTATATGACGAAACCGGGAAAGAGTACGTAGACATGTACAACAATGTGCCCTGTGTAGGCCATGCAAATCCCACTGTCGTAGAAGCTATGGCAAAACAAATGGCAACTCTGAATGTGCACAGCCGCTACCTGCACGAAGGCATTCTGGAATATGCCGAACGTCTGCTGGCTTTGCATCACGACGGCATCGAGTCGGCAGTATTTGCCTGCTCTGGCACCGAGGCCAGCGAAATCGCCTTGATCATGGCGCGAGCCGCAACAGGTGGGCGAGGTATTATCTGCAGCGACGCCACTTATCATGGCAACAGCACCGAAGTCATAAAAATGACGCGAGCAGGAATGACGAACCAGCCGTCCGATCCAGACTTCCGCGCCATACCCTACCCGCAGAAATTTCGTCCGCTGACACCTGGACTGGATGACGAATCACTTTGTCAGCTTTATCTGGATAAAATCAGCAATGCGCTCAACGACTTCAACCAACAAGGCATTCCATTCGCGGGTATGTTCGTTTGTTCAATCTTTGCCAATGAAGGATTGCCAGACATCCCAGGCAGATTCATGGCGCAGGCAACCGACCTGGTTCATGCAGCTGGCGGCGTCATGATCGCCGATGAAGTTCAAGCGGGATTCTGTCGATCAGGTGATTGGTGGGGATATGAAACCACCGGCTTTCAACCAGACATCATTACGATGGGTAAACCTATGGGCAACGGGCTACCTCTTTCCGCTGTCGTTGCAAGCCAGGATCATATCGCCGCGTTTCGAGAAAATTCACATTACTTCAATACCTTTGCATCCAGCCCACTGCAGGCAGCAGTGGGCAATGCAGTGCTTGATGTTATTGAACAACAGGACCTAAAAAACCAAAGCGCTACAATTGGTCAGTACCTGCGCGATGAGCTGAATCTGTTGCTGCCCGAGTGTGATGCCCTGGCTGACGTGCGTGGCTGCGGCTTATTTGTGGGTCTTGAATGGGTGAATGATGATGGCTCAGCCGACCGAAAGGGTGCCATTCGCGTTGCAAACCTCATGAAAGACAAACGCTTTCTGCTCAGCAACGCGGGCGCCAATGGCAATGTGATCAAGCTTCGACCACCGCTGGTGTTCGAGAAGTCGCACGCCGATCGTTTTCTGCAGGCATTTCGAGAAATGCTGAGCGAGTACTAATCTATGGACGATCCAGTTGTCATTCTTGATCAGGTTAAGACTTGCCTCGATAGTTGGGCGATTGACGTTGGTGATATCACACTTGCTTCACAATCTGAAAACATCGTCTATCGGGTAACCACGAGTACCGGCGCACAATACGCGTTCCGCATACATCGACCGGGCTACCATAGCTTTGAAGAACTGGTTTCAGAACACGAATGGACTGACGCCTTAATCAAGGCGGGCTTCCCTCTGCCCAATGCCATCCCGACAGTTGACGGCGAATTTTACGTACCCGTGAAGGTCAATGGTGGCACCAGATACGCGGGACTCATTGAGTGGATTGAAGGTGAGTCACTGCAAGCGTTGATACAGGAAAATTCGACAACAGAATTTCTCTGCTCAGCGCTCGAGAAAGTGGGACAACTGATGGCGAAGCTGCATGAGCACTCAATTCAATGGCAACATGGTGAGAACTTTGTCCGTCACAAATTTGACGTCGATGGTTTCTTCGGCGCCTCGCCCTTCTGGGGACGTTACTGGGAATCGCCTTATGTTGACGGGAAACAGCAACAGTTACTGCTAAGCTCGCAACGGAATATAGCTCAGACTCTCACAACACTGGGTTATACATCGAATGTGTTCGGCATGATTCATGGCGACCTTCATCATGGCAACCTCTTTTTTAGTCGCAATAAGATGCACATCATCGATTTCGACGACGCCGGATTCGGCTGGTATCTCTATGATATTGCGGTTGCGTTGTTTGAGTATCAGTCCAGGGCAGATTTTTCAGACGTTTGCGCTGCATTGTTACGGGGATACGAGAAAGTTAGTACCTTAACCAACGATCATCGTTCACTAATTCCTATGTTTATGCATATACGGTCCCGCGCGATCATCGGTTGGGCGACAGCTCGCCCGGAGCTCGACAACGCAGATAGCCTGAAGAAGCTTGTCCATCACACCTGCAGAGAAGCATTAGCTTATAGGTGAAGTTCGTCAGGGCAGCAGTCCGGGGCGCTTTTACTATGGTCAGCGGATAAGGGCGATAATACGCACTGGCTATGGTCATGGGATAACATTTAGTTCCTGCAGGGATTCTATATCTTTTGCAGAGCGGCCAATTTCAGAGAGTATTTCTTTGGTGTGCGCACCCAACTGCGGTGATGAGCGTAGTGGGCCGGACGGCGTTTCCGAAAACTGCGCTGATGGTCGGGGCTGACGGATGGGTCCGGCAACATCATGCTCATATTCGACAATCGCCCCCATTGCCTGAACCTGGGGATCATCAAACATTTCAGCGCGCGTGTTGATTTCTGCAAAAGGCACCTCGTTGGCTTCGAGGCGTTGGCAAAGCTCCTTCGTTGTAAAAGTGATGTATGCCTCATCAAGGACCTGGTTCAATTTCCCCATACGGACCGCGGGATCGTCGATGGCATGGTAGGACTCATCTTCCATCAGGTTCGGGATACCAAGCGCGGCAAAGGTTCCCGCCCATTCTCCTGCCTTGACCGGCATGACCGCAATATATCCATCACTGGTCTGGCGCACAAAAAACGAGTGCGAAAAGGCAGGTCCCTGTCCAATCGGGAGACCAACAAGAGAATAGGCGCTCATTGAATCTGGCCAGAGGAAAAACAAAATCGCGTCCAGCATACTGACGCTAACCTGCTGGCCTGTACCAGCCTCGTTTCTTGCCACCAGTGCAGAAGAAATAGCTTGCGCTGTGGTCATGGCAGCCACCTTGTCACAAATCAGGGTGTTGACCATAGTGGGTCGTCCGGTGTCCCCGGAATGCAGATCAGCAATACCGGAAATCGCCTGGATCACTGCATCGTAAACACGCCTGTCCGCATAGGGACCGCTATCACCGACACCATTGATTGATACAAAAATCAGCTTTGGGTTCACCTTGCGAAGATCGTCGAAGCCAAGCTGAAGTCTGTCCATCACCCCGGGTCGAAAATTCTCCACCAGAACATCTGCAGTTTTCACCAGATCAATCAGAATCTGCCGACCTTGTTCAAGCCGGATATCTACCACCATCGAACGTTTGTTTCTATTGAGCATGGCGAAAGAGGCCGTTACCCCATTTCTCCTGGACGGCCCCTGTCGCATCGGGTCGCCCGCTGCGGATTCGATTTTAATGACATCGGCACCCTGATCTCCAAGAATGGACGTCGCAATGGGTCCTGAGTAAATAGTGGTGAGATCAATTATTTTCACGCCAACCAGCGGTCCTGTTAGCATTTTTTCTCCTTTGTTCCGGCTGTGCGCGACTGCGCGTTCCGGTAAATTTAGTGGGCCCACACCAACCAGACATTCTTGTCTGTGAGTGTTCCCTCATTCGGCGTATCCCAGCTTATAGGGTGTGGCGTTTCAACAAAACCTATTCGACTATTCTGAGGCCAACCTCACCCAGGTTCATTGCATAAACACTGACGAAAGCTGCGTAAACGATCAAATTAGCGACAACCAGCGCTGCATGAACTTTCTGATTAGCTGTCGTTCGTAGTCCCAGGTTGAGAAGGAACAAGACTGCCATTACCGGCACAGTTGGCGCAAATGGATAACCAAACACCGGCCAGATAAACATCGTCCATGGCCAGAATATGAGGAGAACAGAATAATAGGGTTTACGGATCTCGTAATAATGTTTGCGCAGGTCGAGTTCATCATCAACCTCACCTGGGAGTAGAAGATTGGTCGCCAGAAAGAGTAACGTCGGGCCGATCAGCAGATACAGATAACTTAAGAAATTAATATTGTTAGCTGCTTTAAGTCCGAGAACTGACCACCACAACAAAAGATGCAGTAGAAACTGGAATATGCCGACCAACGCAAAGACCCAATAGTGCCCTACTTCCAATGCCTCGCGCCTTTTCAGGTACTCAGCGAAGCTACTCAATAAGCGAACAATACCAAGGCCATTGACCACCGCTGCCAGCGCGATAACAAATGCCCATACGTCTTGTGATAGTTCCATGGGCGGTATTGTAACCAAGTCGACCGCCAGTTCAATCAGACCATCAAACCAGTATGCAGCGCCCAGCCACCAAACCCGGTCAGAATTACCACCAGCCAGGGCGGCGTCTTCCAGAACATGAGCAAAGTGAATGCACACAGAGCCAAACCAAAATCGGCTGACGACAAAATGGCGCTGGTCCAGACCGGGTCGTAGAGAGCCGCAAGCAGCAAACCAACCACGACGGCATTTACCCCAAGCAACGCATTGCGCACTACATCGAGGCGGCGCAGCGAATCCCAAAAGGGGACCGTACCAATTACCAGGAGAAACGACGAAGCGAATATCGCGAGCAGGCAAATTATCCCCCCAACAACCCCGTTAGGCGTATCGGTCATCACCGTTCCCAGAAAACCTGCGAAGGTAAACAGTGGCCCCGGCACAGCCTGGGCTGCGCCGTAACCCGCCAGAAAAGCGTCTTTTGATACCCACCCGGGAGGCACTACTTCTGACTGCAGCAACGGTAACACAACGTGCCCGCCGCCAAAGACCAGGGACCCGGCCCGATAAAAGGAATCAACAAGTGCCATCGTTTGGGAGGGATACACCGACGCAAACACCGGCAACATGATCAATCCAGCAAAAAACAATACCAGGGCGGTAATCGCGGTACCTTTTTTGACTCGGATATCCAGATCAACATGATCTGTCGGTCCATCGACTCGCAACATGGCCCAGCCAACAAAACCGCCAACAACAATCATGCCCACCTGTGTTAACGGTGAAGGAACTGCCAGTACGACAATAGTCGTCAGCGCCGCAAGCGTTGCTCGTTTCGTGTCCGGGCACAGGTTCCGCGCCATGGTCCACACAGCCTGCGCGACGACAGCGACGGCAACGACTTTTAGTCCATGCAGGGCGCCGGAGGTAACCGCTGCGCCAAATTCAATGACACCATATCCGAACAGGATCAATGCAATCGCAGAAGGCATGGTGAAACCGATCCACGCAGCAACGGCACCAGGCAATCCTGCTCGCGCCAGCCCAACACTAATGCCAACCTGGCTGGAAGCCGGGCCTGGCAAGAACTGGCACAGCGCCACAAGATCTGCGTAGGCACGTTCATCGAGCCATTGACGACGCACAACGAATTCTTCATGAAAATAGCCCAGATGAGCCACCGGGCCACCAAAAGACGTCAACCCCAGTCGCAGGAATACCAGGAACACAGCAAGAGCGCTTCGCTGGTCGGTGATCTTTGTCTCATTTTCATCAGTCATTTTTTAGTGCCTTTAGAGAAAACTGTAGGAAACCTGGTGCCTGCTAAAGATCAAAGTCGAGCCAAATCGGGTCGTTAGATGAGGGCCGCGACTGGCACGCAAGGACGTAGCCGTTTTCAATATTGCGCTTCGACAGTGCACGAGTGGCGGACATTAATACGCCGCCATTTCGTAACCATGACATGCAAGTGCCGCAACGTCCTTGTGTGCAGGAATGGGGTGCATCAATACCTGCTGCCAACGCCGCCTGCAGCAACGTCTCACCGGCAGCAATCGGTACAACGAAGTTCTCACCATCAAGCGTCAGGCGAAAACTCTTGATGATCAATCTGGAGGCTTTGTCGTGCTCCTTATCGTTCTGATTCATTTCAGGAAAATAGGATCCCCTTTGTTGACTCGTCCTCGTTGCAGAACCGCAGCGAACACCCCGGCATCGCCGTCATGTTTCCGGCCGAGATGTTGCAACAGCTTTGGAGTTGCGACGGCCGTGTCGGGATCGAGGGTGATCATGGTGCAACGCGGATCGCGTTCAACGATGGAAACTTCCAGCCAGGCACCGATTTTCAGGGTTTTACCAACGAGTGACAATTCGTAGAACGGATCATCCTGAATTGACCTGTCCCATTCAATATAAAAGTTAGCGCGGAATCGACGCTTGTCGATATGCATTCCGAGTTCTTCGCCGAGTTTAGCGGTGGCCGATAGTGAGATTAATGACACTGGACGGGCGTCAAAAATACCCCGCTGGCTGGCGTGAATCCGAAGTGATCGACCTGTGATTTTTTCAAGGTCTTCGATAAATTCGGGGTTTTCGATGTCATCGTATATCGCGCCTTCAGGGGTCTCCACATTGACCTTAAATGCATCTGCATCCGGATAAAGAGGGTCAATACCAGGCGCCCATTCACTGTATGTGGCGTCGAGGTTCGATGGTAGCAACAGGTCTTCGCTGGCGTTATAGCAGGCTTTGTAAAGTACAAACTCTTCCTGGTCTCGCCCGGTGTGCCAGGGATGCCCGGGATCGCCATCGGCTGCCACCACGCCGTAAATCCTGTCGCCCATCAACCCGGTATAAGCGGTGTAAACGTGCGGAATTTCCTCACCACGCATACCTTTGACGGGATAGCGCCAGATACTTTCGATCGTTCCTATTCGCATTCAACGGATCCTTTTTTCTCGGACACTGTCCCTCACCAGAAAATGACTGACCACGGAGATTTGCATTCTCCAGCAGCGCGGCCGTCAATACTTCAACACTGCCCCTCACCAGGATTCGAGATCAGCGACTCACCTATGAATTTCAACCTGCACTTAAATACAGCCAAGCTATTAGCACTGCCCTGCGGGTAGGCATTGGGTCACATAGCGGGCGACTGCTGACCTTGAATAAAGCGATTAGTGACATCGAAATACTGATCCGTCTCAATATAATTGTGATTCGTCCCTTCAAGCTCAACAACTTCGAGTGGGCTTTGCCACGCCTCAATCAGTTTGTCCGTATATTTTTTGGGCACAATCTGATCGTTTTCCGCCTTGATGATTAATGTGGGCACCGAGATCTTTGCAACGTAATCGATTGACCGGAAAGGATGCCTAAACAACCATTTGACGGGAAGGTAGAAATAAAGATCGCTGGCGATAGCTTCTATGCTGTTGAAGGGCGAAATGAGGATCAGCCCTTTCGACTTGATGTTTGCCGCAACATGCACAGCAACACCAGTGCCGAGGCTCCTCCCCATTATGATGGTATTTGACAAGGATATTTTACCCTGGGTCTGGAGGCTATCAAGAATCAACAATGCATCGGATTTCAGATCCTTCTCCGTTGGTCGCCCCAGGCTTCTGCCATATCCCCGGTAGTTCACAAATACATAATGGTAGTCACCCAAGGCTCTAATACTGTCGATACTTGTAGACAGCTCCTGACCATTACCGCCGTAGAAAACGATTGCGGGTTGCGCAAGATCCGATGCGGGAATGAACCAACCATGAAGGTTGACTTCACCAGTGTCGAAGGAAACAGCGTATTTCTGGTATCGAGATTCTATCGCAGCATTTGAAGGTGAGGGGAAGAACAGCATTTTGTCCTGCACAAGATACATAAACGCTGTGAGCAACCCATAGACGGCGGCAAGGGTCACTAAAATTCCGGTTACACCGCTCATCGAATAGGGAACGCGCAGGCTTCGACCGCGTTCTGCCTGGCAAGCTGATTCAGATCCAACGTCTTACATCACGGCAGTAGTTGTTGTATTGATCACCAAACAGCTTCGTTAGCGCCTCTTCTTCTGGAATGATTTGAAACAAATTCATGTATAGAACAAAAAAAGGTAGCAGGCACAACGCCAGGACACTTCCGAGGAACAGTGCCATGCCAGTCAGTATCGACAGGAAGCCCAGGTACATGGGGTTGCGGGTTCGCGTGTAGATACTCGAGACAACCAGGCTCGTCGCTTCTTCGGGCTTCAGAGGATTGATCGTGGTTTCTGACTTGCCAAACGCACTTACACCGGCTGCCATGACAACAATTCCGGCGAGCACTGAACAGGCGGACAGCCACAAGTGGATATTTGCTGGCAGGGTAAATGAACCGAAAGGAATGAGTTCTGACAACGCTAACATCATGCAGGCAAAAGCCAGGGCTACTATCGGCGGCGGTATTCTCGTTTTCACAGAATTATTGTATCGCTCAACAAAGTTTGCGCAAAGTAAAGCAGAAGCGACTACCAACATCTATTTGATCGATGACAATACCTTCTCAGCGAACCGCTCACCCATGCGAACGTAACCTTCAGGGTTAGGATGTAAATCGTCCGGCAAGTTACCGGCATCGGCTTCACCGAATAGATCCAGCCCGTTGACGTAGTACAAATTATCATCTCCCGCTTCCCGGCGTACGGTCACGACTCTTTCCAGGACGACTCTGGATTGCAGCAGCGTCATGCAGCCATCTCTTACCTGGGCATGGCCGGGTATCGTGATGAATTTGCCTTCAGCGTCGGGGATTGTAGGCCCAGGATGATGTTCAGCTGCCGGGCAGTAGATTGCCGAGACAACAAATATGGGTTCCGATTTTTTTCTGTCTCGAATGGTATCCAGAAAGCCATGAAGCGTCGACTCAAAAATACGTTCTTTCATAGAATCCATATTGATGACGTTGATTCCGGCTTTAATACTAATCACTTCAGCATTAGAGTCTCGAATGGTTCGAGCCACAAACTGATCCAGATGACATTGGCCGCCAAATCCCAGGTTTTGTAAACAGTGGTTACTTATGCGTGCAGCCACAGCCGGCCAAATCAGGGACGGGTCTTCTGCCTCCATACAGTGACTGATAGAGCTGCCATAGTGGATCCACTGCGTTCTGTCGTCAGGCGGCGCAAGTGAAATTGTGCTTCGGTCATCAATAGTCAGGGTCCGTAATTCAATAAAAGCATTGTGCGGCAGCCAAAGTTCACAGGTCTTTTCCCCTGCTGTCAGGTCGTTGAACAATACGGTGTCGGGTGGTCCCCGTTCCAGTTTGAAGTCCGTTCGATCATCGCTATTCAGGATGATCTGATTCCCTTCGGTGGAAAATTTCGCATATCGTTCACCGTTGACCTCCAGGGTTAGCGGAATTGGTCGTCTTGGCCTGGGGGGTGTCACGAGGTTGGTCGCGTGAAAGGTAATACCGATTGAGGTTGAATCTGTGTTGAATCTTAATCTCACACCTGACGGCATGCGGACCATCACATCCATCAATTGGGGAATTTGCGATCTTGTCCACGCTGGTAGTCGCCGTGGGCTTATCCCCTCACCGCGATTGTCGTAGTCGAGCGCGCCCTGGACGATGATCTTCTCGCCAATGAGATCTTTAATTGCGTATTGCATCAGTTGCCTGGCCTAAAGACGAAATTAGTTCAGAAGCAAATTAGCCGAGTAAAACCCTGGAAGCAACTCACCTGAAACAATTCGCCTGAAACAATTCACCTGAAACAATGGATCAGTAAATGGATCAGTAAAAGTCAGGCGATTTTGATCGCCATCTTTGTGTACTTGTCGGCGAGGACTTGAATACCCGGCGAGATCTTGACATCGTGGGGAGAGTAATTCGGCAGATAGATGCGGAGCAGCCCAGGCAGCAAATTACCAACAGAGGTGGGTTTGATCAACGGCGCTGCCTCTGTTCGTTTAGCCACCTGTTCGGTCCCGCGCTTCGGCTGCGGCTTCGCCTTCAGCATATATTTGGTTACGCGTCGCATCCAGCTGGTGAAATGCCACTGCGCCCAAGTGCCTGCGATCAATCGATATAAATAGCTTCCGCATACGTGATCATAAACATCGAATGCGACGGTACGGTGTTCGAGTTCTTCAACGAAGTGCCACTCAACCATCTGCATAAAAACAGGCAGGTCGTCACCAAAACCATTTGGCTCCATCATGTGCTTGACTGCATTCATCGTCAGCGCTTCAAATCCCTCCGCGTATGCCAGGTTGAAGCGAAGTGATTTTGTCCTGGTAAATCTTTTGTAGTCATCCGATAGCTCTTTCTCCAATGCCTCGAGTCCCGGAAAACCGGCGCGACGGATCGTTGCATTGAATTTCTTGTGCATTTGGTAGTGCTGCCCTTCCTGGGCCGCGAATTTGTTCAGGCCCTCGAGCACAGCTGGATCGGTGACGTGCTTTTCAGCGGCTTTCATCGATCGAATAAGATAGGGTTCTAAATGAGGAAGTAACAGCGACCCAGCGATGAACGCGAACGACCGTTCATGGTCGCCGTCGATGAAAACCGGGTCGATTTCAGCCGGAAACTCAAACGGCATGTGGCGGACGGTAATGGTGTCCAACATGCTAACTGTACCCTGATAATTTAGTTAATCGTGCGAGCGTAAGCTACCACGACTACCCTCGTCATCTCGACACCTTTCTGCGATAGTAATCTCACCTTATTCAGGAGTATTACAGGTGGGTCTACAGGGTCATGCCGCCGTCGTGGGTGTTGCAGATTTTAAGAATGAACGGAAATACACGGGTCAGCGAAAGTTCCATCTGGAACAGTGGGCTGAACTTACGCGCATGGCAATCCAGGACGCAGGGCTCAGCAAGCAGGATATCGATGGCCTGTGTTGTGCATCCATTCCCGAGTCCAGCATGTTTGCACCCGCCACCATTGCTGAATATCTTGGGTTGAACGTTAACTTCGCCGAAATGGTCGATCTTGGTGGCGCCTCCTCGGTCAGTATGATCTGGCGGGCTGCCGCGGCCATTGAGATGGGAATCTGCGAAGCCGTGGTCTGCGCTGCGCCTGGGCTACCGATACCGTCAAATCCAAATCGAAAGCCCCGGGATCCTACTCGGCTATTCGGATCCACCAGCGCCCTTTGGGGTTCTCCACAAACAGAGTTTGACGTCCCTTATGGAAATGTCGCGCAGAATGCTGGCTATGCGCTAATTGCCCAACGATACGCTGCCAGCTATGGCTATGACGAACGCGCCCTCGCGAAGATTGCCGTCGATCAACGCACCAATGCACAAGGCAATCCCAATGCTGTTTTCTACGGCGAGCCGATCTCCATCGACGATGTATTGCAGAGCAAGATGATCGCCACGCCACTTCATATTCTTGAAATTGTGATGCCATGTGCAGGTGGCAATGCCGTGGTGGTGGTGAGCGATCGCCTGGCCAGGAAGTGTAAACACCGCCCCGTGTATGTCACCGGGTGCGGCGAGCATCTCACAACAAGGTCCGTCACTTACGCAGAAGATATGACGGTAACGCCCGTTGGACCGGCAGCTGCAAGTGCATTTGCCATGTCGGGGAAGGCACCGAAAGACGTTGATGTATTGGAAGCCTATGACTGTTACACCATTACGGTGTTGTTAACGATTGAGGACTCGGGGTTTTGTAATAAGGGGGAAGGCACCACATTCGTCAATGAGAACGATCTAACTTTTAAGGGCAGCTTTCCCGTCAATACCCATGGTGGTCAGTTAGGCGCAGGCCAGGCCGCTGGTATGGCGGGCGGCATGTCGCAGCCTGTCGAAGGTGTTCGCCAGATTATGGCCAGAGCCGACGGGCGACAGGTGGCCAACTGCAATACTGCCCTGATTACCGGGACAGGCGGCATCATGAGTGAACAATCAGCAATCATCCTGGAGGGCGCGTAATGGACTTTCCCAGACCTTTGCCCGTCCCTACCCCAACCAGTGAACCATTTTGGAGCGGCATCAAAAATGGTCAGGTGACACTACAACAATGTGATGACTGCAGCGCCTGGGTTTTCTATCCCCGCAGCCACTGCAATCACTGCCTGTCGCCTAACCTGACCTGGAAACCGGTATCTGGCAAAGGTACGCTCTATACCTTTACCGTGGCACGCCGCCCAACTGCGCCGCAGTTCGCTGATGAAATCCCCCAACTCATTGTTGTCGTTGAACTTGAACAGGGTGTTCGAATGAACTCGTTGATGGTCAATATTATCCCCGAAGAATTATCTGTCGGGATGGCGGTGAAGCCGGTATTTCATCAACAAGATGGCGCAACGTTACTCTATTTTGAGCCTGCGTAATTATCTGGGCCAAAGCTCACATGCCAGGGAACGTCTGATTAAGGTCGGTATACCGCATCACTATTTTCGCCATAACCGCGTCAAAGTCGTGATCATACTCCGCTCGCCTTTTCCGGTGTGCCGGACCACTTGTTCTGACAAAAATATCCACTTAATCAGAGGTTCCCTAGATCATCACCGGTCCCATCAACCCCGTCGGGGCCAGCCGAGTGCAACCGGTCTTTGGAAATGGAGAACTGGCATCAGCGCCGGCCGGCGTCTCGTCGACAGATTTCGTGGCTGAAATAGGTCGCTGTGCCTTGGCAAGCATGACACCAGATTCCGCACATTCTTCCGCAGCGGGCTGAAACTTGTTGCAGGCTGGACAGATCATGTTTTCACTCATGACAATGCTCGGCTTGGACGTATATCCGACCTGAAGGCTTAGCAGGTTGGAGTCAAGTTCGATCAAGACATTTGAGTTTGCAAATTGACACGCTATATCCAAGAGGTCAATCTGGTGAAAACAACAGGAAACCCCACTGGGATTTCACACGAGGTCATCGACATGTCAGCACAACCCAAATCACCGTCAGCGCTAATTCGGGAAAAAATTGGTCACCCTCTGATTGATGGCGACTCGCACATTATCGAGTACACACCTGTGCTTTCTGATTTCATTACCGCGGCCGGGGGCAATGAGCTCAAGCAGGGTGGGATTAGCGATCCCTGGTATCAGATGACCTGGGACGAGAGACGTCACAGGCGCAGCATGCGCGGCCCATGGTGGGCGTTGCCAACCAGAAACACCCTGGATCGGTGCACGGCGATGTTGCCAAAGTTGTACTACGAACGTATGGATGACTTTGGACTGGACTTTATGGTCCTCTACCCCACTGCCGGGCTGTTTTATGCCGGAATTCCGAACAATGAATTTCGACTAATTGCCTGTCACGCATACAACGAGTATGTCGCTGCCTGCTACGACGAATTCGCGGACCGGATGACACCTGCGGCTATTGTTCCTCTAGGCACTCCCGAGGAAGGTATCAGGGAACTGGAGCATGCTCATGCACTCGGTCTCAAGGTCGCGCTCATTCCTTCCTATATTCGGCGCCCTGTTCCGAGCGCCATGGAACGAAACCCAGAGTCAGCGCGGAAAATTACCTGGCTTGATACCTACGGTATTGATTCAGAGCACAACTACGATCCGTTCTGGAAACGCTGTGAGCAGCTCGGGTTTGCCGTGGCTGCACACTCTGGCGGCATGGGCATGGATGACCGTAAGTCGATGAGCAACTACATGTACAACCATATGGGCCATTTCGCTGCGGCAGGTGAAGCACTCGCCAAATCCTTGCTGATGGGCGGTGTTACACACCGTTTCCCCAATCTCCGCGTCGCACTTTTAGAGGGGGGTGTCCAAAACGGCGTACGGCTTTATGCCGATCTATTCAGCCGTTGGAAAAAGCGTCGACCCGAGGCGCTCGGTAACCTCAACCCCGCCAATCTCGATCTTGTCCGGGCCCGTGCATTATTCGAAGAATATGGTGACGAACGCGCCTCGGAAAAACTAGCGGATCTGGAGAAAACATTAAAGATTGGTCCCTACGAAGTCGCGCCTGAGTATCGTGATGACTTTGCCGCTATGTGTGTCACTAGCCAGGAGGAACTCCGGGATCGATTTATTCCGAACTTTTACTTTGGTTGTGAAGCAGATGACAGACTGGCCTGCATTGCTTTTGATCGAAAGATAAATCCACTCGGCGAACAGGTTCGTGCCATCATGAGCTTCGATCTCGGTCACTGGGACGTGTCCGATATGTCAGAAGCAGCCGCAGAAGCCTATGAACAACTTGAAGATGGGCTGGTGAGCGAGGAAGATTTCCGTAAATTTAGCTTCAGCCATTCCGTCCAGTTATACGGCGGGCCCAACCCTGACTTTTTCAAAGGCACGAGAATTGAACAGGAAGTGGCTGACGAGCTATCGAAGCTATCGATAAGCTGACGTGAAAATTGAATTGAGTATACTTCACGCGAATCAGCATCCCCTTTAAGAATGCACCATTGATACCCACTAACATTCAGTTACCGGTAACGGAAATCCTCGATGAGTTGAAATCGATACTCAACCTGCACCACGAGGCCATTCTGCAGGCACCTCCCGGCGCTGGTAAAACAACCCTCGTACCCCTGGCACTGATCTCTGAACCCTGGTTAGGTCACAAGAAGATCCTGATGCTGGAACCACGCCGTATTGCTACCCGCGCGGCGGCGTATCGCATGGCCGACTTGCTTGGCGAAGCTCCGGGTCAGACCGTGGGTTATCGGATGCGACTCGACAGCAAGGTTACGACTCGCACCAGGATTGAGGTGATTACGGAAGGTATTCTCACGCTGATGCTTCAGGAAGATCCGTCTCTTGCTGACGTGGGGCTGGTTATTTTCGATGAGTTTCATGAACGCAGCCTGGATGCTGACCTGGCACTGGCCTTGTGCCTGAAGGGGCGATCCATGTTCAGGCAGGACGATCCACTTAAAGTTCTGGTCATGTCGGCAACACTTGATAGCACCAAACTCGCAGCGCTGATCAAGGCCCCTGTTATCAAGAGTGAAGGTAAACAATTTCCGGTAGGCATTGTTTACGACAAACCGAGCAAACCCAGAGATTCAGTCGCCGACAAAACAGTGACGGTGACGCTACGCGCGCTCAACGATAACCCCGAGAGCAGTATTCTGGTCTTTCTCCCCGGCCAGGGTGAAATCAGACGGGTGGAAGACTCTCTTGCCATCGAGCTGCACAACAGAAAAATCGGCGGCATTCAGGTGCAACCTCTTTATGGCAACCTTTCGCTTGAAGCACAACAAGCGGCCATCGCACCGCCAGCGGACCCAGAGCAGCGAAAAATCGTTCTTGCAACCAACATTGCAGAGGCCAGTTTAACCATCGAAGGCGTTGATGTGGTTATCGACTCGGGCCTGGCCAGAGAACCCGTCTTTGACCCGACAACCGGAATGACACGACTGCACACTCGGAAGATTTCCCAGGCATCCAGCACACAACGAATGGGCCGGGCCGGTAGACTGCGCCCGGGGAAGTGCTATCGACTCTGGTCAAAAAGTCAGCAGGAACAAATGGCTGCGCATGCTACGCCAGAGATACTAAGCGCGGATCTCGCCCCCATGGCATTGCAACTTCTACAATGGGGAATTAGCGACCCGCTGGAACTCGACTGGCTTGATGCGCCCGGTAGCGGCCCGTGGTTGCAGGCAGTCGAGCTGTTGCTGAACCTTGGCGCGATAATAAAAAGTGAGCACGGGCTGCGACTGACTGATCACGGCAATCAAATGGCCGTCATCAAAGCGCATCCCCGTCTTGCACACATGCTTGTCTGCGGTCAATCAATTGGGCAAGCTAACATCGCCAGCCTCATCGCAAGCATCCTGTCTGATCGAGATCCGTTCGGACAGGACAATCCTGATATGAACGAAAGAATCGATGTCTTGTTGGGCCAGAAAAAATGTCCGAATCAATATCGCGGCTGGGTACGCCGTACCCGGCAGCTCGCCGAGCAATTCACTGCACAGATCGATGGGCTTAAACCTGCGTCTGTCCCACGAAAACTGCAGCATAATCAGGTCACCGGATATCTGATCGCCTGCGCCTACCCTGATCGAATAGCCAGACGTCGACACGCTGGCGGATTTCAACTGGCGAACGGCCGAGGCGCAAGTATGGCAGGCGAGTATGTGCTGGGAAAATCAAAGTGGTTAGCCGTCGCCGAAGTTGGAGGAATCGCAAGATCAAAGGGCGACATGATTCGTTCGGCCGCCACTTTAGACGACGAACTCTTCGACTCTTTACTCGCTGATCAGGTAACCGGCCACACCATTGTCGAGTGGGACAGACAAGCAAAACGTTTCGTTGCCGAACAAAGGCAACAGATCGGCGAACTTATTTTGAAACGCGATAAACTGACTTCGGTGCCGATTGAGGCCAAGAAGCAGGCATTGATAAAGCATCTTCAATCCTCAGGCCTGGAAACCCTACCGTTTACACCTGACATTCGACAATGGCAGGCCCGTGTTGAGCTGGTCAGAACGACTACCCTTGATGACACCTGGCCAAAGGTTTCCAATGAGCACCTGTTGGAATCAATAGATGACTGGCTCGGGCCGTATCTTGAACCTGTCAATCTGCTCAGTGATTTTAAAAAGCTCGATCTACATTCAATTCTTACCGCACTGCTAACCTGGCAGCAAAGCCAACAGCTAAATGTACTAGCGCCGTCACGGCTACAGGTTCCCTCTGGGTCAAGTTACGCGATTGATTACACAAGAACTCCGCCGGTACTCGCTGTAAAATTGCAGGAAATATTTGGCTGCGACGAGACGCCAAGAATCATCAATGACCAGATACCACTGACCGTTCATCTGTTATCACCTGCCGGTAGACCACTACAGGTGACCCAGGATCTTGCTGGCTTCTGGAGAACTTCTTACCAGGAGGTTAAAAAAGAAATGAAAGGGCGCTATCCAAAACACCCCTGGCCAGATAATCCACTGGTTGCGATTCCGACAGGAAAAACGAAGCCGCGACGGGACAGATAAGAATTCAAGAGCGAATGTGCAAGCCATGTTGGGCAACCCGGCGAAGCTGTGGTTCAACATCTGATAAATGATCTGTCTTTAACCAGCTTCGCGCACCGGATGCAGTAGCCTTCAAACTCAAAGACCTGTCGACCGGAAGGCGTAACCAGCTTCCGGGGACGAGTGTATCGTCCTGCTCAACTACCGAACCCTGCAATACCAGCAGTTCCGCGCCACTCAGGTTAGATACCTTCAATTCTGCTCCAGACTCAAATAGCTGTAGCGTCACTGTCTCATGACTGTCCTGATGCAGCGGCATAACTGAAACACGCCTTCCAGCACCAGGAATTCTTCCCCACCGGTATGTTCATGGGGTGAAAAATGGCTGCCTGGCGCGTATCGAACAATGGATGTGGCGCGAGCAACTTCGTCACCTACCCGGTCAAGTAAACGCCGTTGCACTCCCTGCATCGGGGAATCAAGCCAGTCCAAATCTGTACTATTCACCTGCACTTGCTTTTTGAAATCGGCATTCACATTCATATTCACGATGTCCAGTTTTGTCAATAACAGCCGGGTCGCTGAATTGGCGTCAGTATAGATGCAGCGAGTTGCCGAGCAATGTGGCGACAGAACCGTTCACGCTTATGGCATTGATGTGACCTGCAGGCTACCCCAGCGGGGAGAGTGGCGCAGCCTTAAGGTTCAACAATCTTGCGGTAGAGGTGCCAGGTGGCATGACCCAATATAGGTAATACTGCAGCCAGGCCAATCAGGAAAACGAAAGCTCCAGCAGTCAGCAGCACAACAACTGTCACGCCCCAGATAGCCATAACCAATGTGTTGGAACTTACGACTTTAATCGAAGTGCTGACCGCAGTAACCATGGTTGTAGGCTTGTCCAGAAGCAAGGGAAAAGCCACGACTGATATTCCTAATGCTGCGAACGCAAAAAAGAAACCGACAGCATTGCCATACAAGATCAGTGCAGCCCCTCGTTTGGTCGTTAGTATTTCTGTAATAAATGCGGAGATCGATTCTGGTGAATATCCTGCGAACAAGCCGAGGTAAATAAACTGCGCCATATACAACCATGCGACGTAGAGCAACATCATCACGATAGATAGCCCGAGGATGGGTGCGAATGCTGAGGAGTGGACGAACGAGAAGGCGAAACGCCAACCAGGCTCAAGGCCTTGCTCGCGACGGCGACTCATCTCAAAGAGACTGACTGATATCGCCGGGCCTAGAAGTGTCAACCCGGCCACCATCGGAAAGGCCAGATACAAAAGATTCGCATCGACCAGAAACAGCGTCAGGAGCAAGGCGAACAGCGGATAAGTTAGCGTCAGGAATACACCAAAACTCGGCATGGCAACGAAGTCCTCGTAGCCTTGCCTGAGCGATTGCGTGAGATCGTTAATACCAACTCTGCGAATTTCAATCTCACTCGCTGTGACTTGTACATCCCTGAAGGTCGTTTCGTGGTTCATGAGGGAACCTCCCTTTCAAAGACATCGTGCGACCACCTTGTGGACAACTCGATTACAGGTCGCGCCGGATGCCGAACTAGTTGGCGGAACACAATGAATTATAGAGCAAAGTGACGTGGAATTGGGTGTTTCCATGAAGCATTCCGTAGAAACGAGAGCAAATCTTCAGGTTATATAAATCAATAACTTATGGAGAGAGCGGTAGTTGCTAACACTGTGTCAGCGCCTGCGGGAAACTGGATGCCGATATTTTCGTGGACAAAAAGGATTGGGTAATCCATCAAATATTAACCCGGTATAACCCGTTCCTGCTGAAGCTGGCGCACTAAGGAGTAACCGACGTGACATGGGAACCGTCAGGCAAGGGGCGACCGGAATTGCATCTTCCATCCAGGCCGTCATTATTTTGCCGCGATTGTTGCCAGCCACATTTCTGTTGCCAGCAATCTGGACCAGCGGCCAGACCTGATATGATAATTCATCGACGTTGATAACAGGTTCATTCATGCTCAAGATAAGTTTCGCGATACTGACCATTATCCTTTTAGTCGCCTGCTCGGATCCAGAGTCACCGACAGAGGCATCATCGACCGAAGTATCAACGGGAAGCAATGAAGCGAAATCATTAGCGTCAGGCCCCTGTGCTGACACAAATGGCTTGAAAACCTACTGTGGATTTAGCAACCCGGAAGACATTGTTGTTACACCGGATGGCAAGCAGCTGATCATCAGCGAAATGGGCGAGTTCATGACGGACTCACCAGGCGCGCTGGTCCTGTTTGATCTGGACACCAGTACAACCAATCCCATGCCACTCACCTTCGCTGAACCCGAAATCAACTGGGGAGACAGCGACTGCCCGCAACCGGACCCGGCATTATTCAGCCCCCACGGTATCGACCTCATCACCCGGCAAGACGGCCGATATCAGCTACTGGTGGTGAATCACGGCGGCCGCGAGGCGGTGGAAATGTTTGATGTCGTGCAGTCGGAAGCGAATTGGCAGGCACAATGGCGGGGTTGCGCGCTCCCGCCGGAAGACCCGTTCATCAACGATGTCTCGGGCCTTGGCGATGGCGGGTTCCTGGTCACTCATATGTGGAACAAGACCACACCGTTCGAGGAAGTTGCCACCAAACTGACCAGCGGTGAAAATACCGGCTGGATCTGGCGATGGCATCCCGAAACCGGCTTCAGCAGGCTCACCGAGTCTGACCAGCAAATGCCCAATGGCATTGCTGTCAGTAAAGACAATCGCTTTGCCTTCGTGAATATTTACATGGGCAACAAGACCATCAAGATTGACCTGGACACCGGCGAGCAGGTCGGAGAATTTTCCGTACGCCAACCTGACAATATTACCCTGGATGACGAAGGCAACTTGTGGATCGCCTCCCATCAACATGACCCAATCAACGAGACCTGTGGCGAGGTAGAAACCGGCGCCTGTCTGTTGCCCTTCCAGATCGTCAAGGCTGACCCCGATACTCTGGAGACGAAAGTCTTTTTGGAATTCCACGGTGAGCCGATGGGCTACACCACCGTCGCAACAAGAGCTGGCAACGTTATTTACATGGGAACTGCTCACGGCGACAGGATCGCGAGTATGCCTATTCAGTAAACCACTAGACCCCGGGACCAGGAGTCAGTCGTCCGGGTAATGCCCCAGCGCAACCTTGCCGATGTACTCTCTCGCTTCCGAGGGTGAGTAAGGCTGCATAAAGGGCCCTGCCCGCACGTCGCGATAGAGCCTGGAAAGCGGATTTATGTTCATAAAGGCGCCGCCGCCAACAACATCCATTGCCTTATTTACAATCTCAATCGCATTACGATTGACCACCCATTTCATGCTCTGGTGATCTTTCAATAATTCATGCGCTCTCGCCAAAGGAATATCGACGTCGGTGTGCTCGCTCAGAAAGTCGTCGCTAATCTGGCCCATCTGGCCGAGCATCGCCTGCGCTGTTGCAAGCGAGATCTCCATCTCGCCGATCATGTTCTGAATGGCGGGTTGTTCCGATTTAGGCAACTTGCCTTCTTTAGGTTTACCTGTTGTGGCCAGCAGTGCCAGCTCATATGCATACTCGGCGATGCCGACAAACACACCCAGCAAAGGTAAATTCGCCAGGTTTCGATTCATCAATAAATTAACGCTCCATTTTCCCCAGGGAGCCATAGGGCGCACCATCGATTCCGCGACAAATACATTATCGAACTTTATGCTCTGGCTGCCCGAAGCTCTCATGCCCATGGCCTGCCAGTCATCCTGCGGTTTAATACCTTCAGTGGTCAGGGGTAACATCACCGAACCAATGGCATCCTCTTCAGGCACACGTATATTCATCGCCAGGTGCGAAGCTACCGGCGATCCGGTAACGAAGATCTTGATGCCGTTAATACGCCAGCCACCATCTACCCTTATGGCTTCCGTAAGCGGATGCAGGTTATCTGTTCCCGGCTCCGTTGCAGTCGCACAAATGTACATCTCGCCGGCGATTATCTGCTCGAACTGTCGTTCCAGCTGCGCCGCCATCGGCTCATTGTTCGAGGTTCGCGCCGCATGCCAACCTGCAACCAGACCGCGCGACACTGCCAGGTGCATGTTCATCGCAATGGCTGCGGACCCATCGCCACGACCAAGCCGCGACATCCCTGCCATCCAATCGTGTATTGATGTCAGTCCAAAACCACCGACAGATTCAGGCAAAAAGGCGCCGGTTACACCCGCAGCGCGCATGTCAGAGTAATTATCAACATCGATATTGCTGTGTTCATCTGCACTGGCTGCGCGAGAACGCAGGTTATCAACAATGCTCTCGGCTGCCTGAACAAACCTTTGCCCGGCTATTGTCCTCGGCTTGAGTTCGTAGCTCATTGATTACATCCTTTTTCTACGAGTTACCGCACTACCACCAGTCTATGGTTTCAACATTACATTTAACTGCTGTCATGTTCTTGGTATCAGCGGTAAAGGACTTGCTTTGACCCGGGGTCAAGATCTCGTCATTGAGCGCGTAGGTATCGTCGGTTTCAACGAGCAGGCCTGAACCATTGAGCCAGAGCACCTTCACCGTGACATAATGCAAATCTACATTGCCGGTATTGGTGATGTAGCCTTTGGCGCGGGTTCTGTTGTTGCTTTCATTGCGGTTGCACTCGGTCAGCGTCGCAGACACTTGCGTTCTTCTGGCCTCACCTTGAATTTCAACTTTATCGTCGGCAGCCGTATCAGGATCGGTTCGATTTAAATCATAAGCCCGAAAAACAAGTGTTCCAACAATCGAGACGACCGCGAGCACTATCAATATGGTGATCATTCGATCTGTCAAAGAAATCTCGCCGAGCCAGGTAATGTGCAGACAGTTTACAAGTTTCCAGGGACATCCCCCAGCAAGAATCCTGCGCCTCAGTGGGTTGCTTTGTCGCCCCAGATATCAGACAGCCTTCGATCTCGACCGCAACCGGTTCGATAGAATCGATAGCGTATCGGGTTCTTCAGGTAATAGTCCTGGTGGTCAACCTCGACCGGCCAGAATTCCAATGCGGGTAATAATTCGGTGACAATGTTTCCCAATGGAAACTGTGATTCTACCTTTGCTTTCGAAGAGATCGCTTGTTGTTCCTGCGAGGCACCCGCAAAAAATATAGCACTTCGGTAACTGGGCCCCTTATCACAAAACTGCCCCCTGTCATCGAACGGATCAATGTTGACCCAGAAGATCTCAAGCAACTGTTCGTAACTGACAACCGCGGGATCAAAGGTCACTTTTACTGCTTCGTAGTGACCCCGATGATTTCCTCTATAGGTTGGGTTTCGAATTTTACCGCCGGTAAAACCGGACACCGCATCCTGCACACCGTCTAATTCCTGGTAAAGGGCCTCGACGCACCAGAAACAGCCACCGGCAAAAACAGCGGTCTCGGCATGAGTATTTACTGTAAAGCACAGAACCAGTATGAGAAGTAATCTTTGAAGGGACGCTTTCAGTAGCCCATCGACGGTGTTCTCGTTCATACCTCAGGTGCTGCGAATCAAAGCGACGATGGCCTGGGTCACCTGGTCCGGGCAGTTCTCCTGCACAAAGTGGCCGCCTCCCTTGATTGTCGTGTGCGGCAACCCTTTGGCCCCGGGCACTTTCTCTTTGAACGGTGTATCCAGGCCCTGGGTGACCGGATCGTTATCTGCAAAAGTGCAAAGGAAGGGCTTGTCGAATCGTTCAAAAAACGCCCAGGCCTCGCGTTGTGCCTCAAGCGACGGATCATTCGGCAGTGTCGGGACATGACTCGGCATGGCTCGCGGTCCCATCTTGTAGCTGGCATCCGGGAAGGGCGCGCCATAGGCCTTTGCCAGATTCGTTGAGAATGGGGATTTGATCCCCAGATTGTGCAGTAAAAACCCGAAAGCGCGCGACAGGTTGGAGCGCTTTTCCATCGTCATCGACATCATAAAGCCGATCGGCAGATCTACCGTTTCCCAACAGAACTTCTGCCAGTATGCGAACTTCGTCGCCTGGTTACCCGACATCTGGGAAAGTGCCTGCTGCATTTGTAGCAGCGTCGGTGTTTTTTCATTGGCCCGAAAACTCTCAACTTCCCTGACTATCTCATCGGGTACATCCGGGTTGTGCGGCAAGCCGGTATTGGCAATGACAACACGATCGAATCGCTCCGAGTGATCGACAACCAGGCGCAGCCCAATCAAACCGCCCCAGTCTTGTCCAAAGAAGGTGATGCCGGAGAAATCATTTTTCTCAAGCCACGCGCCCATCCAGTCCACCTGCCGCTGATAGCTATAGTCTTCTCTCGCTGCCGGTTTGTCGGACTTGCCGTAACCCGGCAGATCCGGCGCGATCACACGCATGCCTTCAGCCACGAGCAAAGGAATCATTTTTCTATACAGATAACTCCACACCGGTTGACCGTGCATACACAAAACAATCGGCCCATCAGCGGGGCCTTCAGCCACATGGTGAATACGTAGTTCCATGCCATCGTGGGTCTGGATGGTCGTGTAGTTCGGCGCGAACGGATAATCAGCAAGATCGGCAAAACATTCGTCAGGTGTTCTCAGTATTTGCATGTTTTTTCCTTCACTTATATAACTCCGAGGTCACGGTAAACTCTACTTGCTCCAGCACTTTACGCTAACCCCACGACACGCGCAGCCTGAAATTTGGCTAAATTTTGGCTGGCGCTCACACAGTGTCGCTACGCATTTCATACAGTTATTCCTCCCATTGAATAGGGGATGAGCAGTATGAAATTGGTGGCCGCAGTGGTGGTACTCCTTTTGTCTGGCGGATGCGCGATCTCCGATGAATATGCTGTCGCATATTCTCGCCGCATGGACGAATTTCAACAGCAGGAGCAACGGTGGGAAAGTGGACCTCAGAGTGAGCCCAGGTTACGGTGGTCCTATCACAATGCTATCCAACACTGACAACGCATCATCATGAGCCCTGGTACTGGGACCGTTCGTCAGGATCGTGACTACCACACTCATCAACCTGTGATCAACCTGTGATCAACCTGACCAATCGTGATGCTTGAGTACTGCTCTCTGGGCAGAGGCGCATTCTCATATTTCTGCTGATTGAAGTTAGCCAGAATGGCTGTGCCCAATGTTGTACGCAGACGCTTGAGATGAATTGCCTGTTCAACGGAACTACCGACATATCGTTCGCCCATTAGTCTGACATCCGCTTTCAGTTCCTCTTCATTCAACTCTGCAGCCACTGAATGCGGAATAAAGGTGAGTCGAATTTTCATTGAATCGCTTTTGATGTTGCGCGTGGGTCCAGGTTCATCTTCTTCAACCTGAGCAACCCAATGTTTGAAAGTCATTATGCTCACTTCACCCACACCAGGCACCGTGATGAGAACAGTCCCCACTGACCGCCGAGGACTCGCTTCAATGGTGCGCCTGCTATCGGCGACCTGCCTGGTTGGACAGAGCAGATCCTGAAAGCTGATTCGCCCCTCGCTATCGGCACACTTGTCAATTGGCAGCGACGGCAACGGCAGGCACGCTACCAATAGCAACAGAACTCTCACTTTACCGTGACGCTTCATTTCGACCCCGTAGTTTCACCTGCACGATTAAGCTGCCGATGCATCCCTTTTATGTTGATTTTTAATCAATGCCCCGGCGTTTGAGCTCCGCCGGCATGCGTTTGGCGTCTGATTCGAGTGGCTGGCCTCGTTCTTCATCTGATAGAAGACCCATGGTGTCCTTGGCCATTTTATCGCTGTCCAGCATGATCCATTTCTCGGGCACGATCTCAATGATGATTCGAAGCGGGGAATTCAGTCTCTCCACAAAGGCATCAGCCTGTTTCTCCTGCTCAGGAGTCAGCGGGCCACTCGTAGCCGATCCATAAGGCCCCCGGGCCAGCGCCGGATAAAACCATTTCTTGGTTTCGTCGTCATCGTGAATGATTGCTCTGCCTTTAATCGTGATCGCGCCATTGGGCCCGTCCGGCGCAGACACGCCGCTTACCACGAGCGAACAACGTGGATCACGCCGAATAGCAGCAACACGGTGGCGATGCACTCCGCAAGTAATCCAGCCTCGGCCTTCGTGCCAGACAAAACCATGAACCACACCCACCGGCCAACCATCCCGGGTTGACCAATTGAAAACGCACTCGCGCGCTTTGGTTAGCAGTTCGTCTCGCGTTTCGTCGGTAAACGGATAAATCGAAACCTGTTCATGGTCTTCATTAGACATAGCGCGCTCTTATTTGTTATCGAAGTCACAATAGTAACTCAACGCGTTGTTCAATTTACAATCGAACTGCCTGCACCCTTTCCCGCGCCCTGTCCCGCGTCCCGGGATCCACGCCACCGCTTATTAGGAAAAATACACGGCTAGGAAGCACAAGCCCCGTGTGACATCATGGGGTGTTCTTAATCGGGGTATGTTATGGACCGGCTTAACGTCAACACGCACCAGGATACGGCGACAGTTTCTTCGCCTTATGTGCCTCCCCTTGAGCTCACACAAGGGCAACCACCTCCCATCGCCGCGAACGGCGGTTTATCCTATATGTCGTTCGACCGAGACGGTGACGCAGGAACTGCTGCAGCGACGGATGCAGCGCTCAGCCAAATTGAAGAGGGCAAAGGGCAGGCGGTTATCGACATGCTTGACAATGCCCCCGCCGGCCCCATTGAGACCAAGTGGGGCATCGGATTTCGTCGCTACGCCGAGTGCCTGGAATATATTCGGTCGAACAACATCGAAGCCCCTGAAGGTGGGCTGGCGCTGCCGCTACGCTACACTATCCACGAGCAGCCGTCCTACTCCGTCGTATCAAGCAACGCTCTCTGGCGGGACCCGGCGCGAGAGGCCGACGCAAAAGCATTGCGCAAGGACGAGCAGGACAATGTGCGGCTATGCCTTTATTTTCCGCAGGTGCTGCGCGACGCACGACGAATAGAGGAGTACTACCCGGGCCTCTCCCCCAACAGTGCCGAGTGCATGGACAAACTTGGCGTCGCATTGGCACACTGCGAGTCCCGCTGCGAAAACTTCTATGACGCCGCCGAGGTGGAGCGCGTCTTCTACCCGGAGATTGAGAAACTCCTGCTGGCCTTTTTCCCGGGCGCGACTGACGCGCTCGTCTACAACCACGACGTATTTAATAAGCACTATGAAGGCGACCGTACTGAAGATCAGGACAACAAGAATCCAGGCGTGAACACCAACTACGCCAATCTCGTACACAACGACCTGAACGACAACAGCGGCCGCGTAAGGTGCCGCGAGCTGCTAACGAAAAATCTGCGTAACTTCGGGCGCCAGCAAAACTACACTGAGGAGCAGGCAGACGCGAAGATGTCGCGGCGATTCATGTCGATCAACCTGGCCAAGCCCATGGAGACCGTGCGCCAGAACCCCTTCGTACTCTGCGCCTGGCCTTCTTTTGCCGACCAGCCGTACATCACCAACTACCGGGTCTACGACGACCGAGTCGGCGAGACTACCCGCTTTACCCACCGCCCGGATCACGAGTGGTACTGGCTTCCCGAGCAGACGTCTACCGAGGTATCGATGCTCAAGTGCTACGACTCTGTTACCGACGGCTCCGTTTCTCGCTGGTCCTTTCACACCGCCAGCATTGACCCAACTGCGCCCAGTGATGCGCCCTGTCGAAAAAATATCGTGGTCCGATCCTACGTCTTCTTTTAAAATAATCTGAAGCCGCAGTGGCAAACAGGAATAAACCGGGTCCGCAAAAGGCGCAGGTAGCTCACGTTGGTTTGGATGTACTAGTCCAATTCAATGCGTGGCAGCAATTCCGACTGGTCGTTCATGTCCTTGACTGCCTGGTTGTTGATGCAATTCGATCTGCCGCAGGAGATTAGCCTATATCAGGAGCTTGAGGATGGATCTCTATCCGTCGTTTCTATACCGAGCCATTGCATCGCGTCGTTGATACTCGTAAATACCGTGAGAGGCAGACCGTGAGTGTTTGCACTTTCTTCTCCTGATCGACAACTGCCAAGATGGCCTGGAGACCATACGGACGCAATTTTAAGAGGCGTCGCTCCCGATTGAAGATATACCTCGTACTGCTCCTTGAAGTGATACATGAAGTCAATCTTTGGGGCAACGTTCGATGAACTCACTAGTTCTCGAACATCAACAAGAATTTTCAATGCCTCCCCTGCGCGACAAATAGCAAACAGTTGTTCCAATGATTCAATCCAATCCTCAAGTTGAGACCACCCTTTGACGATTGCGTGCAAATAGTCACCATACTGATTGAATCTCAGATCTATTGGCATATTTGATTTCCTAAAAATATTGGGTCGCAAACATGGGGACGTTTGCAGCGGGGTAGGTCAGCGATTGGAAACTGGTTCTTATGAATGATCCAAATGCAGTGTTAGATATTGAGATGAATTGCGTCAACTATCGCTTCAAAGCCCAACATCTGATCGGTCGCCATGGTGATATCAGCTTGCCCAGGCTGACTGGAAAACTTGGCCACCACAAATTCTCTTTGTGGATCTATGAAAAGAGTCTGCCCATGAATCCCCAGGGCCATTATCACGCCGCGGTCAGTATCACGAATCCACCACTTCAGTGGCATTCTTAGTGTTAATTCTGTCCTTAAGCGTTACCGCCCCCGCAGATCTTCGTTTCTTGAACTGATCCGACAACGTCCTGTTCTTGCTACGCTTGTACCCAGAAAGCTGTTCTTTCAACCTTGCATTCTCCTGATTCTTCTTCGAAGTATTCTTCTGCGACAGTAACGAACGTTCCTGATGAGGAGAAGGGAGTCTGCTTCGTCAAAGACACTTGCCGATTAAAAAATTAAGATGTCAGAAAATAGTGACAAAATCCGAGAGTTGAAAAAACCATGAAACTCGATAAGGAAAAACTCAAGCAGAAATACCGGGCAGATGCTGGGTTCGCCGGATTGTACGCCAGGCTATTACAACAACGAAGGCCAGGATCCTGGACCCACCGCCAGATTTAACGCCGGCTACCCGCAGGGCGCGATGGCCTATTTCAAATATCTGACGGAATGGCGAAATTCAGGGAAATTCGAAGGTCTGGAGTTTCGTTAGAACGAGTACCCAACCCTCAATGTGTTCGCAGTATAGTCGCTGCCGGAATCAACATAGCTGAACCCCACAGACCATGGTGAGTTTTCGACATCGTAACGCACACTCAATTCCAGGCTTCCCATTTCGACATAGTCGCCGGGGTCATCGGGATCTGCACCCTCTACATCTTCTGATATGTAGTTGAGGTCGAAATGAAACTGTTTAACCTGGTAACCCAGTCCAAGCATTAATTTGAGGCCGGAATCAGTCGAATCACCTGCAAAATCATCCAGCTCCTGCTGGTAATGATAGAAGCCATAATTCAAATCTACCGGTCCCATTGCCATTGACCCCGACGCGCCCAGGCGGTAGAAACTACCCGATCTATCACCGTTGATGTCTGAATATTCCAGATCAAGGCCAAGCTTCTGAAATACCTGATATCGATACAGTAAACCCGTCCTCGTAAAAGACTGGGTGATGACGGTCTCATCGTCAAAATCCTGATATTGCAATGTTAACGAGTGTTTCGAAGTCTCTTCGCCAGCTGCCACATCGATAGTGAAAAATACCAACATCATGCTGGCAAGTGTGAACATCCGCTTAATCAATCGACCTCTCCTCAATATTGAGTAATTTGGGATCACCTGGAGATCGCCAAAAAATTAGCTTAACAAACATTCTTAAGGACCATGGCGACCGCAAGTGCTCTGCCCGAGGTAAAGGCAGAGAAGAATGATAGGGCATTGATCAGACTAATGACTTCATAAGACCCGAGTTCCCGGTGCAACCCAACCTATCTCGCATGTTACCTGTGATGCGGCATGCTAAACTCGCGCGCCATGCCCATTGTCACCTTCCTGGAACTGTCGCTTGCCTTCGGCAACGATCAGATCATTGACCACGCCAATCTGAATATTGACGCGGGTAACCGTATTGCCGTGACGGGTCGAAATGGCGCCGGGAAAAGTACTCTGCTGAAACTGATCAGTGGCGATCAGAGAGAAAATGAAGGCAGCGTCTGGCGCGCCGAGAATCTTACTTTCGCAACCCTTTCCCAGAATCTGCCCGCGCGCTCCGAACAGACAGTCTTTGATGCCGTTGCGCAAAGCTTCGAATCAATCGGTAGCCTGCTGGCAGAGTATCACCATCTGTCACACTCGCTGGATGAAGAGAATCCGAATCTCGATCGACTGGCACAGCTTCAGGAAGACCTGGATCGCCACGATGGCTGGGCCATTAATCATCGAATCGAAGCTACCCTCGACAGGCTGGCTCTTGATGCCGACGCAACATTGGCATCGTTGTCCGGTGGTTGGTTGAAACGAATCGCCATTGCACAGTCGCTTGTGGTCGAACCAGATGTCTGGATCCTGGACGAACCCACCAACCATCTGGACCTGCAAGGGATCAACTGGCTCGAAGACAAACTACTCAACTTCCCCGGAACGATCCTTTTCGTGACCCACGATCGCCGCCTGATGAAATCGGTCGCGACCTCCATTGTCGAGATTGACCGGGGCCAGGTGACCCACTGGAGTTGCGGCTATGATGATTTTCTTGTTCGCCGGGATGAGGCCCGGGCAACCGAGGAAGAACACAATAAGAAATTTGATGACAAATTAAAAAAGGAAGAGGTCTGGATCAGGCAAGGCATTAAGGCCCGACGCACCCGAAATGAAGGCAGAGTGCGAGCGTTGCAAAAACTTCGGTCCGAACGAGCAAAACGGATAGGCCACAAAGATGTGAAACTCACTATCGACAGCGGCATCAGTTCCGGAAAAATCGTCAAGGAAGCCATCAACGTCAGCAAGTCGATTGAAGGTAACTTGATCATTGGCAATCTGGATCTCATTATTCAACGTGGAGACCGAATTGGACTTTTGGGTCCCAATGGCTGCGGCAAGACCACACTGCTCAAAGTCCTGCTTGAGCATGAACCGATAGACAGTGGCATTGTTAAAACCGGCACCAAGCTCGAAGTCGCCTATTTCGATCAGATCCGGGATCAACTGGACCCGGAACAAAGTGTGATGGATTACATCACCGAAGGTCGAGAGTTTGTCACCATCAACGGTAAAGACCTTCACTTTGTGAGCTATCTTTCCAACTTTCTCTTTAGCCCTGATCAGAGTCGAGCTGCGATTCGCACTCTTTCAGGTGGGGAACAAAACCGGTTACTGTTGGCAAGGCTCTTCTCAATGCCGACGAACTTTCTAGTACTGGATGAGCCCACCAACGACCTGGATGTGGAAACGCTGGAGCTGCTGGAAGAATTACTGGTGGACTATGACGGGACCGTTCTGTTGGTCAGCCATGATCGAGAGTTTATGGACAATGTTGTCTCAAGCCTGCTGGTATTCGAAGGGAACGGGCGGGTACAGGAATATGTTGGCGGCTTCTCAGACTGGGTGGCCGCATCGGCGTCCAACGATTCTAAACAGAAAACCACCAAAACAGCGGACACCTCAGATTACCAGGCTCGCAAAAATGAGAAGTCCAGTGAGCGTAAACGGATACGGGAGATCGAGCGGGTTACTGACCAGATAGAGCGAACAGAATCCGAACTTGGCGCACTTCACGGGCAATTAGCTGACCCGGTCTTTTTTCAATCAACAGCCCCCAAACAGCAAGCGACCTACGACCGCGTGGCTGAACTTGAAGCCCAACTCGTCAAGTTACACTTCCAGTGGGAAGAACTGGAATCCACTGGATAACCCTCTGGCCGGTGTCGCAAGCAGGATCTAGAGCGATTTTCCAGCACAGATGACGCCAATCCCACAAGCCCGGGTTAAGTAGGCTTTGGGCCTAAAATGAAAACAGCTGTTTATTCCTGCTGCCAATTCGTGTAAAAGGCGGCCATGAAAATACCAAAACGAATCCAGCCACTGATTGACGATGGTGTGATTGATGCTGTGATCAGCCGATTAATGAGCGGCAAGGAAGCCGACGTGTTTGTCGTTCGGTGTGGTAAAGAGATTCGCTGTGCCAAGGTCTACAAAGACGCCATGAAACGCAGTTTCAAACAGGCTGTCAATTACCAGGAAGGTCGGAAAGTACGGAACAGCCGCCGTAGTCGTGCCATGGACAAAGGCTCTAAATACGGTCGCAGGCAAACAGAAGCGATTTGGCAAAATGCCGAAGTCGATGCCCTGTATCGGCTCGCCAATGCCGGGGTAAGGGTACCTACACCTTACGGCTGCGTTGACGGTGTGCTTTTAATGGAGCTGATCTGCGATGCCGAGGGCGACGTTGCCCCAAGACTCAGTGACGTCACCATGTCTGCTGAGCAGGCACTGGAAGATCATGCAGTGGTCATGCGGTATGTCGTGCTCATGCTTTGCGCCGGGATTGTACATGGAGACCTGTCTGAATTTAATGTGCTGGTCGATGAATATGGTCCCGTCATCATTGACCTGCCTCAGGCAGTCAACGCTGCCTCCAACAACCACGCACAATCAATGCTGATGCGTGACGTCAACAATCTCACGAACTACTACGGCCAATTTGCACCGGAATTGATCGGTAGCCGATTCGCCGAAGAAATCTGGGCATTGTATGAAGCAGGCGACCTGCACCCGGATGTCGAGCTCACTGGATATTTCGCTGAAGACACCCAAAGCGCAGATGTAGACGCGGTTTTAGTGGAAATAAGCGCAGCGATCGAGGAAGAAGAAGCCCGGCAGGCAAGAATGCAGTTGGCAGAAAATCCAACCTAGCCCGGATCATCATTCAACTTATTCAAACCTTATGTTGAATTCAGCACGCCTCTAGGCGCACAATCTAACTCATCGTTGGGAAACAGGAGCCCTTTGATGAATCACCAGAATGAAAGTTTTGTCGATGAAAAGTTGGAACTTCACGGAAAATCATTCCACAACTGCACCTTTACTAATTGTGAATTGATCTTCGACGGTGATCGACCACCAACGTTCAAGGACAATCGCTTTATCGATACTGTCTTTGTATTCACCGGACCCGCGACCAGAACACTGTACCTGCTCTCAAACATCTATCATGCCGGAGAGGGTGGCAAAGAAGTGATGGAGCAAGCCTTCGCGGATATTCGGGACCACACGATGCACGGTCACGAAATCAGAACCATTGTGCCTCATACCCTGGACCACAGCCTCGATTGACGAGTTGAATGGCGAGTTGAATGAGAGGGAGTGCTGAACTGATTGCGAGCCTGCCATGGTACGACCAGGCAGTATCGCGACGCGCAAATGATGAATTCTGGCAGGTCCTTCGTAGCGAACTCCAATCCTTCGGGATTGACGGGCTACCTGCTGCACTCGACCGCGCTACGCCAGTTTCTGAGCAGTGGCGAAGTCAGTCGCTTGTCGTCAGTCAGTGTTGCGGACTGGATTTGTTCAATGAAGCAGGAAAATCACTTACCCCTGTTGGCAGACCGGTGTTCAGCGATCTGGATTGCAAACCAGGTGAATACTTCAGCTATATCGTTAGTGCAACTGAATCACTTAAGCATGAGCGGGTTGTCATCAATTCACCCCATTCTCATTCAGGCTGCATGACACTGTTCAACTGGATGAACAGCCACGGAATTTCACCGACAGAAGTCTTGATCAGTGGATCTCATGAGTCGAGCCTGAACTGGATTCAAAATGGCGTTGCCGACCTGGCGGCAATCGATGCTCATTCATGGTCACGACTGGACCACAAAGGCGTCATGATCCTGGACCAGAGTCGAGAAGCTCCCTCCCCACCCTTCGTGTGCACTACCGATAATTCCGAGATTGTTTTCGATAGCCTTCGCAATGCCATCAACCGGTCGGGTCAACTGATCGGTGTCACTGAACTAATGCCAGCAAGTCTCGGAACCTATCACACAATGCAGCATTCACTTGTTCACAGTGATTGAAAACGCTGAGACCACACGACCGTCCTGTTCGCGTTGACTTACCACCTGTAGATTTGGCTTGCCCACCGATTCCTGGAGTTCTCTGAGGTATGCAGCCACGATGGTGTTATCCACTGCATACCGCTGAATCCTGAAATGTCCCAAGTTTTCGGTAATACGTTCGACGGTCAAGCCATCAATCTCAATGGCTTCAATTCTCGGCCGGACATCATTCTTATAGACGGGATAAGGCGGCTGGCCTGCCTAGTGCGGCCGTGGTCAGCATCCGTCAGGTTTTCAAAAGGAACCCGGATCAACAAGGTTAAAAACCTCGTCACCTGCGACATACCTTTTCAGGTTCTCCACAAACATTCGATCGTAGCGTTCCGTCGTTTTGGACCCCGCGTAGGATGAGTGTGGCGTGACCTGCACTTTCTCATGGGACCAGAACCTTGACTCAGTTGGCAAGGGTTCAGTCTGGAAGACATCAAGTACCGCGTAATCAATTTCGCTTTCATCCAGTGCCGCCAGCAAAGCGGCGTCATCAATCAAGGCACCTCGACCAATGTTCACCAGGACAGCGTTATTTTTCATCGCTTTAAGGAATGCAGAATCTACTAGCCCCTCAGTTGCACTGTTCAGCGAACAGGAAAGCACGACCACATCGGCCTGATCCAGAAAATCAGGCACATCCGCCAGTTTGCAGACACGGTCGGCAAATTCATTGTCAGCCGTACTCCTTCGAACACCGGTAATGGACGCGCCAAACCCATGCACCTGCCTGGCAATCAGTTGGCCAACGTTGCCAAACCCAATAATCAGCCAATTAGAACCGAGCACCTGCTTGAATTCGTTTCCCTGCCAGTTTGCCTGCTTTTGATTTTCCGCAAGCACGTCGAACCGATGCCAGCGATTCAGAACCGAGGCCACAACAAATTCTGCGATCGCAGGCGCCTGCGCATTACTATTGCAAAACACCTTCGCTTTGTCCGCAATGACTCGAAATATTGGGCTATCCAGACCTGCAGCTGCAGTGTGGACATATTCAAGCGAGCGGCTGTCAGTTAACATTTCCAGTAGCCGTTCCATCTGGCCCTGCTGAAATAGATCAACATCCATGAGCAACATTGAGAGATCAAACTCATCCATGCTGAGTTCTTCTCCGCCTGAACGTAACACGCCAGTCTCGTTGAGCGTGACATAGCGAACATTTTCGAGAGAATCGAATTCAGATCTCAATCGCTGATAGGTGGTTTCTGCCAACAATACTTCGTGCATTTCACGTCCTTGCCGTTAAATTCGATGAGATGAAATATACCCTATACTCAAACAAATCTATCGGTTCTCAAGATTAAGACGCAACTTGTCAGGTACGATTGGATGAAACGCCCTCTCCTGGAAGTATCAGGCCTAGAGGGGATGATTTGCGAAGGAGCCAATCGCACCAACCACCTGCAGGTTCGGTTTAAAAACAAGGAAATGGGAAGAGATCAGCCAGGGAACCTCTGATACGGCATACCGACCTTAATCAGACGTTCCCTGGCTTCAATTACCTTTCAAGCAATTTAGCACCTCAGTTTGATAGACCTTGCCTCGCTCGTTCAAGATATCCAATACATGCAACGAAGTTGGCACAAACCCGAATCCGATTTTCTCTTCCGGGTGCCACTGAAAAATCGATCCACCAAGTCCCATCCATCCGTAAAATCCCTCTCTGCCCTGGTTGAGCGCACGGTCGAGCTTGGAAGCTTCCCGAGTGGTTTCACGGAACAGAGCCACGCCTCCCTGGGTAAAGGTGGTGCGAAGCCCCATATCACTCTGGATAGGATCATCGTGCATAGCCTTCCAGGCTGTTTCACTTAAAAATTCGTTTCCCTCCCAGCTTCCACCCTTCGCCATCAACGCAGCAATTTGTGCCAGACCTCTCGCAGAGCAATGAGCATTTGCAGAGGGAGTTTCGCCCATGACAATGGCCACGTCATTGAAAGCTTCTATATTTTCCATGCCGACAAATGGTGCTGGTGCACCGGCCGTTGTCCCACCGCGCAGGGCAGGAATTAATTTGAACAACTTTCCGCTGAGCTGAAAGATGTTGTCTTTCACTCTTCTTCCCAGGAATCTGGGCTTTAAACTTTCCCGCAGATGAAACCCGATGCCAAGTGGTGATATCGCTTTGACCCGGCTCAATTCTTCTTTCTGAACACCGATAACGACATCAGCCCCAAGTGGACCACTGATGTCCTGGCGTAGAAACTCACCGATAGTGCGATGCTCAGGGTCTACCCGGCGAAACACCTCGTTAACGATCCAGCCTCTGGTAATCGCATGATATTCTCTTTTGCTGTCTTCACCCTCACGGAATTTCTGCGAATGGTTCTCGATCACGCTACCAATTTTATTTAGCTTAATGTTTTCTGTGAGCAGGTCCTTTGTCTCCAGGGAAACATCGAAAGCCGCGAGTCCAGCCTCATGTCGCATCAGTTCCGCTACTGTCAGCTCGCCCTTTCCATTGGCACCAAACTCGGGCCAATAGTCGGTTATTCTCGCACTGTAGTTCAGCAACCCTTTTGATACTAACCATGCCATGGCGATGGCTTCGAAGCTCTTTCCGCTGCTGAAAATATTAACAAGAGAATCAGCGGAAAAGCCCGAATCACTGGTAGCCCACAGATCAACAACCTTCTCTTCGCCAACGTAAACGCAGAGCTGTGCGCTTTCTTCTGCCTGCGTTCTCATATTGTGTTCGAACAAGCTTTTTACCGGTTCAAACCCGGGTGCTACAGTACCGTCGATCCGGATCTGTTCAGTAACTTTGTTGCTCACGATTATTTCCAACCAATTTGATCTACTACCAACGAAGCATACCTTCGTGCTGCACGCCAAACAAACCCCGGAAGCTCATCCCTCCATGAACAATGCTGATCAGCGCTCGTTCAGTTTTTGCTTAATCGCCTTCAGCGCGGCTTTGTTGGCATTTTTAATCGACTCCATGCTCGGCGCCTCGATACTGATATCGCCTAGCTCAGCAAGCACTACATGCACGGTGTCATGCTCATCAACCGCTTTCATGTCATTGAGCCAACGCGTGACATTAGGATAGGTCGAAAAATCAAACACATTTGTAAACTCTGGTTATAGCTGCCCGATTTCAACATAGGCAGCCATATCAGCAATAGTCACGCTACTGCCAATCAGGAAGCGACTATCAGCAAGAAAGCCTGTCTCAAGCGTATTAAGTGCTGCTGCCAGAGTTCGTTTTGCTAAACCCTGCATGATCTCTGGAATATCCAGATCCTTGCGGATTTTTGGCGCCACCAGGCCAACTGATGCCTCTCGAATATTGCGGTGATGGAAGTACAGGTAGGCATCAATGGTCGCCCTCACCCGCTCATCGTCAGGATAAACGTCATGCCAGCCGTGCTTGCGGGCCAGGTAAGTCATGATGGCATGCGCCTCACCCAGGCTGAATCCGGTTTCCGGTTCTTCAATGCAGGGGATTGAGCCAGAGGGACATGTTCAGAAATTCGAGCTTCAGGTATTCGAGATTCCGATTGCACCGGAAACCTTCTAATTTCCATCAGGTCGATCAGTCAATAAAACGAATGACGCCTGCATTGCCGTCTACTTCCACCATCTGACCGTCTTCGAACTGTTGCGTCACATCCTGAATGCCGCTGACACAGGGCTTGCCATATTCTCGTGCAACCAATGCGCCGTGTTGCAGTTCGCCACCAACTTCCAAAATCACCGCTGCTGCGGGAATAAACAAGGGTGTCCACCCAGGGTCAGTAGTTACCGCAACCAGGATGTCACCCGGAAGTAGCTCTTTCTCAAAAGGATCGTTCAGCACTTTGATCGGACCGCGAGCAATACCCGCAGAAACAGCCGCACCAACCAACGCGCCTTCCTCAAATTTCAAGGGTGAACGCAGAATCCGGCCCCGGGAGTCGATAGCCATCGGAAAGTGCCGCACCTGTGATTGCAATTTTCTGTCGAATGCACCCTTTTCTTCGACGGTAGCGCGAATGTCGAATCCGGTGTCCTGCGTTGCCCGATCTACCTCGTCGATGGTCATTTCGAAAATCTGATCACAATGATCCAGTCGCCCGGCAAGCACAAAATTGTTGGCCCGGTGTAGCAAAAGCCGGCGTAATCTCTCATAAACCTGCATGATGTGATGTTTGAATAACTCCCGAGCGGCAGCGTAACGAACACAAACTGCATAGTACTTCTTCAGTCTTCTGGCCTTACGTGGTGAGAGCATCTCGAGTAGCCTGGCGTAGGCCTGCTCTCGCCGTGCAACCTGTTTGTGTTGCATGTCGTGAGGATTAAACTCCTCGCCACCCGCTGCAACACTGGCCATTTGCCGCAAGGCGAGGTGAGGCGCTTCGCCGTACTTCGGATTGGCCAGCTCCATTTCCAGCGGTCCGCGACAACCGTAGAGCAGGACAAACTCATCCCATCGAACAAGAAACGCTTCCGGCAGTTTACGATCCTGGAGTTTGACGGTGAGGGCATCGATATCATCAAACTCTGACGATGGCAGAAGCGTGGACAGATCGTAAATCGCCAGCCCCATTTGCACGATCATGTCATCCTCATGCCCACCGAACAGTGCATCGACCAATTCAAGTTGTTCAGAAGATTTGCCATCTATCAGTACTTTGATGCGAAACATCATCAGGAAAGAATAGATAAACGCCGGGTATGAGGTGTCCATGATAGTGATACCCATGCGCACCAGGGCTTCTTTGAAACAATCGGATACAGACTGCGACTCGTCCACCGGTTGAGTAATCCAATCGTTGAATTCCCTGATAGTCTGCTGATAACTGGCATCAAAGTGATCGCTGCGGAAGATGGGCCCATACAACACTGCAATTGCCCGCCGAATTCGCCAGAGAACACCTGGCAGATACCGGAGCAAGCGGAACAAGCGCAGGTGCGCGGGCGCCCGGACCGGTCGGTATCTTTCAATTTCAGGAGAGGTAAAAATACCTGCCATCATAGGATTCATTGTTTCGGATTGCTTAGCCAAAGCTTCGCCTTTCCCAATGAGATGCATAAACATCGAAATATCTATGTACATCCGGGATGAGTCCAGGCGACAACCTGCATCTATAAGATGGGTCTCGTTAGCCGACTGTCCCGCCATCCACTGCCAGTACAATTTGATAATCGTCGTAAAGGCATCACCAGACATTCTGGAAATCGCACCACTCATGGTAATGCCATCGGTCAGATACCCGTCTATGTATAGATGTCGAGGCTCTCCGGGTGCCGTCTGCAAAGCTTCATGAAGTGGAATATACGCAGTGATGGGACGTGCCTGCAGCAGATGTAGTTGTCCAGCTACGCAAGCCCACTCAACATCAACGGGTTCGTGGTAGATGGATTCAATGCGTTTGACCGTATCGCCGAGCTCGCCAATCTGCTCCGTTGTGAGGCATTTTTCGTCAGGTCGATCGTCACCCTTGTCACCGACCCGGTAAGAAATGATTTCATCGGTCACTTTATTGACCACGACTGTATCCGGAGTAATGTCACCAGTTACCAGCGCTTCGCCCAGGCCCCAGCTCGCGTTGATGAGCAGCTCATCATAGTCGTTGGTAACCGGGTTGAGTGAAAACGCGACACCTGAAATATCGCTATTCACCATGCGTTGTACGATTACGGCGATTCGTGGTGCGAGGCTCTCAAATTTCCTCCCTGCCTTGTACAACAATACGCGTTCATCGAGACACGACAAAAAGCAGATACGAACGGCCTCCGTCAGCAATCCTGGGTCAACACCGAGCGCAGTCTCATACAGACCAGCGAAGGAAGCGCCGCCAAGATCTTCTTCCGGCGACGATGAACGTACTGCATACATACCAGCGCCCAAATCCGTTCGAGCCTCATTGATCTGCGCACGCTGATTATCGTTCAGCGGAAACCTTGACGCCAACGATTTAACGCTGTCGCAGAGCAGCGCCAGATCTGCCCGCTGAGTCAAGTTCGGCGACCTGAAACCAATTGACTGCACCATTTCAATGGCTGAGCGCCATTCGCTGGAAGTTTGAATCTCAGTAAGCCAGGGTTCAAAAAAAAGTGTGGTTAGCACCACGCCGCCCGGCACCTCCAGGCCGTTCTGTTTCAAACGGATCAATGAGGCGGCTTTTCCACCAACCTGATCAATTTCAACAGGATCCGAAGTCGCGAGTGAAACAAGCACGATTAAATTTTCTGCTTCCTATCAGCGTGTGCCAGCTCATCGTAACCTACATCACGGGGCAATAAAACTGGCGGGTCACCCACGACACACGGTCATCCATATTCATAACTAGCCGCCTCTTGGCGTTGAACCCGTACTCAAATCTCCGTGCGAGTTCGGCTCGTCCTCACGGAAAAAGTGATGCGTCACTCCGACATTAATCAGAGATTCCAGGTTTGGATGCAAAATAGATGAAAACGCTGCTGGACAAGAGTGTCATCAACCAACCATCATTGTGAGGCTGAATGACAACGAGATGACACCACATTCTACAAACCATCCGGAATTAAAAGGAAAGAACTATGCGCTTTGGCATGCTGTACGAATTACAACTGCCCAGACCCTGGGAAGAAGGTAGTGAACAGCGACTGGTGGACGATGCAATCGCCCAGTGTGTGCTGGGAGACAAGCTGGGAATTGACTACGCCTGGTCGGTTGAGCACCACTTCCTGGAAGAATATTCACACTGCTCCGCAAGCGAAGTGTTTCTTTCAGCCATTGCTGCAAAAACCGAGCGTATCAAAATAGGCTTTGGTATCAGGCAGGTGATCTCCAAGTACAATCACCCGGCCCGAACTGCGGAGGCGGTTGCGATGCTGGACCTCGTCTCGCATGGTCGGGTTCAATTCGGTATAGGCGAAGGAGCCACCCGACTCGAATTAGGTGGCTTCGACATTCCTGCCAAGCGCAAGCGCGCCATGTCGCTGGAAGCCGCCCGCGAGATTGCGGATATGATGGTGATGGAGCCGTACCCTGGGTATGAATGCGAAGACTGGTCCCTGCCGTGTCGCAACGTGCTACCCAAGCCGATCCAAAAACCTCACCCGCCGATGTGGATGGCATGTACCAACCGTGACACTATCAAGGTAGCCGCACAAAATGGTCTTGGCGTGCTGGCGTTCAGCTTTATTGACCCTGAAGAAGCCAAAAGCTGGTCCTCGATTTATTACGACATCATTCGCTCAGAGGCCTGTGTGCCAATTGGCCACTCGGTAAATGCCAACATCGCGATGGTATCGTCTTTCTCACTGCACGAAGACCGGGAAGAAGCGGTTCGGCGGGGTGAAGACGGGTTCCGATTTTTTGAGTACGCCGTGGGCGCACTGGTCACAGAAGATGTATTGCCCGGACGCAGCAAGTTGTGGGAAAACTTCCAGGCTCGCAAAGCGGCCCGCGCTGCCGGAGCAAAACTTAGCGACAGGGCTGCTAGTGGCGACGCCGTGCAACCGAACCGCAGCATGTCTCGCTCGACCGGGATAGGTACGCCAGATGACTTTCGTGAGCACATGCAGAGTTTCGCTGAAGTCGGAGTCGACCAGGTGATCTTTCTTCAACAGGGCGGAAACAATAGTCACGAACACATTTGCGAGAGCCTGGAACAGTTCAATGCACACGTACTGGACGATTTTGCCGAAGGTCGCGATGAACGCGAAGCGCGCAAGGCGGAAGAGTTGGCACCTTATATAGAAGCAGCGCTTGCAAGACGCAATACACGCCCCCCGCTTGAGGACCATGAAATCGACGTGGTACCCGCGGCACGTCCTCCTGTGCAGCTGGCGGATTAGTATCAGATCTCCTCGCCGATGACGCAATTCCTGCCACTGTCTTTACCTTGATACATATGGCGATCGGCTCTTTCCATCCAGCTGGCCTTTGAATCATCTTCTCTTAGGGTAGCAACACCCAGGCTTGCCGTTACGGTTCGATCCGGTAG
>Ga0066376_10000253_pt1 | contig 48569 bp, 48 predicted proteins | sample Knorr_S15_td_Bot_FD_77009 | JGI IMG/M metagenome (GOLD analysis project Ga0066376, IMG submission 77009) | Marine microbial communities from Southern Atlantic Ocean transect - Knorr_S15_td_Bottom_ad_5009_LV_A | ecosystem: Environmental > Aquatic > Marine > Oceanic | place: Southern Atlantic... | reverse complement strand
CGGGCTTCTCCGAAGTAGCTGCTCGGGGTGGCGCCGGGGGCGCCCATGCTGGCGCAGCCGGTGCCGATGCCGAGGGAAAGGATGGCCAGCAGGAGGATTCCGAGGAGTTCGTTTCGCATGTCCCTAGGAAACCATCCGCAGACCCCCTCGCTGTATGAAGCGGTTCACAGGAACGGGTGGTTTGGGGCCGGGCGAGGGCGAATTTGCGGGGTTTGGGCCCGGCGGAGACCAGGAACGACCGCCGGACCCACCGCGGGGTAGAATCCCGGCCGAGCCGGAGGGCTCGCGAGGGAGAGCGGATGCGGGTTGCAGGCAGAGGGGAGCGGATCGCGCTCGTCGCGCTGGTGGGGGCGGCGGTTCTCGGCTGCGCGCAACTCGATTCGGCGGTCCAAGAGGCGCGGCGCGCCGTCCATCAGAAGTGCCACTCGGAATACAACTCCTGCCGTCAGGCCGCGGGGGCCAACGCCAGCCATCGCAAGGCCTGCCAGCAGGATCTCGACGCCTGCCTGGCGCGCCCGGCGACGGATTAGTCGCGGGCCTCGAAGAAGGAGAGATCGATGCTCGAATTCGCGGTGCAGTGGGTGATCTCGGCGGCGCTCTTGCTGGTGATGTCGAGCCTCGTGCGCGACGTCGAGGTCGAAGGCTGGGGGACCGCCTTCGTGGGCGCCCTGGTCCTCGCGCTGGCAAACGCTTTCGTGCGTCCGCTTCTCATCCTCTTCACACTGCCGCTCACGCTGCTCACGCTCGGCCTCTTCCTGCTGGTGGTGAACGCGATGGTGCTGTGGTTGGTGGGCGCGCTGGTGCCGGGCATCCGAGTGAAGAGCTTCTGGGGCGCCTTCGTGGGAAGCCTGCTGCTCTCGCTCCTCAACTTCGCGGTCTACGCGATCCTCTAGCGCGGGAGGCACGCGACCGATGACGATCCGTCCCTATCGGCCCGAAGATCGAGAAGCGGTGCTTGCGCTCTGGCTTGCCAGCGATCTCGTGCGGCCCTGGAACGATCCCGGGAAGGACATCGACCGCAAGCTGGGCTTCCAGCCCGAGGGTTTCCTGGTGGGAGAAGAGGAGGGCGCAATCGTTGGAAGCGTGATGGCGGGCTACGACGGCCACCGGGGTTGGGTCTACTACCTGGCGGTGGTACCGGGCTCGCGCGGGCGCGGTCACGGACGCCGCTTGATGGGGGCCGCCGAGCAAGCGCTGCAGGCGCTCGGCGCTCCGAAACTCAATCTGCAGGTGCGCGAAGGGAATGCCGCCGCGGGCTTCTACGCGGCCATCGGTTACGAGAGGGAGGACCGTGAGAATTTTGGCCGGAGGCTCGAGGCCGATGGGAAGTGACGCGATCGCGGGGATGAAGTGGGCGGTCTTCGCGCTCGCGCTTTTCGCCGCGATGCCGGCGGGCAGTGCGGATGAACGCCCCTACGCGGTGACCGAGGAGCGCGCGGATTGCGCCGACTTCGAGCCGCTGCGGCGTCCGCTCTTCGGCGACACCCACGTGCACACCACCTATTCCTTCGACGCCAACTTCCAGGACACGCGCAACACCCCGCGCGATGCCTACCGCTTTGCACGCGGCGAACCGATGGGCATCCAGCCCTACGACGACGACGGCAACCCCCAGCGCACGATCCGCATCGACCGCCCGCTCGACTGGGCGATGATTTCGGACCACGCGGAGCTGATGGGTGAGGTCTACGTCTGTTCTACCCCAGGGACCTGGGCCTACTGGCACCCCGCCTGTCTGCTCAAGCGCAGCGGCTTCCCGACGTTGGCGATCATGACTTTCGGCGTGAAGACGCTGACGGGGAAGTCGCGCTTCGGCTGGCTCTGTGGAGAGGACGGGGAGCGCTGCGTCGAGGGGACGCGCCGCTTCTGGACGTCGGTGCAGGATGCTGCGGAGGAGGCCTACGACCGCAGCGACCGCTGCGAGTTCACGAGCTTCGTTGGCTACGAGTGGACGGCCAGCGTGGGCAAAGGCCAGAACCTCCACCGCAACGTGGTCTTCCGCAATGCGAACGTCCCCGAGTTGCCCATCAGCTGGGTGGATACGCCGAGTGCGTTCGATCTCTGGGACCGGCTGGAGGCGGATTGCATCGAGGGTCTCGAGGAATGCGACGTCTTCACGATCCCGCACAACTCGAATCTCTCCGGCGGGCTCTTCTTCCAGAGTGCACGCATCGAGTCCGAGGATGATGTGCACGAGATGGATGGCGAAGAGGCACGGCGGCGCGCACGCTTCGAACCGATCGCCGAAATCATGCAGCACAAGGGCGCATCGGAATGCGATTCGAGGGCCGGGTGGGGCAACGACGAGGCCTGCGGATTCGAACTTCTGCCCTACGATCGATTCGGCGCGAAGGGAAATTTCGGGCTGATCGAGGCGCAGCTGCCGAACGCGAACAACTACCTGCGATGGGCGCTCAAACAGGGACTGCTTCGCGAGCGTGAACTCGGGGCCAACCCCTTCCGCTACGGGATCATTGCCAGTACCGACAGTCACATTGCGGCCCCGGGCCTGACGCGGGAAAAGGGACACCCCGGTCACGGCGGCGCGGGCATGGGCGCGGGTGAGGGTCTCACGGCGGGGTTCCCGGACGATATCGAGTTCAACCCGGGCGGCCTGGCGGTGGCCTGGGCCGAGGAGAACACCCGCGATGCGATCTTCAGCGCGATGCAAAGGCGCGAGGTCTACGGCACCAGCGGCACCCGGCCAGTGGTGCGCTTCTTCGGGGGCTGGGAATACCCGGGGAATCTCTGCGAGCGCGACGATTTCGTGGCCGCGGGTTATGCCGGCGGTGTGCCGATGGGGGGGACGTTGCCGCGGGCTCCGGGCGGAGTCTTCGTTGCACCGCGCTTCGCGGTGTCGGCGCTGCGCGACCCGGGCACGGCGGAGGATCCGGGAACCCCGTTGCAGCGGATCCAGATCGTGAAGGGATGGACCGAGGGGGGTGCGACGCACGAAAGGGTGATCGACGTGGTGGGGGGCGAGAACGGCGCGAGCGTCGACCTCGACAGCTGCCAGGCGCGCGGCGCCGGTGCCGACCAGCTCTGTAGCGTCTGGTACGACGCGGACTTCGACCCGACCGAGTCTGCCTTCTACTACGCCCGGGTGCTCGAGAACCCGACCTGCCGTTGGAGCCAATACGTCTGCCTCGACGCAAAGGTAAATTGCAGCGAACCCGAAAGCGTCCCCGAGGCGCTCGCCGCCTGTTGCGACGAGGCAGTGCCGAAAACGCTTCAGGAGCGTGCCTGGACTTCCCCCATCTGGTACACGCCCTAGCCGCGCCGAATCGCGGGCTTGTGCTAAAACGCGCAGGATCCCGTCCCAAGGAGATTCCCCTTGCGTTATCGCCTCGCCATGGTCGTACTCGGTTTAGCAGTCGTTGCTTTGGTCGTGCTCTTTGGCGCGGGCAGCGCCTGGATGGTGGAGTCCCCCGACGTGGGAGCCCCCACCGGAGGGCCGATCGCCGACGAGGCACTCGAGGCGCGCGCCCGGGCGCTGGGGCAGACCGCGGCGAGCCTAGGCGGCGATGCCGGCGAGCAGATCCTTTTCGGCGATCTCCACGTCCACACCACCTATTCGTTCGACGCCTTCCAAATGAGCCTGCCGATGGCGGGTGGCGACGGCACGCGTCCGGTGGCCGACGCCTGCGATTACGCGCGGCATTGCGCCGGCCTCGATTTCTGGTCGATCAACGACCACGGCATCACGCTCACGCCGACCCGCTGGTCGCAGACGGTGGAGGCCATTCGCCAGTGCAACGAGATCGCCGGCGACGAAGCCTCGCCGGACCTCGTCAGCTACCTGGGTTGGGAGTGGACCCAGGTCGGGACGAAGCCCGAGAACCACTGGGGTCACAAGAACGTCATCTTCGAAGGCCTCGCGGACGATCAGATCCCGACGCGTCCCATCACCGCAGGGGTGCCCGAAGGCGTCTCGCTGGCCCGAACCCGGGGGCTGGTCGCAACGCTCAGCATGGGCGCGCTTGCGCTGATGAAGCCTTCGACCGGCGGCCCCGAGTTCGCGCGCTACATGCAGGACACCAATGGTGTTCTCGATTGTCCCACCGGTGTGCCGGTGCGTGAGCTGCCGACCGATTGTCGCGAGGTGGCGCCCACCCCGGCGGAGTTGTTCGCAAAGCTCGACGACTGGGGCGTCGAATCCATGGTGATTCCCCACGGCACGGCCTGGGGTTTTTATACGCCGCTCGGATCTTCGTGGCAGAAGCAACTGCGGGGGGGGCAGCACGATCCGAAGCGCCAACTGCTGGTGGAGCTCTACTCCGGTCACGGCAACTCCGAGGAGTATCGCGACTGGAAGGAAGTGATCCTCCACGCCGACGGTTCGAAGAGCTGCCCGGAACCCGTTCCGAACTATCTGCCCTCGTGCTGGCGAGCCGGCGAGATCATCATGGAGCGCTGCCACGCCGACGGCAGCGACCACGCCACCTGCGCAAAGCGGGCCGTCGACGCGCGCCAGCACTACGTCGAAGCCTTCTTCAACGGCGGCGCCAGGACGGTGCCGGGCGCCACAGTCGCCGACTGGCAGGACGCGGGACAGTGTCGCGATTGTTTCCTGCCCGACTTCAACTATCGACCCGCCAGCACGGTGCAGTACATGATGGCGCTTGGGGAGCCCCAGCCCGAGGGCGACACCGCGCACTTTCGCTTCGGCTTCATGGCCGCCAGCGACAATCATTCGGCGCGCCCGGGCACCGGCTACAAGCAGGTGGCGCGAACGGCCTTTACCGAGGCGCACTTCGGAAACTTTTTGAACACGCCGGTGGGTCAGGTTCCCCAGGAAGAGCCGGTGCCCGAATCGCGTGCGATCCGCGAACTCAAGGGCACGGCGCCCTTCGCGCTCTTCGAGACCGAGCGTCAGGCTTCGTTCTTCATGACCGGAGGCCTGGCCGCGGTGCACGCGAAGGGTCGTGACCGCAAGTCGATCTGGGAAGCCCTCGCCAGCCGCGCCGTCTACGGCACCAGCGGTCCGCGGATCCTGCTCTGGTTCGACCTGCTGAACCCGCCGGGCGGCGAAACGCTCCCGATGGGCAGCGAGGTGGCGATGGCCGAGACGCCGCGCTTCCGCGTGCGTGCGGCGGGCTCCTTCGAGCAGCATCCCGGCTGCCCGCCGGACGCGGCGAGCGCGATGCCCGCGGGTCGGATCGAGGATCTGTGCCGCGGCGAGTGTTATCACCCCTCGGACGAGCGTCGCAAGATCGTGCGCGTCGAAATCGTTCGCATCCTCCCCCAGGTGAGCGGCGACGAGCCGATCGCCTCGCGCATCGAGGACCCCTGGAAGGTGCTCTCGTGCCCGGCCGAGGGCGATGGCTGCATCGTCGAGTTCGAGGATCCGGAATTCGTCGCTGCGGGCGCCGACGCACTCTATTACGCGCGTGCGATCGAGGAGTCGATGCCGACCGTCGGCGCGAACCCCCTCGGCTGCACGCGAGACGCCAACGGGCGTTGCAGCGAGATCGATCTCTGCTTCTGGAAGGCCGACTCGGACGACTGCCTCGCGCCGGCAGAGCACCGGGCCTGGTCGTCTCCGATCTTCGTCGACTACGAGCGTTCGTAAATTTGTCGGCCCCCGAGGCCGTCACCGCGGTTCGCGACGAGGCCCCGGGCGATTGCGAAGCCGTGGATGCGCTGCACGAGGCTGCTTTCGGGCAGCGCCCCGAGGCGGACCTCGTGAAATTGCTTCGAGCCGATGCTGCGCCCGCGCTCTCGCTGGTCGCGGAAGTTGCTGGCGCGGTCGTCGGGCACGTTTTCGTCTCGCCCGGACATCTCGCGGCGTCGCCGTCGTCTCCGCTTCTCGGTGGGGTAGGGCCACTCGGGGTGAACCCCGCCCACCAGCGCCGCGGCGTGGGCAGCGTGCTGATGCGCGCGGTCCTCGAACGCGCGCCGACCGTCGGCTGGCAAGCGCTCTTCCTGCTCGGCAACCCCGCCTACTACGCGCGCTTCGGCTTTGAACTCGCGGCACCCCGCGGCTTGCGCTACACGAGCCCCGCTTTCGACCCGGCCTTCCAGGTGTTAGAACTCGAGGTCGGCTGCCTCGACGGCCATTCGGGCGCTTTCCTCTACCACCCCGCCTTCGACGCGGTCTAGCGCGAACTGTTTTTCAGAGCGGCTTCGAGTTCGGCGGCAATGCGCTCTGCGAGAAACATCTTCAGGAGCGACTGGTACGGAACGTCGCGCTTGTTCGCGAGCGCCTTGAGTTCGTAGAGCATCATCTCTGGAACGCGTAGGGAGATCGTTTTCGTCGAAGGCTTCAGGTTCGGAAAGGCGAACAAACCCGGTGCATGCGAGCAATCGGTCGAGTGTGGACATCAAGATGTGTATTCCATACATATACGTTACGGTCAAGGCCCGCGCGCGGAGGGGCCTTTTGTTCTTGGGGCACTGGGATAGCCTCGTTGCGGTCTGCGCACAGGCTGCGCGAAGGAAAGGCAGTGGATGGTCGACGCCCCGATGCCGCCGCTGATGATCGAAGCCGCGATCAACGGCGAGACCCGCCCGGCGCGCAACCCGAACGTCCCGCGCACGCCTGAAGAGATCGTTGTCGACGTCGGTCGCTGTCTCAAGGCGGGGGCCTCGTTGATCCACGCCCACAACGACGACATTTTTCTGACGGGCGAGGCGGCGGCGGCGCGTTACCTGGCGGCCTGGCAGCCGATCCTCGCTGAGCACCCGGACACGCTCTGGTATCCGACTCTCGGGGTCGGCGCCGAACTGCGCGAGAGCCTCTCGCATATCGAGATCATCGCCCGGGCCATCGACCTGAAGCTCGGGCTCTGCGACCCCGGCTCGGTGAACGTGGGGGCGCCCGGGCCCGAGGGCACGCCCGTGGGCATGGTCTACGCCAACAGCTACGAGGACATCGACGTCGCCTTCGAGCAATGTACGCGGCTCGCGATCGGCCCCTCGCTGGCGATCTACGAACCGGGCTGGATGCGCACCGTGGCCGCCTACCACCACGCCGGGCGCCTGCCCCGGGGCGCCATGGTGAAGTTCTACTTCGGAGGCGACTGCGGTCTCTTCGCCACCCAGCCGGGGGTGAGCTTTGGCCTGGCGCCGACCGAGCACGCGCTGCTCGCCTACCTCGAACTGCTGGAGGGCATCGACCTACCGTGGTCGGTGTCGGTCTGGGGCGGCGACCTCTGCTCGACGCCGGTGGCCCGGCTCGCGCTGGAAAAGGGAGGCCACCTGCACCTGGGCCTCGAGGAGCACTTCCATCCCGACTGGAAGCCCACCAACGTCGAACTGATCGAGCAGGCGGCGCTGCTGGCGACCGAAGTCGGACGCCCGCTCGCCAGCCCCGCCGAAACGGCGCAGTTGCTGCGGCTTCCGAAGGCGGCCGCGAGTTAGCCAGGGCAGTCCGCGGCGGCGCGCTCGGCTCAGCGCCCCTTGAACGCGGGCTTGCGCTTTTCGAGGAAGGCCTTCGGCCCCTCGACGGCATCCTCCGAGGCGAGCACCTTCGCGCCGAGCGCCTTTTCGAGCACCAGACCGGGCTCGAGGTTCAGCGCGCGGACCGCGATCTGCTTGGCCGTGCGCACCGCCAACGGCCCATTGCGCGCGATCTTCTCGGCCAGTTTCAAGGCTGTGGGCAGCAGCTCGTCGGCCGGCACCACGCGGTTCACCAACCCAATCGAGTACGCCCGCTCGGCGTCGATGTTCTCGCCGGTCAGCAGCAACTCCATGGCCACGGCCCAGGGGATCTGCCGCGGCAGCTTCACGTGGGAGCCGCCGGTGGGGATGATCCCCCAGCGCACTTCGCCCAGCCCGAAGACCGCGTGCTCGGCCGCGATGCGGATGTCGGTGCCCTGCAGCATCTCGAGTCCGCCGGCGATGCAATAGCCGTTGACCGCGGCGATGATCGGCTTCCAGACGTCGCTGAACTGGCGCTTCGTGTGGTCTTCGAAACCCAGTTCTTCGCCGGACGTGAGCAGCGGCATGGCCTCCTTCAGGTCCATTCCGGTGCAGAAGGCGCGGTCGCCCGAGGCGGTGAGCACCGCACACAGCAGCTCGTCGTCGGCCTCGAATTCGGCCATCGCGTCCTCGAGGCCGGTGAGCATCGCCGGGGTGAGGGCGTTCATGGCGTCCGGACGATCGATGGTGACGACAACGATACGGCCGTTTTTCTCGTACTTGATTTCTGCGGGCAGGTTCACGTGCGGGCTCCCGTGTGCGCGCCGTCAGACAGCGGCGCGGCGAAAGAGGGGAAGGGTGACCTCGTCCGAGGCCGCTTCGAAGACGACCTCGACGGGCATTTCCATTTCGAGGGCGTCGGGAGCGCAGTCGATGACGTGACTGAGCAAGCGAACACCTTCCTCGAGTTCGACCACCACCGCGGCCAGCGGAACCGCGTCGGCGAAGGCCGGGTGTAGGGCGCGTGCGATCACGGTCCAGGTGAAGACTCGGCCGCGCCCCGAAGAGGCTTTCCACTCCCATTCCCAGGAGCCGCACTCGGCGCAGAGTTCGCGGGGGACGTGACGCCAGCGATTGCAGCCGCCGCAGACCTGGAAGAGCAACTCGCCCCGGGCGCAACCAGCGTAAAATGCCTTCGTGAAACCCTCGAGCACCGGCAGCGGCTTCGGGACGCTTGTCTTTTTTTGTTCGGACACGCCGCCTCCGCCTACGCCCGGGCCAGGATGGCGACCGAGCCATCGCCGAAGTCACCCCAGCCCGTCACCACGCCGACCGAGGGGGAATCGAGCTGCCGCTCGCCGGCGTCGCCGCGCAATTGTTTCACCGCCTCGACGATGTGTCCCATGCCGAGGGAGTGTGCCTCGGAGAGAAGCCCGCCGTGGGTGTTCACCGGGAGGCTGCCGTCGATCCCGATGTGTCCCTCCGAAACGAAGTCGCCTCCCTCGCCGCGCTTGCAAAAGCCGACCTCTTCGAGCTGCTGCAACAGTTCGAAGGTGAAGCAGTCGTAGATCATCGCGAAGTCCGCGTCCGCCGGGGTGACACCGGCGCGCCCGAAGGCCTCGGGGGCGGCGATGGTGAGGCCGGTGCGGAAGAGATCCCTGCGATTGGTGATCTCGTCGGCGGGGTAGGGCTGACCGCTGGCCGAGGCCAGGATGGGCACCGCCTTGCCTTCGAGGTCGCGTGCGCGTTCGAGGCTGGTCACGACCACCGCCGCGGCGCCGTCGGTCTCGATGCAGCAATCGAAGAAGCGGTAGGGGTCGGCGAGCATCGGCGAGGCCAGGTAGTCATCGAGCGTCATCGGCCGCCCCTGCATCACCGCGTTGGGGTTCTTCTGGGCGTGGGCGCGCATGGTGACGGCGATCTGTCCGAGGTGCTCGGGCTTGGTGCCGAATTCGAACATGTGGCGCCGCGCCAGCAGCGCGTACCACTGGGGCGGTGCCGTCAGCCCGTAGGGCAGGTAGTAGTCCCGGGCGATGGCTCCGCCCGGAATCGAGTCGCTCTGCTCCGAGACGGTCTCGCGCACCCGCGCCCCGGAGTAGCCGTTCCAGCCCGCCGGCAGCAGGACATGATGCGCGAGCCCCGCTTCGATGGCCGCCGCCGCCACGCCGAGGGAGGCCGCCGGAGCGGCTCCCCCCATGTGGACCGTGGTGGCAAAGCGCAGGTTTTCGCAGCCGAGGTTGGCGGCGAATTCCTCGGCACGGCCGAGATTTGGGAAGGGCATGATCCCGTCGATTTCGGACGGGCGAAGCCCCGCGTTGGCAATCGCTGCGGTGGCGGCCTTCAGCTGCAGGCCGAGTTCGCTCATGCCCGAACCCGGCTTTCGGCAGTAGGCCGTCTCGCCGATCCCGACGATGCACGCCTGGGTGCTCATGCGCTCGCCTCGCTCTGCCCTAGACCCGCTTCGTGGGGTCGATCTTCGCGAGCCGCGCGAGGTTGAGGCCCAGGATCTTCGCCTTCGTCTCTTCGGTGATCGGCTGGTAGCCGTACTTCTCCTGGAGTTCTTCGGGCATCTCGAGGTTGCGGATGTAGTCCACCGCCAACGGCATGTCGTCGAAGGCCAGGTCGAGGCCCATCACGATCTTGTCGTCGGGGACCCACTGCAGGGCTTCGCCGATCATGTGGTAGCCGCGATAGGGAGAGCGTGCGAGCCAACCGATGATCCCCGAGAGGCTCAGGTAGAGGTTGGTGTGCTTCCCGGCCAGGCCCATCAGTTCCTCGTGGTGCGGCCACGCCATGTGGTAGGCGATGATCCGCAGGTCGGGGAAATCGAGACAGATGTCGTCGAGCAGATCGGGGTGCGTGAACTTGCTCGGCTGCGGGCACACGTAGCTCATGCCGGTGTGGATCGTAAGCGTAATGTCGAGCTCGAGGGCCTTCTCGTAGAAGGGCCACAGGCGCCGGTCGTTGAGCGGCCCGTCTTCCGGGGCGTAGACCTTGCAGAGCTTCGCGTTGCGTTCCTTCACCAGGTACTCGAGTTCCCAGATCGCGTTGTCGACACCGCGGCGGATGATCGGGCCGCAGTTCGCCTCGAGGTACATGCGCTCGGGGTAGGGCTCGATCTCCTTCAGCATGAAGGCGTTGGTCGACATGCAGGTGGCGTAGCCGCTGACGTCCATCATCGATTCGCGCAGGGCAAAGCAGACGTCGACGTTGGACTTGTCCATCCACTCGATCAGCGCATGGGCCCGGGGCTCGGGCATGGCGTCGCCGCCCGAGAGGTCGCGGCCGCCGCCCCAGGAGCGCATCACGCCGTCGATGCTCTTCCACCAGCGCTCAAAGCCGGGGTAGTACTCCATTTCTTCCATCGCCTGGGGGTTCATGAAGTGGCACTCCGAGAGCGCCACGAAGTGGTTGTTGTCAGCCATTGCTTCCTTCTCCTTGAGGGGTTTGATTGCCGTCCCCGGCTTCTTGGATCCAGTTCCAGACCCGGTTCGGCGTCGCCGGAACTTCTCGGGCCCGTGCTCCCAGCGGTGCCAGTGCGTCGTTGATGGCGCACAGCACTGCGGCAGGTGTGGTGTGAATAGCTCCCTCGCCACAGCCCTTTGCGCCCAGCGGCGTAAAGGGTGAGGGGGTGACGACTTCGTCTCGCAATAATTCCGGGATCTCGTTCACCGTCGGGATCAGGTAGTCCATGTAGGTCGTCGTCAGCGGCTGGGCATCGTCATCGTAAACGTATTCTTCGTAGAGCGCCGCGCCAATCCCCTGGGCGACGCTGCCCTCGAGTTGGCCCTGCACCACGACGGGGTTGAGCCGCGTGCCGCAATCGTCCACCACCGCGTAGCGCAGGATTTCGGTCTGGCCGGTTTCGGGATCGATCTCGACAGCCACGACGTGCACCGACTGGGCCGCCGTCAGGTAGCTCTTCGCGCGGCCCTGTGCGTCGGGTTCGGTGCGGCCGGCGGCCGTCCAGACGTGGGTTGCCTCCGGGCGCGGGTCGATGTCAGGCGGCAGCAGGTCGCTGCGCGCGAGCATCGTCCCGGCGACCTCGGCGACGCTCATCGAAGCCCCCTCGACCCCGGGGATACCGAACTTCCCGTCGCGAAACACGATGTTCTCAGGCTCCGTCTGCATCAGGCCCGCCACCACCCGCGTCATCTTCCCGCGGATCTTCTCGCAGGCACCGAGTACCGCGCCGGTAATCGCGACGCCGAGACGGCTGCCGCCCGGGCCGAAGGAAGGCGGCGCGGACTGGGTGTCCATCGGGACCACCCGCACGGCCTCGAGTTCGCAACCGAAATAGTCGGCGGCCAGTTGCGACACGAGGGTGTACTGGCCCTGGCCCTCCATGGCGAAGCCGACGCGCACGCTGATCATGCCGAGGATGTCGATGTTCACCGTGGCGCCTTCGGGCACTCCGGTGCCGGGCAGGCCGACGATGGCGTAGGCATTCCAGTCGAAGACCCCGGGCTCGATGGCGCTGGCCACACCCACGCCGAAGAGGCGTCCCGCCGCGCGGGCCTCGGCCTGCTGGCGTCGCAGGCCCGCGTAGTCGGCGAGTTCGAGCGCGCGGTCGAGCACCTGCTCGTAGTCGCCGCTGTCGTATTCGTTGCCGCTGGGGATGGTGTAGGGGAAGGCGTCCTTCGGGATGAAGTTCTTGCGGCGAAACTCGGCCGGGTCGATGGCGAGGCTGCGGGCGGCGATGTCCATCATCTGTTCGAGCACGAAGAAATGCGGCGGCGGTCCCATGCCGCGGTAGGGACTCGAGGGCAGCTTGTTGGTGGCGACGAGCTTGAGATCGTATGCCGCGACGGGGATGGCGTAGGGTCCGGTGAAGGCCGCCAGCGGCTTCGCGGCGCAGATCGCGCCGTAGGGTTCGCCGTTGGCGCCGAGATCGTCCACCAACTTCACCCGCAACCCCGTCACCTTTGCATCGGCATCCACCGCGAGTTCGACTTCGTAGTGGCGGTCCCAGGCCTGGCTGCCGCCGGCGGTGAGGTATTCCATCCGGTCTTCGATCCACTTCACCGGGCGTCCTTCGGCCTTGCGCGAGAGTAGGCAGGCGACATCGGTGCAGCGCGTGCCGCCGCGTCCGCCGAAGCTGCCGCCGTGGGGCGTGGCGATGACGTTCACCTTGTTCGAGGGCAGCCCGAAGACCGCCGCGCGCCCCAGGCCGAAGTGCGAGGCGGACTGGATGCTGCCGCGCACCGTGAGTTCGAGGCTCATGGGGTCCCATTCGCAGATGGCGCCAAAGGTTTCGGTCGGGTTCGCACCGACGCGGTTCCAGCGAAAGCTTTCGCGAAAGACGTGCGGGGCGGCGTCGAAGGCGGCGTCGACATCGCCCCAGGTAAAGACCCGGTCGAGCATCTTGTTGGTGCCCTTGGCCTCGTCGACCAGTGGACTTTCGGGCTTCATCGCTTCGAAGGGATCGACGATCGGGTCGAGGGGTTCGTATTCGATTTCGATGGCCTCGAGGGCATCTTCGGCGGCGGCGCGGGACTGCGCGGCCACCGCGGCGACCGGCTCGCCGACGAAGCGGACCTCGTCGCCCGCCAGGCAATGGCCCCCCCAGCCATCGGGGGACGACGCCGCCGGGTGGCTCCAACGCCGGGCGTCTTCGCCAGTGACGACGGCTTCAACGCCGGGCAGGGCCTCTGCTGCAGTCACGTCGAGGCTTTCGATGCGCGCGCGCGGGAAGGGGCTTCGCAGCACCGCGCAATGCAGCATCCGCGGCAGCTTGATGTCGTCGAGAAATTCGGTCCGGCCGGTGAGGAGGGCAGGGTCCTCACGCCGGCGCACCCGCCGCCCGACGAAGCGCCGCTGGCTCGTCGGCAGGCCGTCGAGGTTCTTCGGGATCTCGATGGCCATTTCAGGCGCCGCTTTCGGTTGACGGCGAAGCACCGAGCTTCGCGAAGGCCGACTGCACCGCGCGCAAAATCCCCGCGTAGCCGGTGCAGCGACACAGTTGGCCGCCGAGTACATCGCGGATCTGTTCCTCGCTGGGGTTCGGCTCATCGTCGATGAGTTCGTGCAGCGCCATCAGGAAGCCGGGGGTGCAGAAGCCGCACTGCAGGCCGTGCTCCTCGGCGAAAGCCTCCTGCAGCGGGTGGAGTTTGCCGTCGGGGCTTGCCAGGCCTTCGACCGTGAGGATCTCCGCGCCGTCGGCCTGCACCGCAAGCATCAGGCAGCCGCGCACCGCGACGCCATCGACACGCACCGTGCACAGCCCGCACACGCCGTGCTCGCAGCCGACGTGGGTCCCCGTCAGGTCGAGTTCGTCGCGCAGAAAGTCGACAAGCGAGGTGCGCGGCTCGGCGAGCCCCTCGGCGGGGCGTCCGTTGACACGCAGGCGTACCGGGATGCGGGTGGGGGACATCGGTGTGAGAATCTCCGGGAGGGTCTAGGCCTTCGCCGCGCGCGCGACGGCGGCTTCGAGGGCGCGCTTCGAGACCGTGCGCGCGAGTTGTCTGCGAAATTCGGGCGAGGCGTGTTGATCGCCCGGGGGTTCTTCGAGGCCCGCTCCGATGGCGGCGGCCACCTCGGCGTGGAGCGCCTCCGAGGGGACCTCGCCGCGCAGGCGTTCCTCCTGGGAAAGGGCGCGCACGGGGGTGGCATCGACGCCAAAGAGCACGATCCGGGCGTCCTGGTAACGGCCCGCTTCGAGGCGCGCGGTCGCCGCCGCGCCGGCCATGGCAAAGTCGCCGTGGCGACGGCAGATCTCCGCGAAGCCGACGCCCTCGCCGGCCGGGCGCTCGGGGAAGGTCACCTCGAGCAGGATTTCGTCTTCCGCGAGGGCGGTGGTCAAGTAGGTGACGAAGAAGTCCGCAGCCGCGATGCGGCGTTCGCCCGAGGGGCCGATGACCCGAAATTCTGCATCGAGGGCGACGGCCACCGCGGGGTATTCGGCTGCCGGGTCGGCGTGGGCCATCGATCCGCCGAGGGTGCCGCGGTTGCGGATCTGCGGGTGGGCAATGTGGCCGGTGGCTTCGTGTAGCAGCGGCTGTTTTTGGGCCACCAGGGCTGAGCGTTCGATGCTGCGCTTGGTCGCCATGGCCCCGATGCAGAGCGCGCCGTTTTCGTCGCGGATCGCGTCGAGTCCCTCGATGCGTCCGAGGTCGACGAGCCGCTCCGGGCGGGCGAGGCGCATATTCAGCGCGGGTACCAGGCTCTGGCCGCCGGCTAGCAGGCTGGTCTCGATGGCGGGGTCGGCCAGGAGGCGGAGGGCTTCCTCGACGCTCGAAGGCGCTTCGTACTCGAAGGGTGCGGGTTTCATCGGCGCTCTTCGGGGACTCCCTGGGGCCGCCGCAGTCCATTCTCGGGCTCCCCCGCGGCCCGGGCCGAATGGCGCTGGGTGGGGGGGGGCCGGGGGGCGACGCGGCGGAATGGTAACGCGTTGCAGCCGCATTTCACCGGGTTTTGGCGGCTGGTTGTCGGCTGGATCGAGCGGCACATCCCCGGGCTTCCGACTACGCTCGGGCGACGAAACCGGGGAGGGGCGACGATGGCATGGGGTGAGTGGCAGACGGTCGAGGGCGATGGTTTCGACTTCGACGAGATCCGCTACGAGAAGAAGTGGCACGACGAACTCGAGGGCGGGATCGCGCGCGTCACGATCGACAAGCCCGAGAAGTACAACGCGATGACCCTCTCCACGGTCGAGGAGATGTTCCGCGCTTTCTACGACGCCAACCACGACACCAGTCTCGGGGCCATCGTGGTGGCGGGCAGTGGCAAGCACTTTGGCGTGGGCGGCGACGTCGAGTGGGAGAAGTGGGGGCTGCGAAACGCCTTCTACTTTCGCTACCCGCACAACCGCCTGATCCGGCAATCGCGAAAGCCGGTGATCGCTGCGGTCCACGGCTATTGCCTCGGCGGGCACAACCACATGGCTTATTGCTGCGATTTCACCATCGCGGCGGAGAGCGCGAAGTTCGGGCAGGCCGGGCCGAAGGTGTCGAGCCCCGCGGACGGTTTCTTCGTTCCGTATCTCACGAAGGTGGTGGGCGCGAAGAAGGCCCGCGAGATGTGGATGATGTGTCGGCGCTATCCCGCGGACCAGGCTCTCGAGATGGGGCTCGTGAACAAGGTCGTCCCCGATGCCGAACTCGACGCCGCGGTCGATGCCTGGTGCGAGGAACTGCTGGCGGTGAGCCCGGGATGCCTCGAAATCCTGAAGGCCGCCTTCGACCAGGAGATGGACGGCTACCAGGAGATGGGCGTGATCTCGGGCGAGTACTACCCCGATTGGTTCGACTCCGCCGAGGGGAAGGAGGGCGGCGCCGCCTTCAGCGAAAAGCGCACGCCGCGCTTCTGGAAGATCCGCCGCGAAGCCAAGGGCGACTAGCGCCGAGTTGGGGACGGTCCTGCATTCTGCGCTGGGTCGGCTCGGCGGAAGCGCTCGGTCTTCAGGCGACGGTCTTCTACCGCGTGACGGATGCCGCTCGTTCCATCTACCGCATCCGCGACGTCGACAAGGCGTTGTTCACCGAGTCGACTGCGATTGTCCGCTCGGCCGCTGGGCGCCTGGAACTGGATGAACTCCAGTCTTCTCGTGAATCGATGAACGAGGAGATCGGACGAAACCTGCAAGAAAAGGCGCTGGAGTGGGGGCTCGAGATCACGTCAACAGCGATTACCGACGTCATCGTCGATGAAAGAACCAAGGACGCGCAGCGCCAGCAGTTGAATGCGGAGCGCGAGCGTCGCGCCGCACGACGTCTCAGTCGTCCGGGAGCCCCAGGGCGCGGCTGGCGGCGAGTTGGGCGATTTCGTCCGAGGTGTAACCGAGTTCGGCGAGGATCTCGGCACTGTGCTGGCCCAGCAGCGGCGGCGGGTGTTGGACCGCGCCCGGTGCGTTTTTGAATTTGAGCGGCACCCCGGTCACCTTTACCTCGCCGAGAGTGGGATGGGCCGTCGGGACGATCATCTCGTTGTGCGCGATCTGCGGGTCGGCGACGACCTCTTTGACTGAGTGGACGGGCGCAGTGAGGACGTCGGCCGCTACCAGGCGCTCGATCAATTCGGCGCGGTCGAAGTCGCGAGTGCGGGCATCGATCGCCGCGTCGAGTTCGTCCTGGTTCTGCATGCGGGCGTCGATGTCGCAGAAGCGGGGATCCGCGGTCCAGTCGACCTCGAGGGCTTTGCAGAGTTTGGCGAAAAATTTCTCGGCCGGGCAGGTGATCACCAGCGAGTGCCCATCCTTCGTGCCGTAGATGCCCGAGGGTGCGAAGTAGAGGCTGCGATTGCCGGTGCGGGGGGTCTCCTCGCCGGTTACGAGGTAGCTGCCGATGCCTGAAGCCTGGGCGTGTACCAGCGCGTCGAGCAGCGAGACATCGACGCGCTCGCCTTCGCCGGTTGCGTCGCGGCGCCGCAGGGCGGCGAGGGCGCCGGTGGCCGCGAGCACCGAGGAGAGGGTGTCGATCAGGGGAATCGTGACGCGAACCGGATCGCCTTCGGGATCGCCGTTGAGCGCGAGCAGCCCGGCGTAGCCCTGGATCAAGAAGTCGATCCCGGGGCGGCCCTGGTAGGGGCCGTCGGGCCCGAAGGCGGTGACGCCCACCCAGATCACGTCTTCGCGATGGGCCTTCACCGATTCGTAGTCGAGGTGAAGTTTCGAGAGCGCGGGTTCGCGAATGTTGGTGATCACGATGTCGGCGCTCTGTACGAGTCGCTTGAAGACGCCTTGGGCGTCGTCGCGCTTCAGATCGAGGACCAGTCCGCGCTTGCTGCGGTTGAGACTCAGGTAGGCCGAGCGTTCGCTGCCGCGGCGCGGGCCGAGGTGGCGACTCTCGTCGCCGTAATGCGATTCGAGTTTGATCACGTCGGCGCCGAGATCGCCGAGGAGTGTCGCCGCGTAGGGCCCGGCCATCATCGTCGAAATCTCGACGACGCGGAGACCGGCGCAGGGGCCTTGTGCGGACGAAGCTTGGCTCACGGGATCGCGCCCTGGGATTTGAGCTTCTCGATCGCGTCCCACTCGAGGCCGAGGGCTTCCATCAGCAGGATCTCGGTGTCCTGGCCGAGTTCGGGGCCGAGGCGTTCGACGCGGCCGGGGGTCTTCGACAACCCTACCGGCAGCCCGCGGATTTCGACCTCGCGGCCGACCTCGTCGCAGTGGACGCGCAGCAGGTAGTCGTTGGCCCAGGCCTGGGGATCCGCAGCGAGATCCTTCAGGGTACGGATGCGGCTGCAAGCCAGCCCGCCGGCCGACCAGGCATCGATCCACTCGGCACCCGGTCGCGCAGCGATCGCCGCGTCGAGCGCCCCCACCAGGGCGGCAGCGTTCTCGCTGCGTAAGGGGGAACTCGCGAAGCGCGGATCCTCCGTGATCGTGCTGGGCAGCGACGCCGTCAGCGCCTGCCAGTTGGAGTCGTTGTTCTCGGCGCAAAGAGTGAGCCAGTCGTCCGCGGCGCGGTAGCGGTTCCACAGCGGATTGCGGGCGCCCAGGCGCGGCTGCGGCTCGGAGTAGAGCGGATTTCCTCCGGCGAGGAAGGGCTGCAGGGTGGGGGCCGCCATGAAGAGCTGCGCGCCGTAGAGCGAGGCGTCGAGCGCCTGTCCGCGGCCGGTCTTCTGACGTTGATGGAGTGCCAGCAGGATGCCGAGGGCCGACAGCATGCCGCCGTAGGTATCGCCCGAGCCCATGCCGAGGTAGATCGGCGGCTGTCCCGGTTCGCCCTGGCGGGTCATCAAGCCGGTCAGCGCCTGCACGTTGATGTCGTAGGAGGGGCGATTGACTTCGACCGCGTGGCCGTAGCCGGTATTGGTGGCGTAGATCAGCTTCGGGTTTCGCTTCGAGAGTTCTTCCCACGTGAGCCCCCAGGCGCGCAGGCTCTCGGGCTGGAAGTTCGACAGGAAGACGTCGGACTTCTCGACCAACTGGTAGAAGAGTTCGCGCCCGGCTTCGCTCTTGAGATCGATGGCGAGGCTCTTTTTGTTGCGGTTGATCACCAGGAAATATTGGTTCCAGTCGCCGATGGCGAGGGCCTTGATGCTGCGGACGCCGCGCGCCCCGTCGCCGTGGACCGGGCGCTCGACGTGGATCACCTCGGCGCCGAAATCCGCCAGGTATTGGGCGCAGACGGGGCCCTGTAGCCATTGCGTCAGATCGAGAACGCGGAGACCTTCGAGGGGCAGGGCGGGGGCCGCTTCCGTCCCGGCGGTCTCTCGCGCCGGACTTTCGGCGCCCCCTTCGAGTTCGCGCAAGATCTCTTCGCTGTGCTCGCCCGGGGCGGGCGCCAGGCGGGTGAGTGCGGCGGGGCTCTCCGCCAGGTGCACCGGAAAGCCCAGGCTTTTCACACTCCCGGCCTCGGCGTGATCGACCTCGATGATGTAGCGGTTTGCCTCGGCGGCGGGGTCCGCCGCCGGGTGGTCGTATTTTTCGATGACGTCGGCCGGCAATTGCATCCGATCGAGTTCGGCCTTCCAATGCGCCCCCGGCTGCGCCTGAAAGACAGCTTCGAGTACCCGCAGCATTTCGAGGCGATTGGTTTCGCAGCGTTTCTCGTGGCTGTCGAAGCGCGGATCATCCAGCGCCAGACCCGTAATCTCCGCGAAGGCCGGCCAGTACTTGTCGGTGTCGGGCATGGCGAGAGTGACCCAGCGCCCGTCGCTGCAGGGGTACATCGGCCCGCTCATGGGGTTGCTGGCATCGAGCCGGTCGATGGGCAGCAAGAAGCGGTCGTCGCGGATGGCGAGGTAGGCCTGCAGGTCGAGGCTCTGCGAAAACATGTTGCCGCCGAGCAGGGAAGCGTCGACCGTCTGTCCCTCCCCCGAACGTTCGCAGTGGCGCAGCGCCAGCACGCTGCCGAAGGCCAGCATCGCGGCGGTCTGCATCTGCCCGATTCCCGAGTAGACGGGGGGCTGCCCCGGCTGGGGCAGGCTGCCCATCACGCCGGTGTGTGCCGCGGCGAGTTCGTCGAGGGCCGGCAGGTCGCGGTCGGGGCCCTTTGGACCGAAGCCCGAGGCGCGGGTGTAGACCAGCGCCGGATTTGCGGTCGCGAGCGTTTCCGGATCGAGGTCGAGCTGCCGAGCTTCCTCGAAGCCGAGATCCGTGACGAAGACGTCTGCGCGCCCAAGCAGCCGAGCGAGGGTTTCGCGCCCGCCCTTCGAGGAGAGGTCGAGGGCCAGGCTGCGCTTGTTGCGCTGGGCCAGTTCGTGCAGCGAATCCCAGCGCTCGGGCGGGTGCATGCCGTCGCGATCCGGATCGACGGGGCGCGGGCTTGCTGTGTTCTCGACGCGGATCACGTCGGCGCCAAAATCGCCGAGCAGCGCCGCGGCCAGCGAGGCGTAGAACTCGCTCGTCAGATCAACGACCCGAATGCCTTCGAGGGCTGCGCCCATGGAGCGAGCCGGGGACTATTTCGCCGCCGACCAGTCGGCGATCGTCTCGAGGGTCTTGTCTTCGCTGGCGACCGAGTCGGGCAGGGGACGTCCGAGCCACTCGGAATAGAAGGTGTCGAGATCCGGCAGGAACTCGAAATCGGGCGGACAGCCCCGGGGCATCGCCTCCACCTCGAGTTGGCTGCCGCAGCCCGGGCAGATGTATTCGCGGAGCTGGGTCCACGACGGGTCGGGCATCTCGCGGCCTTTGTAGATCTCGCCCAGCGAAGCCTCGTCGTCGCGCACGTGGATCAGCGAGGAGAGCTTCCAGTTGGTGCGGTAGTCGCCAAAGTCGTGCCCGCAGCGGCACTTCACCACGCGGGCCCCGTCTGCGGAGACGATGAAGAGCATCGGCGTGAGCGGCAGCAGGATCGTCTCCTTGAATGTGACCCGCTCCTGCATGATTTCGATGTACTTGTCGAAGCGATCGCTGTCCTTGGGGCTCTTGATGATGTCCTGGGTGGCGGGCCAGGGCAGCACGCCGTCGATCAGTTTTTCGATGTCCGCTTTGTGAAACTCGGCCATTTCGTTCTCCTGGGTCAGTCGGGGGCGGCCCCGCGTTCTCTTGGCTGGGGTGTCTAGAAGACGAAGTCGTCCGGCAGGGCCCAGAAGGCCAGCAACTCTTCGCCGTAACTCGGGGAGAGTTCCATCGAGGTGCGCCACATGTGGAGCACGGCCTCGTCCATGTTCTCCCGGGCCTCGATCTTTGTGCGCTCCACGGCCCACCACTCCTTGAAGGGAACCGCCTTGGCGATTCGCTCGGCGCGGATTTGTTGGCGGCGCTTCTCGCTGGCGGCGACGTCGACGATGAAGTCGCGTTCGCTTTCCTGCTTCACTACGAGGCCGTGGATCTCCTCGGCGACGCGTCGGCTGGTCCAGCCCTTGTTGAGGTCCTCCTCGATGCTGATCGGATCTCGGGTGATGGGGTCGCCCATCGATTGGGCGCCGGACACCGGGTGAAGGATCACGTCGTAGTTCTGCAGCGGTTCGGGTGTGATGAAGGGGGCTATCGCCGCATCTTCCATCTGGCGGGCGGTGATGATCCGGGTGATGGTCGGATCCTCGGCCGGACCGCGCTCGTGGATCAGCGGCTTTTGTGCGTCGATCAGTTCCTTCAAGTTCGTGTCGTGGGCGTAGCTCGGGCGATCGGGCCAGGTGGGATAGGCGCCGTACATGCCGTGGTTCGGTAGCACCTTCGAGCGCATGCCCGCGCAGCCGCACTGGTAGTCGATGCCCGTCGTCCCGTAGATCATCCACACCGCGGTGTGCCCGAGGCCGCCCCGGAACTGGCCGTAGCCGCCGGAGTCGGGCTCGATGTTTCGGCCGAGGTACATGATTGGCAGGTAGCCCTCGATCACTTCCGCCGACCCGAAATCCGCGTTGGGGGTGTAGATGCACCAGGCGCTGTTTTCACCGTCGGCGTAACCCCGGGCCGGGGAGCCGTTGCTCGCCTGCTCGAGCGTGAGGCTTGCGAGGTACATCCCGAGTTGGGTCTGGCCCGCGAACTCCGCGGTCATGGTCGTGGCCGCGCCGGCGGCCATTTCTTCGACGAAGCCGCGCATCTGGAAGAGGCGCCCAAAGACCTCGTAGAGGCTGCTCATCCAGATCACGGCGGGTGCCCAGGCGACCCCCGACGAAGCGAAGAAATCCTTCTCGAAGGGGTTGGCCCAGGAACCGCTCGGCGGCATCTCGACTTCCCACGAAGCCGTCGGTCCCGAGTTGAACATGTCGAAACCGACGATGTGGGAGTAGCCGTTCAGCAGCCCGCTCTTGAGGGCCGTGGGGCTGATGTTCTGGCCGAAGGGCACGGTGCCACTGGCACCGCGCAGCGACAGCTTGACCGTGGCGTCGGCGTTGACCGTCATCTCCATCGGCAGGTTGAAGAGGCAGTCGATGTCCTGGGAGGGATCGAGAACGCGCTTTCCCTTCATCGCCAGGTCCTTGAACTGCGACTTGCGAATGCGACCCGGAATCGCCTGGGTCCGCACCCGGGATACCGCGTAGCGCCGACTGTCTTCGACGTATTCCTTCGAGGCGTCGAGGATGAAGTCGAGGCCGTATTTCTCGATCACCTCGAAGAGTCGCTCTCGGATTGTGATGCAGCCGGCCAGTCGCCCGCGCGCGTCGCCAAGGACATAGTCCGGGGTGCGTGTTCGCGAGCGGATGCGCAGGTCGTACCACGGGTAGTAGCGGTCGCTCTCGCCGACCTTCTCCATCGAGAAGGTGAGGCCGTCGGCGAAGACGTTCGGGTTGAGGAAGCCGATCGAGCCGGGCTGGGCCATGCCGACGTCGTTGACGTGGGTGACCGAGGAGGCCCAGGCGACCAGCTTGCCCTTGTAGCGGATCGGCATGCACATATCGAAATCCGGCGTGTGGATGCCCCCGTAGTGCGGGTCGTTGTTTTCAAAGATGTCGCCGTTCTCGAAGCCGGGGTGATCTTCGTAGCCGAGCCGGATGAAGTTCTTGATCATGTCCGCGAGCAGGCCCGGGTGCGCGGTGATCCCCCGGGATACGCAGATGGCGTCGCCGGTGGGGGTGTGGAGTGCCCAGAGTGCGTCGCCGCCCTCGGCCGCCACCGGAGAGGTCGAGGCCATGCATCCCACCGACCAGGCGGCGTTGCAGATGTTGGAGAGAATGTGCCAGACGGCCTCGTAGGTCCCCGGGTCGCTCTCCTTGCGCGCGAGCGATTCGTAGCCGTAGAGGTGGCCGGTCTTCTCGAAGAGGGCCTCGTATGCCGCGAGTTGTTCCTTGAGACTGGGTTCCGACATCATGAGGCCTTTCGTTCAATCCAATAGATTTCGTGTTCATCGATTCGGACGTGCCATTCGGGCGGGACGAAGAGCGTGGTATTGGACGCCTCGATCACCGCGAGGCCATCGATTTCGTTGCCCGCCACCAGCTTTTCCATTTGCCAGATGTCCGCCTCGTGCCAGCTGCCGCCCTGGAAGACGGGGCGCTTTCCCTTGAACGAATCCGCAGGCGGTGTCTTCCCCTGTAGCGCAACCTTTCGCAGGGTTGGCTTCACGGTGTCGACCTTGGCGATCACGCACACCTCGGTGAGTTGGTAGTCGCTGCTGTCGGGCTTTGCCGCCAGCGTCAACATCGTCGTGTAGATGTCCTCGAAGTGGGCGGTCAGCCGGTTCATGTCCTCGACGGTATCGAGGCTCTCCACCGGCGATTCGACCTCGATATCGTGGAGCTGGCCGAGGAACTTCATGTAGACGATCCGGCTGGTGGAGATCTGGCTCCGTTCGAAGCCCTCGCCCTCGAGTTCTTCGATGAGTTCGCGCTCGAGGTCGTTCCACGCCGCGGTGACGGGCTTCAGGTAGGCGAGCTTCGTGGCGTCGTCCATTTCGGCGGTGAGCGCCGAGGCGATGCTCTTGTGCCGACGGTGCGAGTAGTCCATGCAGGCGCCCCCCCAGGCCGAGAAGCCGCCGGCGTGGGGCACCGTGCAGACGGCCTTCCAGGGGTAGTCGCCGGCGTAGCCCAGCAGGTGCAGCGGGCCGCCGCCGCCGTAACCCAGCAGCACGTACTCGCGCAGGTCGTGCCCCACCATCAGGCTCTGGACGAGATGCTCGCGCATCATCACGTTGAGCAACTCGAGGCAGGTCTCCGCAGATTCGTAGACGTCGAGCCCCAGCGGATCGGCGACCTTCTCCTTGAAGGCCTTGAGCGAAGCCGCCTTGCTGATCGGGACCTTGCCGCCGAGGTAGTTGGTCTCGCTGAGGATGCCGAGCAGCAGGTTGGCGTCGTTGATGGTGGGGATCTCGTTCCCCGCCTCCATGAATACCGGCCCCGGGGTGCCTCCCGCAGAATCCGGTCCGAGCTTGATGCGATTGGTGAGCGGATCGATCCGGATGTAGGTGCCCGTGCCCGCGCCGATCGAGCGGATGTCGAGCATCGGCACGTTCACGTACATGCCCTGAAAGCCGGGCTCGCGGTTGATGGGCACGATGCCCGCGGTGATGGCGCCGGCATCGAAGGAAGTGCCGCCGACGTCCGAGCAGACGATGTTCTCCTCGCCGATCACGCTGGAGAGATATTTCGCGCCCATCAGCCCGCCCACCGGGCCGGACATGGCGGCTTCGAAGAGCCGCGGGTAGCGGATATTGGTGATGCCGCCGTAGCCCAGCACGGTCTTGAGGCTGTGGGTGTGGCCGGTCTTCGCCAGTTCTTCCTCGATGCGAAAGAGCTGCTTGCGGGCCGGATCGGATGCGTAGGCCTGCACCACGGTGGCGTTGGCCCGCGAGATCTCGCGCGTGGTGGGGGCCACCTGGCTCGAGAGTTCGAGCACGACTTCGCGGCCGATCTCCTTCATCACCTCACGGGCGATTTCGGCGGCGCGCACTTCGTGCTGAGGGTTGGTGTAGGACTGGAGGAAGACGATGGCGATGCTCTGGACTTCCTCGTCGATGATCAACTCGCGCACGCCCTTCCGAACGTCGTCCTCGTACATCGGGATGATCACCTGCCCGAACATGTCGATCCGCTCGGTGACCCCGCGCGCCTGACGACGCGGTACCAGCGGGATCCTGTGCTTGCGGTACTGCATGTGGGTGATCTCGCTCCACTGCGCACCGATGAAGGTTTGCGAGCCCCTGCCCTGGGCGAGGATGTCCTCGAAGCCCTTGTTCACCAGCAGTCCCGTCTTGTAGCCGCTCATGTTGATGACGGTGTTGAGCATCGAGGTGCCGGTGTAGATGGCGGTCTCGATCTGTTTGCCGAAATCGCGGCCCTCTTCCTGGGAGATCCCCATGAATTCGAGGGCTTCCCAGAACGACTCCATGTAGCCGATGCTCTCGTCCTGGGGTGACGTCGGGGCCTTGCCGATGACGCTGCGGCCTTCTTCGTCGACGATGATGACGTCGGTCATGGTGCCGCCTGCGTCGCAGGCAACTACATAGCGGGGCATGGCGTTTCTACCTTTCCGAGGTGGCTCGTCCGAACAGCTTGCGGACGAAACGGGAGATCGCAGCCCAGAGGGTCTGCAGCAGGAGGGGGAGCACGCGAATCGCGTTGGACTCGGTGTCGGTGACCGGGGAGGGTGCTTGCGCGGCGCCCGCGGTGTCGCCTTCTGCGGCGGGTGTCGCCTCGAGCAGCGCCTTTGTCGAGGCGGCGAACTGCTGGAAGAGTTGGTGCGAGATGCCCTTTATCATGCGGCCGCCCACCTGCACGATCTTTCCGGTGATGTCGACGCGCGCTTCGAAAGAAACCGCGGTTCCCGATTCGAGGGGCGTGAGCTTCGAGAGAATTCTCGCCGAAGCGGTGCCACCGCCGGCTTCGCGGCCCGAGGCCTTCATCTCGACTTCGCGCGCCGCGACGTCGACGCGGACGAAATTCACCTTCCCCTTGTAGCTGGCACCCACCGCCCCGAGTTTCACGCGCACGCGGCCCTTGAAGTTCTCGGCGTCGACGATTTCGTCGAGGGCCGCACCGGGCATGCAGGTGACGACGCGGGCAGGGTCGAGCAGGAAGGCCCACACCGCTTCGACCGGCGCGGCGACTTCGAACTGTTCTTCGATCTCGATTGCCAAGGGTCGGTTCTCACGCAGGATCTGGGCCGGCGTCGCACGCGGCCGCGTAATCGCAGGGGGTGTCGATGTCTCCGGGTGGAGTGCCCTCGCACTCGACCACCTGCAGGTTTTCGGGATGGCGGGAGAGCCATTCCGCGAGTCCCTTCCCCCCGGACAGGGCCATGACCTCGGGCCACAGCTTGCGGGCGACGAAGACCGGGTGGGCGGGAACGTGTTCTAGTTGGGCGCCCGAGTATACAGATCGGGCGCAGGGTTTCCCCGATTTCTCGAAGGCCCGGGCGACCCGTTCGATGACTGCGGGCCGGACCCTCGGCTGGTCCCCCAGCAGGATCACGGCGGCGCTGGCATCGCCTCGGGCGGCAGCCAGGCCGAGCCCCAGGGAGTCGCCGATCCCGCTGGATTCGCGCGCATTTACGACGACCCGGGTGGGGACCCCGGCCGGCAGCGCGATCTCCCCGAGGCGCGCTTCGACCGTGGGATTCACGACCAGCACGATCTCAAAGACGCCGGACGCCGCCGCGGCTTCGAGCACATGCTGGAGGATCGGACGCCCCTCGAGTGGCAAGAGCCCCTTCGGAGCCCCCATTCGGCGGGAGGCACCGGCTGCCAGCACCACCGCTGAGTAGCAAGGGTGGCATGGGGAGAAGGAGGGGGCGGGGGGCACCCCGCCAGACTAGCGGCTGGGTCGAGCGTCCTCTCGACCCGCCGATCCAATTCGGGGGGGGCCGTTTCTAGCAGCGGCACCGTCGGGCGCGCAGGGCGAGCAGCGTGAAGATCGCCCAGGGGATTGCCGCCCGGGGCTCGGGCAGGGTGACCTCACCGTCGCTCCACTCGATCTGGAACCGGGCGATCAGATCTCCGCTGGCGTCCTCGAGTTCGACTTCGCTGAGGGTCACGGTGCTGGCGAAGTCGGCCTCGCCGGCGGTGCCAACCCAATAGGCGTATTCCTCGGAAATTTCACCCGTATCTGAAGAGGACCAGTAGCTCTGAGCGTAGAGTTCCACGCGAACGCCGAACTCGTCTCCCACCCGGACCGACATCCGATCGGCACCGATGTGGGTGCCCGGCCCCGCGTTGAGATCCACGGCGTTGGGTCCGCTGCCGCCGCCACTCGAGGCGGTGGTCCAGTTGTATCCGTCGATCGTTGTCATGATCGTGCCCGTGATGGCCGGAGCGATGTGGGTTTCGTGCCCGATGCCCGTTCCACCTGAGCAGCCGATGGTGCTGCAGGCCTGCAATACACCCTCGCCGCAATGGTGCCAACGAATCAGCCACGGCCCCATCCCGCGTTCGAGGGAGGCGCTCGGGAAGGCACGTCGTACAAGGCGCGCTTCCGCGGTCCCGAATAAGATAGGAGGGCCGGTAAGCGGGGGCATTCCCGTCCGGGAACGGCATACTTAGGGGCGCTCTCGGCCTGCCAGTCCGAGCAAGGAGAGACCATGTCCCGCACCGCCGCCTATCTGGAAGCCGCCGCCGATCGCGTGATGATCCAGGACCTGGTTGCGCGCTATGCCCTCGAAGTCGATTACGGCACCCCCGAGGCCTTCGCCGCCACGTTTTGTGAAGACGGCGTCTTCGAGATCCCGGCGGTCCGACTGCGTTGCGAGGGACGCGAGGCCATCGCCGACTTTGCGGAGGCGGTGCAGCGGACCTTGCCGCCGCTGCACCATGTGATCAGCAATCATGCCATCGAGGTGGACGGCGACCGCGCCCACGGGCGCTGTGAACTCAACGAGTTCAGCGCACTCCCCGACGTCATCATCCCCAACGTCCAGGGGCTCTACGATGACGACTACATCTTCGACGGAAGTGGTTGGCTGATCGAGCGACGGAGCACCTCGTTCGCCGCCTCCGCCGCAGGAGCGATCGGACCCCTCAAAGAGACGTCGCGAGCGTTCTTTGCCGCGGTCGGGCACTTCGTGCGGCAATAGGACCGGGCCCCGTGGTCCGGGAAGTCAGGCGAGAGCGTATTCCTGGCGCAGGTCGGTGAGGGAGGACTCCCAAAAGTCCTCCCAGTGCACGCCCATCAGTGGCTTGGCACGACGTCCGAGGGCCCAGCCTTCCGTGATCGCGTCCATCACCACCGGTAGCAGCTGCGGCTTGTAGAGAACCATCTGCAGGGGGCGGCTCGCAATGATCATGGCGGGGTAGGGCGCGGGCACCTGCGCCACCGAGAAGCTGACGACCCGCACTTCGCCAAGCGGCGTGGTATCGAAGCCCGTCAGGACGTGGAATAGATCGTGGAGTTGGAAGCCGCGCTCGGCCAGGTAGCCGACGTCGTCTCCCCGGGCCGCGTGCGCCTCGATGAAGGCCGACTCGCGCAGCAGGTTCGGGTCGAGATCGTTGTCGGCCAGGTAGCGCTCATACTCTCTGCCGAGACTGCCCTGCGGGAGCGATGCGAGGTGCTTGCGGTCGGGGAGCGGGCTGAGGTAGCGATCCTCGAGCATTTCGCGCGCGACGGGGCTGCCGAGCGCGAGCGCATCGAAGCCCTCGAGCGCGGCCTCGTCCCCGCACCGCATGTAGGCCAGTGCCAGGGGAACCGACGCGCGTGGATCCCAGCTCGTCAGGGATTCGAGCAGGCTAGCGGCGAGTTCCGGGTCCAGATCCGGAGAGTTCGGGCTCGACATCGTTTTGTCTCCTACGCCCAGCGGTACCGCGTCGGCGTCCCAGCGGGTCGGGGAAGCGGCTCGGTTTTGGCGATAGACCCGCCAAGGGTTCTGCTTTTCTCGAGCCACCGCAATCCGTCCGCAGATCCGGCCGAGTCGCGCGGCGCCTGGCATGCGCGTGGTCCCAGGAGTCGGGGCCGGCGGCGAGCGACCCTTGACTCTGGACTTGACTCCAGGGTCTATACTGGGGATCCGGGAGACGAAAGATGAAGATCGGTGCATTGGCCAGGGCGGCCGGGGTCGGGATCGACGCCATCCGCTTCTACGAGCGGGAAGGCGTGCTGCCCGAGCCGGCGCGGCGACCCTCGGGCTACCGCGAGTACGAAGAGGCGACAGTCCAGGACCTTCGCTTCATCAAGCGCGCCAAGCAACTCGGTTTCTCGTTGGGCGAAATCTCGGAGCTGCTCGCCATGGAGCGGAACCCGAAAGCGACTGCGGGGGATGTCCAACGGCTCGCGGAGGAGAAGCTGGCCGAACTCGACGACAAGATCCGCTCGCTAAAGCGAATGAAGAAGGCGCTCCAGAAGGTGGCCGAAGACTGCCCGGGCAAGGGGCCCACGCAGGGCTGCCCGATTCTGCTTTCGCTCACCGAGCGGCGCCATGCAGCGCCCGCCGAGGGCGCGTAGCAACCGGCTCCGCACGAGACCTGTCAGGAGGAAGAAAATGAAGACAACGATGGTTGTGGCGGCGGCGCTGTTGGCATCGCAAGTGGCGCTTGGCGAAGAACTGCCGGTGGTGGTCGAGGAAAATCAGACGGTCGTTCAGGTGAACGGGATGGTCTGTTCCTTCTGTGCCTACGGAGCCGAGAAGGCGCTCTCGGATCTCGACTGTCTCGACGCCGCCGATTTCGGGAACGGTGTTTTCGTCGACATCGACACCCAACGGATCACCCTCGCGCTGCGGCCGGGCGAGAAGATCCCGTTTCGCGAGATCTACAAGCGAATCGAAAAATCTGGGTACGATCCGCTCACCTTCTACCTGCGAGCCGAGGGCCGATTGGAACGCGTGGGGGAGAAGCTTTTGCTGACCGATTCGAAGAGTGGTCAGCTCTTCTCGGTGGCTGCATTCGACTCTGTCCCGCTGGCTGCAGGCGCCGTCGTTCGCGTGCAGGCCCATTTCGATGCGGAGCAGGTTTCCGAACTGCCGGAAGGCGAAGCGGTTGAGATCACCATCGGTCGCGTGCTGTCCGGCTCGTCGATGACGGGCCAAAAGAGTGGATAGGCTGCGGCTGCGTTGGCTCGCCTTTGCGTTGCTACTGGGGGTGGGAGTCCCCGCAACCGGTTGGGCGCACCAGCCGGTGATGGACATGGCGCCGCGCTGGGACGGCGGCTGGGGCCTGCAGGTCCGGAACGAATTTCGCTCGTCGAATAATCTGCTCAGTGGGGATTCGAAGAGGGCGAACCCCCAGGGCCGCAAGCGACGCGTCAACACCACCTGGCTCGAGGGCGTCTACACCTTCGTGCGCGAGGTTCGTGTGACCGCGAAAATCCCGTGGGTCGAGCAGAGCCGCGTTTCGGTGGTGAGCGGCTCGGCGGTGAAGCAGACCGGCAGCGGGCTGGGCGACGCGATCCTGGGTCTTCAGCTGAAGCACTACATCAACCGCGAGGCCAGCACCGCCAACTTCGGGCTGACGCCGAGTCTTCGCTTTCCCACCGGATCCACCAGCGACGCCTACCCGGTGGGCGACGGCAGTTGGGATGTCGGTGTCAGCGCCTCCTTCAGCCACGAGACGACCTTCCTCTACCAGTTTTACGATCTCTCCTACTGGCACAACTCGAAGGGAAAGCGCGGCATCGACCGAGGCGACGAGGTGGGCCTCGACGTGAACGTCGGCGTTCATCCCTACCACGACAACCGTCACAACCTGGGATTTTTCCTGATGGCCGACCTGTCGGCGCGCTACGAAGGACACGGCGAGGACACCGCGGGCACCACCGGCGGCAAGCGGGTTTCGCTGGGGCCCATCTTCGTGGGCTACTGGAACAACCTGATGCTGCGCTTCGACGTGAAGTTTCCGGTCTACCAGCGTGTCTGGGGAAGCCAGGTGGCCCACGGCACCGAATTCAACGCGGGGCTGGGAGTCGTGTTCTGATGCAAGACGGGTCTTCGGGGGCGGGTGGGGGCGCCGGGACGAGCGTGCTCTCGGCGGTGGGCCTGACACTTCTCGGGACCAGCTGCTGTGCGCTGCCCGTCTTGCTTGTGGCGTTGGGGGCCGGCGGGGCCGTCGCGTCGATGGCATCGTCGCTGCCGTGGTTGGTTGCGCTTTCGGAGTACAAGCTCGCGACCTTCGGCTTTACGGCGCTGGCGCTGGGGTACTCGTGGTGGCGGGTCCGTGCCCTCGGCAACGCGGAAGCTTGTAGCCTCGAAGACGCCCGGCGCCTGCGCATGCAGCGCTGGGTGCTGCGCGCGGCGGGTGGCGTCTTCGCCGCATCGCTCTTCGCAGCCTACGCCCTGCTGCCCATCGCGATTTGGTTCGATCGCCCGTAACCCCACGCGCGCGCCTGCGCTAGTCGAGCCCGTAGAGGCGGGCCGCGTTGTCGTGCAGGACCTTGCGCTGGGTCGCTTCGGGAACGCCCGCGAACACCCGCTCGGCGTAGTCGGCCGGGTGCTCAGTGAGGCCGCCCTCGAGCCCAGGGTGCTGGCAGGTCGGGTGCGGGAAGTCGGTTTCCCAGAGCAGGTTGTCCGGGAACTCCTCGAAAGCCGTCCGCAGGCCCTCGCACTCGAACCAGAAACAGCCGTAGATCTGGCGCTTGAAGTATTCGCTCGGTAGCAGGTCGTATTCCGGGTGCTCGCGGCGGGTTTCGGAATTGACGAACTGCCAGTCGGCCGATTCGAGGTAGGACTGGATCCAGCCTACGCCGCTCTCCACCGAAACCAGCTTCAGTTCGGGAAAGCGGTGGCAGACGCCGCCGAAGATCAGGTCGGCAAGGCAGGTGACATTCTGCATGAAGATCATCGACGAGACGCGCGCGAAGTTCGCGCGCAGGCCGATGCCGACGGTGTCGTTGAAGAGCCCCGAGACGTCGCCCGCACCGATGTGGAAGCTGATGGGGACGCCCGTATCGCGGACCGCAGACCAGAACGGGTCCCAGTGCTTGTCGGCGAGCACCGGCTCGCCCCAGGCTTCGGGTTGCGAGCAGGCCAGCACCGCGCGGTGTCCGAGGCCTACCGCGCGCTCGACCTCCTTCACACACTCCTTCACATCCCAGAAGGGCATCGCGGCCACCGGGACGAGGCGCGCGGGATCGGTGCTGCACCATTCGACCAGGAAGTCGTTGTAGGCCCGAACGCATTCGAGCATCAGTTCCGGCTCGCCGAGTTTCAGGAACCCCCCGGAGCCGAAGCCGCCGACGTTGGGGTAGAGCACCTGGGCGTGGATGCCCTCGGCGTCCATGTGGGCGAGGCGCGCGCGGGCATCCCACGAACTCTTCGGGATGTCGTCGAATCCGCGCGGCGCGTCGGGTACGGAACCGTTGAAGCCGGCCATCGTGGTGTAGCCCGGGCTCCCCACCATCTGGTCGCGGATGAACCAGACGTCTCGGCCCCCCATCTGCTTCACGTGGGGGACGGCGTCTCCCCATTTTTGTGTCGAGACGCGGTCGGTCCAGAGACCCCTCGGCTCGGTGATGTGGGTATCGGTGTCGATCGCGCGGATTCGGTCGAAGAGGCGTTCGGTCATGGTTCCTCCTGGGGGGGGATGTTCTCGGAAAGGAACGGGGTCCGCCATCCGTGGGTGGAAGCGGCGATCGGCGTGCCTCAAGTTGGCGTTCCCGGAAGCGGATAGCCAGCAATCAGCCCACCGTCGGCGGTGAACTCCGAGCCGGTGCAATAGGCGCTCTCGTCCGAGGCGAGGAAGAGCGCTAGCGCGGCGATCTCTTCCGGAAGCCCGGCGCGACCCAGCGGCGCAAGGCGCGCGGTGTGTTCCTCGAGCAGGGTGTGGACGGCCGAGGCGTCGCCGCCGTCGGGGATTCCCATCTCGGTTCGGATGAATCCCGGGTGGATCGAGTTGACGCGAATCCCAAGGGGGCCGAGTTCGATGGCGGCGGTCTTCGTCATGCCGCGCACCGCCCACTTGCTGGCCACGTAGGAAACGACGCCATTCATGCCCACGAGCCCGTCGATGGAGGAAATGTTGAGGATCGAGCCTCCGCCGACCTCGGTCATGGCGGGGATCACCGTGCGCATTCCCAGGAAGACGCCGACCTGGTTCACATCGATCACCCGGCGATAGCTCTCGAGAGAAGTTTCGGCGAGAGGAGACGCTTCGGCGATGCCGGCGTTGTTCACCAGCACGTCGAGTCGTCCGAAGGCGTCGAGGGTGCCTCTGACCGCGGCCTCCCAGCTTGTTTCTTCGGTGACGTCGAGTGCGACGAAACGCGCGTCCTCTCCGATCGAGGCGGCGAGCTTCGAGCCCTCTTCGGTGCGGAGGTCGCCGATTACGACCCGGGCACCTTCGCGGGCGAAGAGGCTCGCCTCGGCGGCGCCCATGCCGCGCGCGGCGCCGCTGAGCAATGCCACCTTGCCATCGAGTCGACCCATCGGCTGCTCCTATCCGGTTCTCACCGGGTTTGGGTGCTGCGCCGACTCTTCGAGGGTCCAAGAGGGCCGGGGGCAGGTCATCGTCGATCAGTTTCTCGGTGCGGCCCCGGGGCGCTGGGGGGACCGCGACGCATTCGCCAGGCGAACCTGTCTATCCTATCAAAGAGATGCGACCGACCGAAAGCGGCCCGTGGCCGCAGCAGGAGCCGGCCCTTGGTGATCGAAAGAGACGAGCACGGCTTCGATGCGCCCGCCCCGCTGGGCCATCCCGGTCGGCGCGGGCTGCCCCCCGGCCACTCGACCGGGCCCGCGATCGGAGAACGGCTCCCGGACTTCGTGCTGCCCGATGCCTTCGGTCGCGAGATCGACTTTCACCGGGATCGCGGCGAGGCGAAGGCCGTCGTCGTCTTCTTTCGTTCCGCTGTCTGGTGACCCCCGTGTTGGACGCAGCTCGGTGAGCTGCGCGATGCCATGCCGAAATTCGAGGCCGCGGGCGTTCGGCTTTACGCCATCTCCTACGATGACAAGCGAGCGCTGCGCGAGTTCGCCGAGAAGCAGTCGATCCCCTTTCCCCTGCTCTCGGACGTGAAGAGCCAGGTGATTCGTCGCTACGGAATTATCAACGACACCATCGACAAGAGCGATGCGTTTCTCTTCGGCATCCCGTTTCCGGGGGCCTACGTCACCGACGAAGCAGGGAAGGTGGTCTCGCGCTTTTTCCACCAGAGTTACAAGAAACGCGACAGCCCGGAAGTGCTACTCGACGCGGCGCTGGGTCGCATCGAGATCGACGAAGCCGCGCCCCGGGCCACTGGGGGCGAAAGTGGAGTGCGCATCGAGGCCGCCGTGCACGGCGGCCGGGGAACGATCCGACAGGGGGTCGTGCGCCAACTCGTGGTGTCCTTCGAACTCGAACCGGGTCTCCATCTCTATACCGATCCGGTGCCCGAAGGGCTGACGGCCACGCAGGTTCGCGTTTCGGGGCCGCCGGGTTTCGTCACCGCAGATCCGATTCTGCCCGCCACCAAAACGCTGCGGCACGAAGGGCTTGGGGTGGACCTCGAGACGTGGGAGGGGCGCTTCGAAATCGTCGTTCCCTTCCACGCCGACGGGCGCCTTGCCAGCGAGACGCGCCCCCTGGACACGGAAACGGCGTCGGTCGAAGTCGAGGTCCGCTATCAGGCCTGCAACGAGGTCGAGTGCCTCCTTCCCAGGGCCGAAACGCTGCGCCTCGAGGTGCCCCTGGACGTCGTCGATGTGCCGAAACTCGGTATGCACAACGGTCACGGCCAGCGCGAGGGCCTCTACGATGCGATGCCTCACATGCGTCGGCTATTCCTGCGTAAAGCGCGCGAAAACCCGGTGGGGATCCTGCGCTTCGCGTGGAAGAACTTTCGCATGGAGCGCGAGGCGCGGCGCCGCCTGCGCGACCAAGGCTAGGATGGACCCGCGACCCCGACCGGACGAAGCCCACTCCCGGTGGGCTCCCAAGCAAGCCCCATGACGTCTCCTCGCGCTTTTACCCGCCGACTCCGCGTCGCGATCATCGGTGCCGGGCCAGGTGGGCTGTGTATGGCGATCCGGCTGCGCCAGGCGGGCTTCGAGGATTTCGTCGTGCTCGAACGCGGCGACCGGGTCGGGGGGACCTGGGCACGCAACACCTACCCGGGCTGTGCCTGTGATCTGCCGGCGCTGCTCTATTCCTTCTCGTTCGAAGTGAAGGCCGACTGGTCGCGCCCCTACGCGCCGCAACCCGAGATCCTCGCCTACATGCAGGGTTGCGCGGAGAAGTACGGCGTCCTGCCCCACTGTCGTTTCGGGGACGAGGTGACCGGGGCGGCGTGGGACGAGGCGCGTTCTCTCTGGCGGGTTTCTCTCGCCTCGGGCGAACGCATCGAGGCTGAAGTCGTGGTCGGTGCCATCGGCATGTTCAACGAGCTCGTCTGGCCCGAGATCGACGGCCTCGCCGGGTTCCGGGGCGAAGTGATCCACTCCGCGGAATGGGACGCCGAAACGGATCTCTCGGGCCTCCGCGTCGGGGTGATCGGAAGCGCCGCCAGCGCGGTGCAGATCGTCCCCAAGATCGCGAAGCGCGCAGCCAGGGTCCACCTCTTCCAGCGCACCGCCAACTGGGTGATGCCGAAAGAAGACGACCCGCTCTCCGCCGAGGATCTCGAAAGACTCCGAAGCGATCCCGCCGCCGTGGCGGCGCTGCGCCAGCTGATCTTCGACCGGGTCGACGCGGGAATGACCTTTTCCGATCCCGCGGCGGTGGCCGAAATCGAGGCCTCGGTCCTCGAGGCCATCGAGGTGGTCGAAGATCCCGAGGTGCGTCACAAGCTGCGCCCGCAGCACCCCTTCGGTTGCAAGCGGCCGCTGCTCTCGAACGACTTCTACGCCTCCTTCAATCGGCCCAATCTCGAGCTCGTCACCGAGACCATCGAGCGCGTCACCGAGCACGGCCTTCGAACCGCCGATGGGGTCGAGCGCGAAGTCGACGTGCTGATCGTCGCCACTGGCTTCCAGGCGACGCGATTCCTGTCGGTGATCGACGTGCGGGGCCGCGGGGGGCAATCGCTCGAAGACGCCTGGCGCGATGGGGCGCACGCCTACCTCGGTGTCACGACCGCGGGCTTCCCGAACTGTTTCATGCTCTACGGGCCGAACACCAACAACGGATCGATCCTGCACATGATCGAGTGCCAGGTCGAGCACGTGCTGCTGCACCTCGAGCGACTGCGCGACGAAGCGCTTGCCTGGGTCGACGTTCGTCACGAGGCGATGGAGCGCTACAACGAGGGCGTGCAGGAGGGCATCGCGGGCGTCCGCGCCTGGCAGGCCGACTGCAACGGTTACTACCGCAGTCCGTCGGGACGGGTGGTCACCCAGTGGCCGGATTCGATGACCGCGTACCGCGAGCGCACGCGCCAGATCGACCCGGACGCATTCGACGCGGTCGCGCTCGCTGAGTCGAAGTAGAACCCCAGTGCGAAAGGAAGCCCCATGAAGGCGGCCGTGATGCGGGCGTACCACGCCCCCTTCGAGATCGAGGAAGTACGGATCGACGCGCCGGCCAGCGGCGAGGTGCTGGTGCGGACCGCCGCTTCGGGGATCTGCCACAGCGACCTCACCGTACTCGAGGGGGGCCTGCCGGTTCCGCCCCCGTGCGTTCTTGGCCACGAACCCGCGGGCGTCGTGGAGGCGGTGGGCGAGGGCGTTACGCAGTTTTCCGAGGGCGACCACGTCGTCGGGTGCACGACCTCGTGGTGTGGAGAGTGTCGCTTTTGTACCGAGGGGCGTCCGTACCTCTGTCCGAGCCAGTACGTAGGTCGCCCGGAGGGCTCCGCCCCGAGACTCACGACGCCCGACGGCAAGCCCATGGGACAGTTCGCGAACCTCTCCTCCTACGCCGAGCAGATGCTCTGCCCCGAGCGTTCGCTGGTGAAGATTCGAGACGACATGCCGCTCGACCTCGCGGCGCTGATCGGATGTGGCGTGACGACCGGGCTCGGCGCGGTTCTGAACACCGTCTCGATCCCGGCCGGTGCGAGCGTCGTGATCGTGGGCTGCGGGGGGGTCGGGCTCTCGGCGCTGCAGGGCGCACGCATCGTCGGCGCCGGGAAGATCGTGGCCGTGGACACGCAGAAGTGGAAGTTCGACCTGGCGCGGGAACTCGGCGCTACGGATTGTATCGATGCCAGCGCCGACGACGTGGTGGCCGCGGTCCACGAGGCCACCGGCGGCGGGGCGGAATTTGTTTTCGAGTGCATCGGCCTGCCGGCAACGGTGCAGCAGGCGATCGCGATGACGGGCCGCGGGGGCACGGCCATTCTCGTGGGACTGGTGCCCATGACCCAGTTGGCGGAGTTTTCGCCGGCGGACGTCACCCTGCAGGAAAAGAAGATCGTGGGCTCGTACATGGGCTCGAATCGCTTTCGCTTCGACATGCCGAAGTACATCGACTTCTATTTCGACGGGCGTCTGCACCTCGACGAGATGATCTCGTCCCGGATTTCCCTCGACCAGGTGAACGATGCTTTTGACCGCCTGCGCCGGGGCGAGGTGGCCCGGCAGGTGATCGTCTTCGATTGAGGGGGCGAGGGGCCCGAAGGGAGAGAGAACGATGAGAGCGTGGCAAACGATTGGTGCCGGGGCACCGCACGATGTGCTGCGCCTCGAAGGCGACGCGGTCGCACCGGAGTCGTCCGCGGGGATGCTGCGGGTCGCGGTCGTAGCGGCCGGGATCGGTCTCCCCGACGCGCTGATGTGCCGCGGGAGCTACGCCCTCACGCCCGCGAAGCGGCCCTTCACCCAGGGGCAGGAGGTGGTCGGGCGTGTCGTTGACTGGGGCGAAGGCGTTCTGGGGTTCGAGGCGGGGGAACGGGTAATGGGGGTGACTGGTTTCGTGGGTGGGGACGGCGGCTTCGCCGAGGAATGCCTGGTCTACGCCGATTTCTGTCTCCCGGTTCCCGATGCCATGAGCGACGCCGAGGCGGCGTGCTTCACGATTCCCTTCCACACCGCGTACATCGCGCTGGTGGCGCGCGGCCGGTTGGAAGCCGGTGAGACGCTCCTGGTCCTCGGGGCCGCCGGCGGCACCGGTCAGGCGGCGGTGCAGCTGGGGAAGGCGCTGGGCGCGCGCGTGATCGCCGTCGCGGGTGGCCCGGAGAAGGGCGCATTCTGCGCCGAACTCGGCGCCGATGTCGTGATCGACCACTGCGCCCAGTCGATCGACGAGGCGGTGTTGGCTGCGACCTTTGGTGCCGGTGCTGACGCTGTCTACGATCCGGTTGGCGGCGAAGCCTTCGCTGCCGCCACACGCTGCGTGGCGCACGAAGGGCGCATCCTGGCGGTGGGCTTTGCCAGCGGAGCCTTCGGCACGACCAACACCGAGCACCTCGTCTACAACAACTACTCGGTCATGGGCGTGATCCCGAGCCGTTACGACCGGGCCTTCAAGGAGCGCGCACACCTTGAACTGATGCGCTGGTACGAAGGGGGCCAACTGCGGCCGCGAGTGGCCGAGGTGGTTCCCTTTGAAGCGCTCCCGGGGGCGCTCGAACGCCTGCTGGACCGGGGCGTCCTCGGGAAACTCTGCCTGGCAGTCGCGCCCGACGCGATGCGGGCGTAATTGGATGCCCATGCGTGCACGCCAACGGCGACGCGGGGATCGCGGTCACCCTCGATGTGCTCGAGTCGCTTCTCGACGAGAAACCGCGGGTCGATCACCGCTTTACCCTCGAACACTACGGCTATTCGACCGCGAGCCAGGCCGATCGAGTGGCGCGTCTCGGTGCGATCGTCTCGGCGAATCCCTACTACGTCTACAGCCTCGGTGATGTCTACGCGAAGCAGGGGTTCGGCGCAGACCGCGCCCGTGTGATCAGTCGTCTCGGCTCGCTGCGCCGCGCCGGAGCCCGCGTGGCGCTTCACTCGGACTTCACGATGGCCCCGGTGCGCCCGCTGCTGCTGGCCTGGGTCGCCGCGAATCGCATCACTGCCGACGGCGCCGTTTTCGGCCCGGAGGAGCGGCTCAGCCTCGAGGACGCCCTGCGCGCGATTACCCTCGATGCCGCCTTTGCCATTGGGCAGGAGCGTGACCTCGGCAGCATCGAAGCCGGGAAGAAGGCGAACTTCACCGCCCTCGACCGCGACCCCTTCGAGGCGGGCGCCGCGGCCCTGCGCGATCTGCGTGTGGTGGGAACGATCTTCGAAGGGCAGGCCCACCCGCGGCCGTGATGGCTGGGCCGAGCATTCGTTCGCAGTCGAACCTTCGGCCGACCCTGCCTACGAGCCCTCGACGATCGCGCGCAGCGCCGCAAGATGTTTGACGTCCCAGTCCCACTCGTAGTCTTCGAGTTCGGAGCCGGCATCATCGCCGAAGCGTTCGAATCCGTGGTGGTAGAGTTCGACGTGGGTACCGCCCGCCAGCGTGCGGAGCCGGAGCGTCCAAAAGGTGGGCTCGGGCCAGGCGATTTTCTCGTTCTGCCACTGGCTTTCGAAGCTCAGTTCGCGCGCCGGGTCGAAGACGATCACCTTTCCGCCGAAGGGTTGCACCACGCCATCGAGTTCGACGCTCATGCGGACGACCCCGCCCACCTTCGGCTCGAAGCGGTGGAGGTGATGGCCGAGGTCGAGCCAGGCGCGGATGCGTTCCTCGGATTCGAACTCCTGCCACACCCTCTCGCGCGGGGCCTTGATGAAGGCGCTGCGACGGACATGGAGTGCACCGATCGTGAGGCCCATGGGCACTCTCCTGGCGTGGACTTTTCGAGGGGGAGTGTAGCGGTCGGACAGCTGGTGGCGCGCCGACCGGATCGCGGGGCGGTGCGGGGTCTACTGCAGCACGCGCCTTGCCAGCAGCGTTCGCGCCGCGACGGTGAGCAGCAGGGTTCCGATCCAGAGCGGGACCCAAACGGCAAGCCAATCCGGGAACAGCAGGAAGAGCGTGTAGGCGAGCCCCGTTTCGCCCGCCTCGGCGAGGCCGGCGCCGAGTCGCAGACCGCGGTTGTCGCGGGTCGCTTTTCCGGTGGCGGATTCGCCCTGGCCCAGCGCCAGGGCGCTGGTGATGCAAGTGACGTAGAGCACGAGGATTACGCCCCAGGCGGGGGTCCACTCGGGGTGGAGGGCTGCGAAGCCGAGGATCATCACGCTGTAGGCGAGCATGTCGAGAAGGATGTCGAGGTAGGCCCCGAAGTGGCTGGGGCTCCCGGTCGCGCGGGCCAGGCTGCCGTCGAGGGCGTCGGCCAGGCGACCCGTCCACCAGAGGCCGATGGCGGCCCCGGCCTGCCCGGACGCCACCGCCGCGGCCGCCGCCAGCGCGAAGGCGAAGCCGATCCCACTCATGCTGTTGGCGCTGATCCCGGCACTTCGGCAAGCCGACACCAACGGCGTCGTCCACCGCGGAAGTCGTTCGCGCGCCCAGTTGTCGATCATTCGGTTGGATTCCGAGTGTTCGTGCTAAAGCGCGAGGCGGCGCCGAAGCACGTCGAGTACCTCGGCGAAATTGCGCTTCGAGGATTCTGCGAAGGGCACGAGGCTCGAGCCGTGGAAGGTGCCGGTGTAGCTGTGGAGTTCGACGGGGACGCCCGCTTGCAACATGGCGAGTGCGTAGAGGATGCCCTCGTCGCGCAGCGGATCGAATTCCATCACCGAGACGTAGGCCGGCGGCAGCCCTGCGAGATCGGTCGCTCGGGCGGGCGCGGCGTAAGGCGAGACTTCGCCCTGGCGGTCGGGGCCCAGGTAGTGCTTCCAACTCCACTCGGCGTTGGGCCGGTTCCACAGCGGCGTGTCGGTGAAGGCGCGCATCGAGGGGGTTTCGAGGCGGTCGTCGAGTTCCGGGATCTGGAGCACCTGGACGCAGAGCGCGGGGCCGCCCTCGTCCCGGGCGCGCAGCGCGCAGGCCGCGGCGAGCCCGCCGCCGGCACTCTGCCCGCTGACGCCGATGCGTGTGGGGTCGATGCCGAGTTCGTCGGCGTTCGACGCCATCCAGGTGAGAGCCGCGAAACAATCGTCGAGGCCCGCCGGGAAGGGATCCTCGGGGGCCAGGCGGTAGTCGGTAGAGACCACGACCGCTCCGATCTCCGAGGCGACGCGGTCGCAGAAGGGGTCCATCATCTCCTTGCTGCCGAGCATGAACCCGCCGCCGTGGATCTCGAAGAGCCCCGGCCGGGGCGAATCCGAGGCCGCCTTTGGGCGATGGATCCGCACCGCAACGGGCGGCGCCCCTTCGGGTCCGGGCACTTCGCGCTCCTCGCGCACCACGTCGTCGAGAACCGGCGGCGGGTCGCCAAAGGAGAGCCCGGTGCTGCGCACCTTCTGGATGGCCTCGGCCGTTGCCAGGTCCGAGATGTCGGGCAGCAGCGGGAGGATCGGCAGAAGGTCGGCGTCGTAGTTGCGCTCGGTCATGGGGCTCCTTCGGGGTGCGGCGGTGTCGGGGCGCGGCGCGATGGCTTTCAGCGCGCAAGGCTCGGATTGACGAGCAACTTCTCGCCGGTGGCCTGGCGCCCATAGAGGGCGATGCTGTCGAGTTGTAGGGCCTCGGCCAGCGAGACCTCGCGGCTGTATTGGCTGGCGAAAGTGGTGATGATCTCCCGGGCCACGCGCTGGCGAAGCTCGTCCACGGCCGCAAAGCCGACGCGCTTCAGGAAGGGCGGCAGCAACCACCCGCCCACGCCCCAGGCCATGCCGTAGGTTCGGTCGAGACGGGTCTTTGAGCGTTCGAGTCCGCCGTAGAGATAGACCTGCTTGTGTGTCTCGGAGCCGTAGCGACTGTATTCGGTGGCGTTGCGTCCGAGGGCCGTCTCCATGGCCGAGAGGATCTGGCTCGCCAGGTCGCCGCCGCCGGTGGCGTCGAAGGCGAGGGTCGCCCCGGTCTCCGCCAGAGCGTCCACCAGAGAGGCGCGAAAGTTCGGAGTGCTGGAATCGCAGATGAATTTCGCGCCTAGTGCGGAAAGCAGATCCACCTGCTCGGGTTTGCGCACGATGTTCACCAGCGGCACGTCGTCGGCGAGGCAGAGCTTTACGAGCATCTGTCCCAGGTTCGAGGCGGCTGCGGTGTGCACGAGGGCCGTGTGTCCCTCGAGTTTCATGGTCTCGACCATGCCCAGGGCCGTCAGCGGGTTGACGAAGCAGCTCGCACCCTGGGCCGACGTCGTGCCCTTGGGGAGCGCCAGGCAGAGGCCCGCGGGTGCCGTGCGGTACTGGGCGTAGAGTCCCCCGCCAAGCAGCGCGACGGTGCGCCCGAGTAGCGCCTGGGCGGCCTCTGAAGAGCCCGCCGCCACGACCACGCCGGCGCCCTCGTTGCCACAGGGGAGTGCCTGATCGAGGCGCGCGGCAACGCTCGCCAGCAGGTGCTTGGGAACGTCGGCGGTGACTACGGGACGATCCGGCGAGCCGCTGGCGCGGGCGCTCGTCATGTCGGCGGGACCAAAGAGCAGCCCCATGTCCGAGGGGTTGATCGGTGCGGCTTCCACCCGCACGAGCACCTCGCCCTCGCCGGGGTCGGCTACGGGCACTTCGGCCAGCGAAAGTTCGAGGGTTGCGTCGCTGCGAATGCACGACTGCAACTGGAGGCCGGTTTCGGGAAGGGTGGGGGACATGCTTTTTCTCCTGGGACTGGTTGGGGGCTGCGGCGATGGGTTTACCGGGTTGTTCGCGAGGCTGCTGGAGAAGCTCCAGATGGCGTGACGGGTTTTGCTTGGGTCAAGGGAGCCGTAGCGCGGCGGCGATGGCAAGGCGTGGTGTGCCCGCAAGTTCGAAGACGACGCTGTGAGCGGCCGCCAACGCCAGGCGCAAGCGCCGCCGGTGTGGGGGAGGCTGGCCGATCCGAAGCCGGAAGTCTCGCCGCCAGGAGCACGGGATCGAGCACTTTCGGGGCCATTGGCTTCCTCCTTCGGTGAGGGGGCAAGGCTAGAACGTCTCGCGGGACGGGCGCAGGTCGAGTTCGAGGGTCCAGGCACTGCGTGGCTGGGCGTGGAGCGACCAGAAGGCGTCGGCGATGTCGTCGACGGCGAGCATGCCCTCCTTGCCGAGGCGTTCCTTCAACTGCGGGAACTTCGTATTCACCTGGTCGCCGTCGATCACGCCGTCGATCACCAGGTGGCCGACGTGGATTCCCTGGGGACCGAACTCGCGCGCCATGCCGTGCGCGACCGCGCGCAGGCCAGCCTTCGCTGAGGCGAAGGCCGTGAAGGGCGGGCGCGCCCGCATCGAGGCGGTGGCCCCGGTAAACAGGATCGAGCCCCGCCCATTCGGGAGCATGCGGCGCGCGGCTTCACGCCCGACGAGAAAGCCGCCGAAGCAACACACACGCCAGAGGTCCTCGAAAAAGGCGTCGTCCATCTCGAGCAGCGGCGCGAAGCGGTTGTTGCCGGCGTTGTAGAGCACCGCTTCGAGGGAGCCGGCGGCCGCTTCGGCGGTATCGAGCAGGCGCAGCACGTCGTCGATCACAGTGCAGTCCGCCACGATTGCCTGGGCCAGGAAGCCCTCGCTGCGAATTGCGGCTGCGACGGCTTCGACCTTTTCGGGGGTCCGCCCGGCGACGAAGGTGGGCAGTCCTTCCCTTGCAAAGCGGCGCGCCAGGGCGGCGCCGGTGCCCTGCTCGGCCCCGACGCCGATCACGACGGCCGCTCCGGCCACGACGCGCCCTAGGCCCGCATGCCGCCGGCGGCGGCCGCCGGGTGCAGGCTGGCCTCGGCGCTGGGCCTTGCGTTGGCGCGATCGAACCAGGCGCCGAGTGCGGTGTGTGCGGGGTCGCGGGGTTGGCCTACGCCCGCTGCGAAATCGAGGAAGGCGTAGAGCAGAACGTCGGCGAGGCTATAGCGATCACCGCAGATCCACTCGTTGTCGGCGAGGTGCGCGTCGACCTTTGCCAGGTGGTCCTGGGCCAGGGCTTTCAGCCCGTCGGCGGCCTCGGGGATCGTGCGGATGCGATCCTTGAAGATCGGCAGGCCCTCGGCGTAGCGGAAGCCTGCGACCATCGGCTCGATCACGTTGAGGTCGAGGCGCCGGGTCCACATCCGTGTTTCGGCGCGTTCGGAAGGGGTGGTGCCGATGAGCGCCGGGGTGGGGTGGAGTTCTTCGAGGTATTCGGCGATTGCCGTGATCTCCGAGACGAAGCTCCCGTCGTCGAGTTCGAGGCAGGGCATCTGCCCGGCTGGGTTGCGAGCGAGGTGGGCGGCCTTCCGATTTTCTCCCCCCATCAGGTCGACCTGTTCGGTCGGCACTTCGATGCCTTTTTCGAGCAGTACGATGCGCACGAGGCGCGGGTTCGGGCCGATGCTGTCATAGAGTTTCACAAGTTTTCCTTTCGGGCGGTGTGGCGGGCGACGGAGTCGAATGCTTTTCAGGCGTATTCGGGTTTCAAGAGTTCCGGGTTGCGGGCCTTCACCAGGCGGCGAATTCCGCTGCGCCAGTCGACGCGGGTGGGGCCGATGAGCCGATCCATTTTTTCGGTGCAGATTGGGAGCGGCGCGAGCACGCCTTCCCGGGTCTCGAATTGCGGCTCGAGGCCTGTGAGTTCGCCGAGCCAGGCGCACCATTCTTCGATCGCCACCGCTTCGCTGCCACCCCAGTTGAGGGTGGTGGTCTCGGGGGTGGCGACTTCGAAGAGGCGCGGCAGGTGTGCGATGTAGTCGTCCTCGAAAATCGGGTTATAGAGGTTGGGCGCGTCGGGCGACACGGCGATGGGCGACCCCGCCTTCATCATCATCAGGTGGAACCAGGGCCAGCCGCCATTTTCGCCGTAGGGCACGCTGAAGCGGGCGATGCTCGTCGGCACCCCGAATTCCCTGGCGGCAAAGCGCACGGTGGTCTCCGCGGCGATCTTCGAAATCGAATAAGTCGGGAAGAGCATGCGGTGGTTGTCGCCGAGGGGGGCGTCTTCGCGGAAGGGTTTCGGTCCGTCCTCGGCGTAGACCGCGGCCGACGAGCAGTGCAAAAAGCCCTTCGCGTCGCGGCAGTGGGCCAGTAGGCGTCCCGCGCCTTCGGCGTTGGCGCAGAGGTCGTAGGTGAAGTCACCGCTCTTCACGACGGCGAAATTCAACACGTAGTCGTACTGCTCCGAGAGGGCCGCGAAGGAACCTTCCGCCAGATCGAGGGCGATGCATTCGACGCCGATGGCCTCGAGGGGCGCGCGAGTGGCTGGATCGCGGAAGCGCGCGACGCCGTGGACCTCGTTGTGGGGTGCCAGGGCCCTGGCGATCGGCAGCCCAACCTGGCTGGTGGGTCCCGTCAGCAGGATCCGTTGGTCGCGGAGTTCGACGGGCATCGGTGGCTCCGGGTTAGGCGAGGGTGCCGCCGTCGACCCGGATCTCTTCGCCGTTGATATGAGCCCCGTCTTCGGAGCAGAGCATGGCGATCACCCCGGCGACGGTCTCCGGCCCGCGCGGCTTGTCCAGCGGCAGGATGCGCTGGATCAGGGATCTGTCCATGCCCTCGGGCATGTTCGCGCGCGAAGTCATGCCGGTCTGGATTGATCCCGGGCAGACACAGTTCGCCCGCAACCCGAGCTTGCCGTATTCCACCGCGATGGCGCGGGTGAAGGCCTGAACGCCGCCCTTCGTGGCGCCGTAACAGGCGCCGTAGGGGATGCCGTTGATCGCCGAGGTCGACGACGTGTTGACGATGCAGCCGCCGCTTTCGAGCAAGTGCGGAATCGCGGCGCGGCAGGCCAGGAAGGTCCCCGTGAGATTGATCTTCAGGACACGCTCCCAGTCGGCGAGGGTGATCTCGTGGGTGTGGGCCATCAGCAGGACGCCCGCGATGTTGCACTGCACGTCGAGCTTGCCGAAGCGCTCGAGGGCATGCGCCACGCTGGCCTCGACGTCCGCCTCGTCGGCGACGTCGGTGACGCGGGTCTCGACGACGAGACTCTCGGCCTTCGCGAGGGCAGCGGTTTCTTCGAGGGCCTCGGCCATCACATCGGTGGCCAGCACCTGCGCACCCTCGCGAGCCAGTCGCAGCGTAGTGGCGCGACCGATCCCCGAAGCCGCCCCGGAAACCATGGCGACGCGGCCCTCGAGTCGGCAGAGTGGGGAAATGGCGTCGGACATGGCGGTTCTCCTGTGGGGCGCGCGATCCTACCACAGCGAATTGATTGCCTGGCGTGCGGGAAAAACGAAAGCGGCGCCGCTAGGCTGCCGCTATGTCGAGACCCAGGAGATGGTGTGCGCTGGTGGCGCTGTGCGTGATGGTCTCGAGTGCGTCTTTTGCCGAACCCCAGAAGGCAGGGCTTGGGGCGGCGCTTTCGTGTCCCCTCGAACCCGGTCGGCGGAGTTTTGCCCTCGAGGTCGAGGGGCGTGAGCGCGGGGGACGGCTCGAGGTGGGGCCGAAGGCGGGTCTCGACGGGGCGGCGCCGGTGCTGCTGCTGTTTCACGGCTGGGGCGGCTACGCCAACGGATTCCTGGACACCGTCGACGTCTCGCGCGTCTGGCCCGAGGCGGTGGTGATTGCGCCCACCGGACTGCCGCGGCGCTTCCCGGGCCTGATGCCGCGTAGTCACCCGGGCTGGCAGATTGCGAAGGACGAGTTCGGCGATCGCGACCTCGAACTCTTCGACGCGCTTTTGGCTGCGGTCGAAGCGCTTCCGTGTCTCGACGCGACGCGCGTCACCAGCAGTGGTTTCTCCAACGGGGGCTTCTTCGTAAACCTTCTGGGCTGCGAACGCAGCGCGAAACTTGCGGCGATTGCAGCCGTGGCCGGCGGCGGGCCCACCGGGGCGTGTGCCGACGCGTTGCCCGCCTGGGTCGGGCACGGCGACCGCGACCGCGTGGTGAAGCCGCGCGAGGGTCGCCGCAGCTTCGAGAGCTGGCAGCGGACGAACGCCTGTGAAGCCACTGGGAGTGAGTCCGATTCGTGTGTGGCAGCCGCCGGCTGCGCCCGCGAAACCGTGATGTGCCGGCATCCGGGTCGGCACAACTGGCCGCGCCCACTAACGGGCCCATGGGTCGACTTCCTGCGCCGACAATCGCGTTCGGCGAAGGCACCTTCGTGAGCGATCAGCGTCCCGATTCCGCGCCGATGGCCCCGGCGAGTCCCGAACTCGAAGCGAGCACGCTCGAAACCGTGGCTACGCCGACCCAGGCGCCCGGCCCGCGGCAGAGCATCGTGCAGCTGGCCTGGCCGGCGGTGCTCTCGAACCTGCTGTTTTCCACCGTCGGCTTCGTCGACATCAAGATCGTGGGCTCGCTCGGCGCGCCGGCGGTCGCCGCAGCCGCCACCGGCAACCGGATCTTTTTCCTCACCGAGGCGGTTTTCATCGCGATCACCGCGGGCACCACAGCGATGGTGTCGCGCGCCTGGGGTGCCGGGGACCGCGCCGAAGCCGAGCGGGTCACCACCGCTTCGGTGGTGATCTGCGGCGTGCTGGCGATTTTCGTTTCGATTCCAGTGGTGGTCTTCGCCCCCGAGTTGGCGGGGATCTTCGAGCTGCCCGCGGAGACGATCGCGATGGCAGCGTCGTTCATCCGCTGGCTTTCGGCCTTCACTTTCTTCCTGGCGATTTCGATGGTGCTCGGCACCGCGCTCCGCGCCGCGGGCGACGTGATGACACCGCTCTGGACCGGTGCCATCACCAATGTGATCAACGTGTTTCTGGTCTACGGCTTCGTCTACGGAAAATTCGGGTTGCCCGCGCTCGGCGTGATGGGGGCGGCGCTCGCAAGTGGTCTGGCCTTCACCGCGGGCTCGCTGATCCTGATTGCCATGTGGCTCGGACAGAAACTCGAGATCGGCTTTCGGCTGCGTGAAGCCCTCGCCTCGGATCGCTTGCGGCGCCTGCTGCGCATCGGTCTGCCGGCGGCCCTCGAGCAGGTGGTGTGGCAGGGGGGCTTCCTGGTCTTCATGTGGATCGTGGCCTTCTACGGCACGGCCCCCTACGTCGCCTACGGCATCGGCGTACAGATCCTGGCGTTCTCGTTCGTCGTGGGTTTTGGCTTCTCGATTGCCGCGAGTACCCACGTGGGGCAGTCGCTGGGGGCGAACGATCCCGAGGGCGCCACCGCCAGCGGTTGGCGCGCGATGTGGCTCGGGGTGGCGATCATGACCGTGCTCGGGGCCGCGATCGTCTTGGGTGCCGAACCGCTGGCGCGTTTCATGATCGACGACGATGAGGTGGTGCGCCTGATCGTCGTCTTCATCTACATCCTCGGCTCGGTGCAGCCGCTGATGGCGATCGAGTTCGCGCTCGGGGGCGCGATGCGCGGAGCGGGGGACACGCGCTACCCGCTCTTATTCGTCTTCGCGGGACTGATCGGTGTACGCATCACGTTGGCGGCGTTGGTGGCGTGGCTGGGCTGGCCCGTCGAATGGGTTTTCGCAGCGCTGATCGCCGACTACATCGTGCGCTCGAGCCTCTTCATGCTGCGCTTCGCCAGGGGACGCTGGCTGACGACCAGCGTGAGCTAACGGCGCCTCCGAAGTCGGCCGGGGAGCGAAAACGAACGGGGACGTTGTTTACTTGTTTACTTTTTGGCGAGCGCCGTCACTGGTCGACACCCCTCGGGCGCCGAAAAGTAAACAAGTAAACAACGTCCCCGTTCCGGACGTTCCGGATTCTGCGGCCCGGCAGCCGAGGCGACTATTGCGGGCCGAGCATCGAGAGCAGCACGCCCGCGGCGACAGCGGAGCCGATCACACCCGCCACGTTGGGGCACATGGCGTGGAGCAGCAGGAAGTTCTGCGGGTCTTCCTTCTGGGCGGTCATGTTGGCGACGCGCGCGGCCATCGGCACCGCCGAGACCCCCGCGGCGCCGATGATCGGGTTCACCGGATCCTTTGAAACCTTGTTCATGATCTTCGCGAAGATCACGCCGGAAGCGGTGGCGACACAGAAGGCCACCAGCCCGAGGCCGAAGATCTTGAGCGAGGAGGCGTTCAGGAAGCGATCGGCGGTGGCGCCGGCCCCCACGCAGATTCCCAGGAGGATGGTGATCGAGTCGATGAAGGCGCCGCGGGCGGTGACCGCCAGGCGGTCGGTGACGCCAGATTCCTTCAGCAGGTTTCCAAAGAAGAGCATCCCGAGGAGAACCGCCGCATCCGGGGCGAAGAAGGTCGTGGTGAAGAAGGCGATGATCGGAAACAGGATGCGCTCGGTCCTGCTGACTTCGCGCGGTGGCTTCATGCGGATCAGGCGCTCGCTCTTCGTGGTGAGGGCGCGCACGATTGGTGGCTGGATGATGGGCACCAGGGCCATGTAGCCGTAGGCGGCCACCGCCACCGACGAGAGCAATTCGGGGGCCAGGCGTGCGGTGATGAAGATCGTGGTGGGGCCGTCGGCGCCGCCAATGATGCCGATGGCTCCCGCTTCCTGGGGGGTGAAGCCGAGCTGCAGCGCACCGGCGTAGGTGGCAAAGATGCCGACCTGGGCGGCAGCGCCCAACAGGATCAGTCGCGGTTGGGAGAGCAGGGCGGAGAAGTCGGTCATGGCGCCCACGCCGAGGAAGATCAGCGCCGGGTAGATCTCGTGCCGGACCCCGTAGTAGAGGTAATGGATCACGCCGCTGTCTTCGAAGGGCGAGGCACCGGCCCCCGGTAGGTTGCCGAGCAACATCCCGAAGCCGATCGGCACCAGCAGCAGGGGTTCGTATTGCTT
>Ga0066376_10000251_pt1 | contig 48574 bp, 42 predicted proteins | sample Knorr_S15_td_Bot_FD_77009 | JGI IMG/M metagenome (GOLD analysis project Ga0066376, IMG submission 77009) | Marine microbial communities from Southern Atlantic Ocean transect - Knorr_S15_td_Bottom_ad_5009_LV_A | ecosystem: Environmental > Aquatic > Marine > Oceanic | place: Southern Atlantic... | reverse complement strand
CCAGTGTCATGGCGGAATTCCAATCTCCGCTGGAGTTTCCTTTTTGGGAATTTCTAAGTTCCAATCATTCGGAAATAGAGGGTGTCTTTGCTCAGTGGCAAACTGAGATCCCCAATCCAGTCGGAGTTGCCTTGCATGCCCCTTATTCGGTTTCTTTGCGGTTGGCAAAAAAAGTGGCGGCCTTTGCAGCAGAGGCGGGCATTCCTCTTTCTGTGCATTTAGGGGAACACAACGAAGAACGCCAATATTTGAAATCCACGACTGGGCCTTTGGCTGCATTCATGGCCTCCAAGGGGCGGCCTTTGCCGGAACAAACCTGGGCTTCTCCCCTAGATTGGCTAGCGGCGGTTTTGCCTGAATCCCCAGGCCCAGTCTGGGTGGTCCATGGGGGAGATTTAACCGTGAAGGAGCTGGGTATTTTGAAAGCCAAAGGAATTCGGCTGATTTGGTGCCCAGGGACTCATCGTTATTTTAATCGTCCTAAGCCACAGTTTTTCCAAGCTGGAATGTTACCACCCTGTTTAGGCTGTGATTCCATGGCGAGCAATACCGAAATGAATCCCCTAATGGAATTTCGGCTGGCTTGTGAAATTATGCCTGAATATTCGGCCCAGCAATGGTGGGGAGCGATGACCTCCCAAGCGGAAAATTGGTTATCCGAGGCGGGTCTAGTGGGGGTTCATTCTCAAGCAGGACCCATCGGTAAACCGGCTCATTTTTTGCGCCTATTGATGCCGGCCAAAAAAAGTGCCGCCGAACTCTGCCTTGCCTTAGCTTTGGACTCTCAATTGCAGGCCCTTAGTGAAGTGGACTTTTTAAATCAGGAATTCACCTCCAGTACCTACTAAAATAAGGCCATGAAGAAAGCTATGCAGTTGATTGAGTCCAGCAAATCGGTGCTTATTTCAGGGCACCTTCGCGCCGACGGAGATTGTTTAGGGGCTGGCATCGTGATGTACTATTTGTGCCAAGCTTTGGGCAAACAAGTTGAAATTATTTTGCCGGATAATCCAGATTCCCGTTACGGATTTTTAGAAGAGAAAACCCCATGGAAAGTTTGGCAAGGAGAATTGCCAACTCATGATTTATTCTTAATCTGTGATTGCAACGAACTCAGTCGTCTGGGAGCTATGGGCGCCGTGATTGCTGAATCTGAAGTCCCGCGTTTGGTATTGGATCACCATCCCTTGCCGACCGACTCTGAAATATGGACTGCAAAAATTCACGATGAGTCCGCGGCAGCAAGCGGGCTATTGGCTTTTGAGTTTGCTAAGGCGATGGGCGTGACACTACCGGAAGCCGCCATGGAAGCAGCTTTTGTTGCCATCATGACTGACACAGGTTGGTTGAAATATTCCAACGCCGATAGCCGTGCATGGAACGTCGCGGCGGAACTGGTGGCCGGTGGAGTTGTTGCTGATTCGGTTTTTCAGAATATCTACCAACAGGTGGAAGCCGGCCGACCCAAAGGTATTGCTAGCGTACTGGCCCATACTCAATATTTCGAAGATGGCAGATTTGCCTTGGCCTGGGCAACGGATAAGGATTTGCAAACAGTGCAAGGTGAGCTTGTCGATACCGATGAAATTTTGGATATTTTACGGTCGGTAAAAACGGTCGAACTTGTGGCATTGTTGACGGAACGTCAAGGGCAAGCCAAATTAAGTTTGCGCAGTAAATCTCTTATTGACGTCAATCAAATTGCCCGCGGTTTGGGTGGCGGCGGTCACGTTCGGGCTGCTGGGGCCACTTTGACGGATACAGAATTCGACCATGCTTTGAATAGAGTCAGGGAAGCGTGTGTCTTAGCCGTCCAACAAGCGGCTATCAAAGCTTAAAGTTTTTCCTGACGCTGAAACATTCCTAGGAAGGCATAACGGGCAAGCTTGGGGTTTTTTCTCAGCCGACGAATCACATAGGGATACCATTGTGATCCGTAGGGAACATAAACTCGGACCGGAAATCCATCGTGACGTATTTTTTGTCGTAATCCTTCTTGTACTCCGAGGAGCATTTGAATTTCACATCGCTCATCCGCCCCAAGAATGTGTCTTACTATTTCTTGGATTCCGATTACTAAGTTTTCGTCATGGGTTGCGGCTGCAACGAAAGCGCCTCCCTCTAATAGAATTTTGAGAATTCGCAAATAGGCTTGGTTGATTTCTTGGTGTTTCTGGAAGGCAATTTCCGCTGGCTCTACATAAATCCCTTTGACGAGTCTGACATTGAGGGGACCAGGGGTGGCGATTAAATCTTTAGCGTCTTGCTCACTTCTGAAAAGCATGGCCTGAAGGACACAACCCACACCATTCCCGTGCTTCTTGCGCAAGTTTGCAAACACATTCAAAGTTCCGGTTACGGTGGGCGAATCTTCCATTTCAAACCTTACAAAACCATCCGAGGAATTGGCTTTTTTCACCAAACCACTCACCGAGGAAAAACACAGTTCCTCCGCCAAAAGTAATCCCATCTGGGTGGGTTTCAAAGAAATGTTGACTTCCAAAGCTTCTTTTTCCAGTGCCTCGATGAGAGCGGAATATTCCACGATTGCGTCCTCTACATCCGCGGCTTGTTCCACGGCTTCACCTAATAAGTCATAAGTCACTCGATAGCCGGCCTTTTCCAGCCGGCCACCTACCGGGGTGGCATCGGCACGATTTTCGCCGGCGATATAGCGTTGGCTGAGTTTCCGGACGACGGGGCGGGGAACGAGGGGCAGGCAGGCTGCGGCGAGCTTGTCGAAGAAGGGCACGGGATGAGGGGGTAGGAATCCAGAACAGGGAATTTTAAGGTAGCGGGCTATACTTCGGTATGTCGCGGTTCAAAGGGGGAGCTTGTTTCCGAATTGTTCTGATTTTGATGTGTCTGGGGGGCTGCGGAAAGCCTGCTGCCCCTGGCTTTGACCTCATCCTCATTTCGGTGGACACTTTGCGAGCAGACCGAATGCGTGTTTATGGGGCCGAACGCCCCACTTGCGGGGACGTGGCTCAACCCTTTTCCATTGCCTGGTTAGCTCAGCAAGGAACTTTGTGGGAGCAAGCCTGGGCGCCGGCTGGCAAAACCTTGCCATCGCTAGGATCCTTCTGGACCGGGCTATTCCCCCTGGAGCATGGCGGAGTCAGCAATAAGCACACTGTGGTGGCTAGGTTGAAGAGTGAGGAGTTGGCAGCGAAAGGCTGGAAACTTGCCGCCCGAGTCGCCAATCGTTCCCTTTATCCAGCGAATGGACTAGCCCGCGGCTTTGATTCTTACCAAGTGTTGTGGGGAGAAAAGGAGAATCAAATTCCCCAATCTTTGGTGCAGGTAGCCAGCCCCTGGATTCGACAAAAGCAACCCTTGTTGCTGTGGGCCCATTTCATGAAGCCCCATCAGCCTTATGCCCCGACCCCACCATTTGCTGGGCGGTTTACCACCACCGGGCCAGAGGGCAGTAATCAGGTTCTGGCCGATTTGCACCGCGATGCGGGCCGGGCGAACCCGGAATTGGTGGAGCATTTAAAAGGGCTTTATGACGAGGAAATTCTTGGGACAGCCGATCTCGTCCAGCGGCTCCTGGTCTCATTGGACCACCAATACCGAAGTGCGGGCCGCGGTACTTTAATGGAAAATGCCCGGATTGTTTTTTTTAGTGATCACGGCGAAGAGCTTGCCGACCGGCATGGTTATTTCATGCATGCAAAATCCCTTTATTCTGGGGTCATCCAAATCCCCGTCATACTTGCTGGATGCGGAATTCCAGCCGGGCAACGCCGCTCGGAAATACTTCGCTTGGAAGAATTGTTTTCGCTTGCCTTAGAAGACAGAGCTCCCGCTGGCGGGGTGCATTATTCAGCCTGGCAGGCAGAGTATTTTGCTGCTAGAAATGAGCAATGGACTTTGGTTCATAACCCTTGTAACAATCTTCAGGGGCCGCGCGAAAAGCCTTTGGATGCACCCTACCTTTACCCAACGGTTGGTTTATTCCATCGGCCGACGGACCCCCTGGAACAGAATGATGTCAGCGCACAGAATCCAGAAATCGTCATCCAACTTTTGGACGGAATGGTTGCTTGGTACTCAGATTTGGAAATCACCCCGCCAGGTATTCCGGCAGGAATAAACCCGACAATTCTTGAGCAGTTAGGTTATGCCGATGGTTTTGAGGATAATCCATGTGCCCCTTGGAGTGGCGCAAAATGGGCTCCATGAAAAGTAAACTCCCGTGGTTGGAGGGCTTCCTTCTTGCCTGCATTGTCGCGGCCGTTTTTGTGGTGGGCGGCGAAACCGTGCGAGCGTCCTACCATGGACTGCTTCACACTGCGGTTGGTGAAGCGGTGTGGCGGGATGGGTTACTGCCGGAGAACCCTTATCACGCTGGCGAAGCTCTTCGCTATTACACTCTTTATCCATGGGCCGGGGTCACTCTAGGCCATTTATTAGGGGGGCCATTTTGGGGGTTTGCTTGGTTGAGTATCCTGGCAGCCCTGTTCTTTGGACCAGCCTTAGATGCATTGGGAAAAAGTTTGAGCCTGCCTTATGCCGCTCGACGTGCCACTTTTTGGGCAGCTATTTTGGGTTTCAACGGCTGGGGTTGGACTTTCTCGAATGGCCAAGAAACCGTCGCCTTGCTGGGGCAATCACCCATCATTCTGTCGCAATATCTAACTTCTTTTCAGGGGTGGTCATGGGACGCTCGCCTGCAGGCGGTTTTACCTAAATTCCTCAACGTCAGTTCCTTTGCTTTGGCCTTGGCGCCGGGCATGTGGGCTTTGGCCGCGGGGATTCACCCCATTACTCAGCCCAAAAAATTCATTTTGCCCGGCGCCTTGGCCTTGGCCCTAAATCCCCTGGTAGGGGGAGTGGTGGCGCTGATGGTGGCCATGGCCAAAACTCCGCTCTTGTGGCGCCATCCACGCCAGGCAATTCCTTGGCTCACCGCCGGGGTCTTAGCCACTCTTTTGGCGCTCCCTTTTCTCATGCCTTTATTCGCACCGGCTCCAGGGGGAGAACAAATGACCGGTGTGGTTGCCTTCCAAGCTCCTTTTGGAGTGAACTTTTTTGGTTCCTTAGGACTGTTGGCCGGAGCGGCTATTTGGGGTTGTAAGGCTTGGGACACAGCTCCACGTCGGCGCTTTCTTCTTGGCATGTTGCTGCTATTAGGCCTTGCTGCTGGGGCAAAATTACCTTGGGCAAATGAGTACAAATTATTTCGTTTGTTAGGCATTGGCCTCGCACTTCCTGCTGGCCTCGTCTTATCCAAACTTTGGTTGGGTGGCGGCTGGAGCCGTCTAGTTCCTTTTCTTCTCGGCGGGCTTTGCTTGCCGACCACTTGGCTTATGGTGCAAGCCTATGGAGCCTGGGGGAACCAAAACCAGGTCGAGCATTTGCAAAGCCAAGCAGGTCGATTGGTGGTTCATGCTGATGTAGCCTCGACCATTTTCCCGGCATCTTTTTCTAAGGCCGAAGCCCATGCTTCTGCGGAGGCGGTTTTGGTGATGGCCTTGCAGCATCCGGGCAGTCGCTTGGGTGGAGGTGTGGTTCAAGGGAATGCTCTGGCGAGTATTCTGCACCGACCTCTGTTTGTGGATTTACCCCAAATCCATAACGCTGGGATTTCGGACTTAGGCCAACGCTTGAGGTGGGTGAGCCGTCTTTTCCATCCCGATGCAAGTTCAAAAAACCAAGTGGATGTCCTTTTGGCCATGTGCAAGAAAATGGCATCCCGGCCCTTGCTGGTGTTATGGCCGCCCCAGCTAGGCACCAAACCCCATTCCCCCTCGTTGGGTACCAAACCCCATTCGCCGCCGTTGGGTCAACCAGTCAAAGTGCCCGAGTGGGCGAATTCTTCTCAAATTCAAGTTGATATTTTGGCCGAAGAGGATGGTTTTTTTCTTATCCAAGTCCAAGGTCAGAATTCTGAAAACGAAAAGCAAGGGAATTAAGAACATGGGGACGGGCGATTTTCTCGCTTTCTTCTAAATCTGCCAAAGTTCGGGCCACCCGTAGACAGCGAACTAAACCTCGACCACTCAACTGCATGGATTCACTTGCGTTGGCCAATAGTTGCTTAGCTTCTGGCTTGACGCCTAATTGTTTCAAGTGCTCCAAGGGCATATTACCGGCTGGCCCGATTCCGCCTTTTTTTCGGCGATAACCTTGGAAAGCAAGAGCCTTTTGAGCGAGTTGATGGCAATCTTCATCATGAGGTGGGGTAGGTGGTCCTTGGAGGACCGCAGCGGAGACTGGCCCCATCTCCACAAATAAATCAAACCGGTCCAAGAGAGGACCACTAGTTTTTAGCAAATAATTGGCCAGTTTTTGAGAGGTACAGGTGCAGGGTTTATCTGGGTGAGTGGCATACCCGCAAGGACAAGGATTTCGGGCAGCGACCAACAGACAGTCAGCGGGGAAATTGGCCCATTCTCTGGCCCTCTGAACCCTCACTTCTTTTTCTTCCAAGGGTTGCCTTAAACCCTCTAATACTGGGCGGGCGTACTCAGGCAACTCATCCAAAAAGAGGACTCCGCAATGCGCCCTGGAGAGCTCTCCGGGACGGAGAGGTTGGCCACCTCCGAGCATTCCTTGGGCAGAAATCGTGTGGTGAGGGGCCCGGAAGGGGGGGTGAGTTTGTAAATGAACTAATGGGCCGAACTGGGCTTCCATGGTGGCCAAGGACAATGCTTGTTCCGGGGCAAGGGGAGGAAGGAATTGGTTGATGCGTTGGGCTAGCAAACTTTTGCCTGTTCCAGGGGGGCCCTGTAGAAGTAAAGAGTGTCTGCCTACCGCAGCAATCAATACCGCCTGTCGGGCTTGGCTTTGGCCGCGCACTTCATCTAAACGGTTGTTTGCCTTGAAGGAGGTGGAGAACTTGACCGGCTTTGCTGGTTTGAATTTTTTGCTTTGCAAAAGGAAATCCACCACTTCTCCTAGATGCGAAAAGGCGAAGGCCGTGACACCCGGCACCATGGCTGCTTCGTGGACAGATTCATGGGCGGTGATGATTTGCTTGACGTTTTGTTTTGCGGCCTCCAAAGTAGCCAAAATTGTTCCCCGGGCAGGTGGGCCTAACCGTCCTTGTAAATCTAATTCAGCAAGGAAAAGGGTGGCCGGAAATGGTTTTGAGAGTTTTCCTTGGCTTGCCAAGGTGCTCATGGCCATGGCTAAATCTAGCGGCAAACCACGTTTGGGGATTTGGCTTGGATAGAGGTTGAAGAGAACCTTGCCTTTAGGAAAAACAAAACCATGGGCAGGAAGGGCGGAAGGCAAACGCTCCCGTGCTTCGCGGGTGACGGCGTCAGGCATGCCGACCACAATGATGCGGCTTAATCCCCGGCTAATTTCAGATTCAACCCGTACGAGGTGGCCACCTCCGCAAGCTAGGGTGGCGCCATAAATGGAATGCCGCATGGAAAGTGGACGGGAACCGTCGGCTTTGGTTACTTCAAGGAATAAACAATCGGGCCATGGTGGCTTTGATGAAGGGGAATGTGACGTTTTTGTAGCAGTGGAAATACCGCTGGAATTCCATCTTTGCTGGCCGCCGAATTCCACACTTCTTGCGGTTTAAAATAATCCACGAGTTGCGGCACTTGATCCGTATCTCTGCCGTGGTGGGGAGCAAATAAAATATTGACTGGACCTGGTGACATGCGGTTGACTAAATCCCGCAATATTGGACCTGGTGGGTCACCAAGAAAAATGGCTCTGCCCTGGGGCCATCGAACATCCAAGGCATGGCCCCCTTGATTGGTGGAATCGGATTCCGTCCGCGCACAACCAAACATGTTCACCTGCAGGGGCTCGTAACCGAGTAAGGACCGCTGTTGGCCAGAGGGGCAATTTATTTCGGTCAGGGAGATTCTTTGAAAGAGCAGACTTTTTCCGCCGACGTGATCCCAATCTTGATGGCTGGCTATGAATTCTGTCGGTTTTGGCCAAGATTTAGCGGCTAGGAATGGAATCAGTAGGCGATCCACCAAAATTAGGTCGGATAAATGCTGGCTACCGATATCGAAAATAAAAGTACGTTTTTGGCCCGCTCCGATAGCTAGCAAGCCATGGCCGACGGGAAGCATCGCCAGACCGGGTTTCCCTCGGAATGGAATGACCAAAGAAAGGCCTAATGTGGCGGTAGCAACCCAACTCCCTTGCGGCCATCGTTTGACCCAAAGAGGATTCAAAAAGAAAATAATCCCGAGGCAGGCGATGGCAAAAACCCAAGGGTTTAGTTGGCAAAGTACCCACGGGGTGGCCGGCAAAAAGTCTAAGTATTGAAACATGGTTTGTTCCACCTTTCGGAAGCTTTCAAAAACAAGTTGGGCTAACCACGGGCCTCCAGGGAGAAGAGCTAGAAATCCGGCTGCAAGCCGCAGGGGTAGGAGCAGTGCAAAAATGGGCGTGGACACGATGCTCCACGGTTCTATGGTTCCTTGGAAACAATAGAGAGTGGGGGCAGTGGCCAAAAAAGCCGCCAAAGAAGGCTGCAAGATTCTGCGCCACTTTCCACACTTGCGAGGCGGCATGGCCCATAACAGTGCAAAAGTGGCACCATAAGTCAGCACGAAACTCAGCCCAAATAGCCGGGCGGGAAAAACCAAGATTTCTCCCCACATGGCTAATGACCAAAGCCGTAAAGAAGGGATGCTTCTTTGTTTCCAAAGCCCGAGGTCCCGAATGACGAGGGCGGCATAGACCCGAAATACCGGTGCCCCCCAACCTGCTAGGGTGGCAATCAAAAGTAGCAGGACATGGCGCAACCAACTACGGTGCCAAGGAATCCCGCGTTTGAGCAAAGCATCCCAAAACCAAAAATGTAGCCCGGAAATGGCCAACAAATGCAAAAGTCCAAAACGTCGGTAATCTTCAAATATATCTTTTTGTAAATCCTTTCGCTCTCCGAGGAGTAAAGCTTTGGCTATGCCGACCTCCTCTGGGCCAAGAGTGTCTTGCAAACGATTTCTTACCCAACTTCGGCAAGCTTCCACCCACGGAAACCGACCCTCCAGGGTCATGGGAAACCAACGGATTTTTTTTAGCCTAATGCGTTGGTTTGATTCCTCAAGCCATCCTTCCAAACGAATTCTTTCTCCTAGGCGGGGAAGCGGGTGGGTGAGACGCCCTTGGATGGTGAGGCCTTTGGCAGGTTGAATAGAAAAAGGCCGACCACCTGGCCAAGTGATTCCATCTATCTTTCCCCAAAAGGAATCGGTGCTTGGGTCCACTTGGAAGCGAATGACCCTTCCTTCCAAGCTCACCAATTGGCTTTGCATGGGGAGTTCAGGAGCTTGCGCGGGAGGAGAACCGCGGGCCAACCCCAATAAGATAATCGCCAGCAAGCAGGAAATTAAAGCAATCCGGTGGTGGGGAATAAAGGCAGCACCTTGGGAGCCAAAAGTGGCGCCGGCTACGGCGCAAACCAGGGCCAGGGCCAATACCCAGATGGGGTTGGGCCAAGGCAAGGAGTGCAGTTCCAGTTCACCGAGTGGAGCCAGCCGGAGTTGGGTGGACACTAGGATTCCACTAATCAGCAAGAAGAGTAGGCCGAAGCCGGGGCCGGTCAACCAGGAGTAGCGGGCGGCTCTGATTTCCTGCGGGGACATGCCGGGAAGACGTCTCCCTGAGGCATCGGTGACCCTAGAATCTCCGCATGGCTGAAACTCCACGCGCGCTTTACCCGGGGACTTTTGACCCACCAACTTTGGGTCATTTGGATTTGATTCGGCGCGGGGTCCAACTATTTGGCCCCTTGTTGGTGGCGGTGGCAAACAATAACACCAAGGCACCCTTGTTCAGTGCTGAGGAGCGGGTCGATATGTTGCGTGAGTTGGTGGCCGATTTACCAGTGGAAGTGGAATACTTTCGCGGGTTGGTCATTGAGCATGCTCATGCCCGCGGAATTGAGGTGTTGCTACGCGGCGTGCGGACGGTTTCCGATTTTGAATATGAATATCAGATGGCCATGACTAACCGGGTATTAGAAAATAGCATTGAAACGGTATTCGTTATGCCCAGTGAGGAATACTCTTATCTTTCTAGCCGCCTTATCAAAGAAGTTTATGCAGCAGGTGGGGAACTCCAAAGATTTCTGCCACGGTCCATTCATGAAAAGTTACTTAGCCGCTTAGGGGAATGAAACCAAAACCGATTTCCACTGCCGATGCCCCTGCGGCGATTGGCGCTTATAGTCAAGGAATGGCTCTAGGAGGATACGTCAACCTCGTTTTTACCAGCGGCCAAATTGCTTTGGATTTAGAGGGAAATATGGTGGGCAATGGAGATATTGCTTTGGAGACCAAGCAAGTATTAAACAACTTAAACGCCGTACTTCACGCGGCAGGAAGCAGTAAAAATTGCGTCATCCGGGCAACAATTTATCTTATGGCTATGGATGACTTTCCCGAAGTAAACGAAATCTATGCCGCATACTTCGGTGAACATAAACCGGCTCGTGCTTGTGTTGCGGTGGCGGCATTGCCCAAAGATGCGCGGATTGAAATTGATTTTGTAGCAACAAAGACCTTTTTTGGTTCTTTGTTTCCATCAACTTAAGGTCCTATCGGTTCACGAGGCCAAACGGTCGCGCAAGCTGTCGCCGAGGTGATTGAGAGACAACAAGGTAGCAGCCAAGGCCAAGGCCGGTACCCCAAGCAACCACCACGAATTCACCAGTGGATTGAGTGCCGCCATACCCTCGCTGGCTAAAATTCCCCAACTGACCCCAGGTGGTTCCACCCCTAGACCTAAGAAACTTAAAAACGCTTCCATTAGGATAACTCGTGGTAAGGTCAAGGTGAGCATCACCAGAGCGGATGGCAACAAGTTGGGGAAAAGATGGCAAAAAATAATCCGGCTTTGACTTGCTCCGGCACTGAAGGCAGAATCCACGAATAAGGATTTTCTGAGTTGCGAGGCTTCGGCTCGGGCAACCCGTGCGGTTGGGAGCCAGAAGAGTAAGCCAATGGCGGCGTAGAAAACCTCTAGTCTTCCTATACCTATTGAGGCCAATTCGGTTTTGTATTCTCCAAGAAAAGAAAGTAAAAACAAAACCACCATGGTTAAGGGAATGCTTTCTAAAAAGTCGGCCGTGCGCATGAGGAAACGGTCTACTTTGCCACCGAAAAATCCGGCTACGGCACCGAAGGGTAGACCAATCAACAAAGCTACCGCACTTCCTAATAAACCCACCAAGAGGGAAATTCGAGCACCAGCCAAAGTGCGGGCGAATAAATCTCTGCCTTTCGCATCGGTTCCCAAAATAGGATGATGACTCCACTGAGGATCTTGAAGTGAATTTTCTAGTGGAATTTCATAAGGGGAGGGCAATGGCAACCAAGGCGCAGCCCAGGCCGCAATGGCTAGTGCGCCAAGGAAGCTAAGGGCGATTTTTTGACCTTTTTTTAGTCCCATAATTTCATGCGTGGGTCCAACCGCGACAAAAGGAGGTCGGCGGTCATGGTGAGGGTGCCCAGTAAGGCGGTGTAAAAGAAAGTAATCCCAAGAGCGAGGGTGTAGTCTCGGTTGAGGGCGGACTGGACAAAGTGACTTCCGAGGCCGGGCAGGGCAAAAACTTGTTCGATGACGAGGGAACCTGTGAGCAAGCCAGCTGTGGCCGGCCCGAGGAAGGCGATGACGGGTACTAGGGCTAGGGGGAGGACGTGACGGCGATAAAGCGCCAAGGTGGGAAGTCCCTTCCCACGGGCGCTAAGGATGGCCGGAGTCGCGAGAACTTCAATGGCTGAGTGGCGGGTGAGGCGAAAGATTTGGGCGGCAAAGGGCAAGCTAAGACTGAGTATCGGGAGAACGTAGTGGCTTGCGCGGCCAAACCCTGCCGGCGGCAGCCAACCGAATCCAAATGAAAAGAGGGCAATGGCCAAGCCGGCAATGACAAAATTGGGCAGGGCCAGGGCTAAAGTGCTGGCCATTTTTAAGCCACTGTCACGGCGTTTTTTTTGATGATGAGCAGCCCATAAACCAGCGCTAACTCCGGTGCTGAAGGCAAGGACAAAAGCCCCCAATCCTAATGTGAGGGATACCGGCATCGCTTCCCAAATGAGATGTCCGACTTCTACGTCTCGATAGCGCATCGAACTGCCGAAATCCCCTCGTATAAAGCCCCACAGCGACCGCCCGTATTGCTGAATCAAACTTTCATGAAGGTAATATTTTTCTCTGAGTGCCGCTAAGACTTGAGGAGAGAATTCTCGCTCCGCATCAAAGGGGCCACCCCGGGCGGCACGGAGTAAAAAAAAGGTTGCCGCGTGTACCGCGATCAAGGTCAGAAAGAAATCTCGGACCCTTTTGAGGACGGGGGATTTCACGGCTTCGATTTCCAGTAGACTTGACCCCAATCAATGTAACCGAGGGGATTCCGGAAAATCCCACCTAGTCGAGGGGAGATGAGCTCTTGAGAGGCTTCGAAGAAAAGCGGAATGATGGGGGCTTGCTCCAATAGACGTTGCTCCGCGAGGGCAAGGTATTTCATCCTTAAGGCAGAATCTGAGACGGACTTGGCCTTGGCAATGAGAGCATCAAATTGTTCATCCTCCCAGCCGGTCCTATTGTTTGGATGATTGCCTTGGAATATTTCTAAAAAACTCATCGGGTCTAGGTAGTCACCAATCCAGGAAGAGCGAGAGATTTGATATTCACCGCTCCGTTGAGCGGCGATAAAAGTTTTCCATTCTTGGTTGCTTAAGGAAAGGTCCAAATTTAAAAATCGTTTCCACTCTCCCTGCAAAACTTCCGCCACATCACGGTTTAGTTCTGAGGAGTTATATAAGTATTCTAGACGGAGATTTTCCCACCGGTTACTGGAAAGGGATTCGCCCTTCGGACGAACGACGCCCGTCGTTGCTGGAATAGGTCCGTTGGAGTGAATCCCTAGGGTAGGGGGGCTGGGGTAACCAGGAATGAGTGGCGGAACCAAAGAATTGGCGGCGGTACGGCCACCGCCGACAGCTTTTGCAAGGTGAACTTTGCGGATAGATTGGGCCAAGGCTTGGCGAATTTCGAGTTGATCTAGGGGGGGATGTTTAGTGTTGATACGGAGAAAATACGTTGCGAACTGAGGAGCTGGTGAAAAGGAATCGGCATGTTTTTCTAATAAAGGTTTCACCGCTAAGGCTGGAACATTCGGGGTATAGGAAATGTCGCCGGCGAGGTAAAGATTCAGCGCGGTAAATTGGGATTCGATGGTTAAAAATTCTAAAGACTGGAGTTGCACTTGTTCAGCATCCCAGTAATTTGGATTTTTTATGACTCGAACCCGATTGCGAATATGCCAGGATACTAAACGGAAAGGGCCACTAAATTGAGTGCCAAGATTGAGGTTGCCAGGAGCAATGGCGAGGGCGGGAAAAGCACATTGCTCGGCAAATTGAGGCCTCGGGTTGGGGAATGAGATTTGCAAAGTGTTTTCATCGACGGATTCCCACTGTGCGTTTTGTAGCCAACTTTGATAGGGAGACCCGGTCGCAGGATTTTGTAATCGTTTCCAAGAATGAAAGATATCATTGACTGTAAGCGGGGTGCCATCGGACCAATGCAAATCATTTCGTAACTTAAAAGTCCAGGTCCGGCTATCCGCCGTGGTGGAAAACTTTTCAGCCAAACCGGGTTGCGGGGCTAAAGACTCCGGATGAAGGCGCGTCAAGCCAGCGTAGAGTGCGCCTGCTATCCGCAACTCGCCGGCACTGGAAGCCAATAAAGGGTCCAACACGGCGGGGTCATCGCCGTTGGCAATGCGCAAATCCGCGGGCTGCTGGCCACAACTGGCCAGGATTAGAATGATTGCCCAAAGCGCTCCAATTTTCCTCAATCTCACTGCAGAAGGATAGCCGCCGCAGACCCTAGAATCTCTTTGTGACCTCCTCCCCCTTGCTCCAGGTTCGTGATTTGCACGTGTCCGCCCTTGAGCCGGATGAAAAACCTTACCCTCTTGTAAAGGGGGTTTCCTTCGAGGTTAAGCGTGGCGAAAAATTGGGCTTGGTGGGGGCTTCTGGATCAGGGAAATCGCTGACCTTAGCCGCCATCATGGGATTACTCCCAGCTGGCTTGGCGCGGACTCAAGGGGAGATTGTTTTTGACGGCAGCCATTTGGAAGGACTTAGCCAACGGGAAATCCGGCCCTGGCGCGGCCGCCGTATGGCCATGGTTTTTCAAGACCCGATGACCGCTTTGAACCCGGTAATGACGGTGGGCAAGCAAGTGGCGGAGGTTTTTGAAACCCACTCGCTTTGTCCTGCCGGGGAATATCAAGCCAGGGTCACCCAATTGTTTGCCGAAGTGCAGCTACCTAACCCAGCTTCCCTCGCCGACCGCTACCCTTTCGAATTGTCTGGGGGACAACGCCAGCGGGTCTTGATTGCCATTGCCCTAGCAGGGGATCCGGAACTTTTGTTGGCCGATGAACCGACCACTGCTTTGGACACCACGACTCAAGCTGAAATCTTGGCCTTAATGGAAAAGATCCAAGCACAGCGTTGCTTCACCTTAATTTGGGTGAGCCATGATTTAGATGTCATTGCTGCTTTGTGCCAAAAGGTGGCGGTGATGTTCGAAGGAAAAATCGTGGAAAGCGGCAGTTTTCAGGAGCTCCGCCAAAACCCCCAGCACCCCCATACCAAACTGTTGTTGAACTCCCGGCCAGGTCAATCTCTAGCCCCGGAGGGTAAGAAATCACCGAAGTCCGTGCCGGTATTGGAAGTTGCTCAACTGACTGTGAAGCACCCCGTGGGGCGGCGGTTTTGGGGTACGCCCAAAACTTGGAATGTGGCGGTCAACGAGGTTGGATTTTCGTTGAACCGCGGTGAAACATTGGCTTTGGTTGGCGAATCAGGATGTGGAAAAACTTCCTTGGGCCGCGCTTTATTTGGTTTACAAGAGTTCGCTACCGGAGAAGTTTGGCTTCAACCGGACGGTAAATCCCGGTCAAATTTGTTTACTATGCCGCCCAAGCAAAGGCGCCGAATGGCGCGTCATTTGGCGATGGTATTCCAAGACCCCTTTGCTTCTCTGAATCCAAGAATGAGAATTTGGCAATCCGTTGCGGAGCCGCTGGTCATCCATAAAGAGGGAAATGCCGCAGAGCAACGCAAGCTGGCCATCCAATGCCTAGGCCAAGTGGGGCTGGGGCAGGAATTTTCTGACCGATTGCCGAAGCAATTATCGGGAGGTGAACGCCAAAGAGTGGCCATTGCCAGGGCTTTGGTTTTGAACCCTTCGCTGATTGTTTGTGATGAAGCGGTTTCGGCTTTGGATTTGCCTATACGAAAAGAACTTTTGCTACTCATGAAAGGACTTGAACGGGACCATGGATTGGCGATTCTGTTTATTACCCATGATTTTTCGGTGGTGGAAGAAATTGCCGACCGTGTCTTAGTCATGGAGCACGGTTCTATTGTTGAAAGTGGACCCACAGAAGTTTTGATGGCTCGCCCCCAGCACGCGGCCACAAAGCGGCTCTTGGCCGCTCGCTTGGGCGTAGGATGCCCTTCGTGAGTTCGTCTGCCACCCCGCTTAAAGCCATCTTTTTTGATATTGATGACACCCTGTTTTCCACCACGGCCTTTGTGGCACGGGCCCGACTAAAGGCGGTGGAAGCCATGCGCGCTCGCGGGTTAAAAATGGACACCGAGGTCCTATTAGCGGAATTGAACGCGGTGGTTGAGGAATTCGGATCCAATGACACGCGCCATTACAACCGCCTTTTGCAACGCCTTCCCGCCGAAGCCACGGCCGGCAATAACCCGGACCTTTTGGTCATGGCGGGAGTCCTTGCATATCACGAAACAAAGTGGCGTGAACTTCAATTGCCCCAAGAAGCGGCTCAATTGTTAAGTGGGTTGGCCAAAACTGAGCTCCACTTGGGGGTGATTACGGCGGGTTTGAAAACCAAACAGATGGAGAAAATTCTGCGCTTGGGCATCGACCAATGGATCGACTCCAAGCTCATTTTCATTACCGACCAAATTGGCATGGCCAAAGTCAATCCGAAGCTCTATTTGTATGCGGCGCAGAAGGCTGGAGTTTTGCCGGCCGAATGCCTGCACATAGGGGATCATCCTTATCGGGATGTGGATATCGCGAGGAAAGCGGGTTTCCAAACGATTTGGAATCGTGGTTCGGGAAAATATTCTCAATTGGAACCTAGCCTACCGGTGGATGCCATTTGCGACACATTCCAAGATTTGAAGGAGATATTGAAAAAAAAATACGGTCTCGCTTTGGATTAAAGCGAGACCGTGAAAGCTGAGGTTAAATCAGGGATTATCCAGGCGGTCCACCACTTCGGCAATGTCAATGATTTGTGCCCGAATCATGACAATGATGTCTTCCTTTTCATGGGCCCGGCCTTCGGTTTTGAAGAGGAGCGAAAGAACTGGAATCTTAGCTAAGAAAGGGATTTCAGAACGCCGTTCAATATCCAAGAGTTTTCTTAAACCAGCGATGACGACAGTCCCTCCGTCCGGAACCACTGCGTTCGTCTTTGCGCTTGAGATAGAAAGCTCAGGAAGTTGCAGGGTGACCGGCGTGGTCAAACCACCCAAGGAAGAAGTGAATTCGGGGATGGGCCTTAACAAAGTCGCCACGGTGGGTTGAAGCTCCAAAGTGATGTATTTGCGGTCATGAGAAATAATCGGCCGCACATCAATCACAATGCCGTCATTGACGACTCCGACGATGGGGTCAGCGATGGCCGCACTAGCTGCCACATCCACATCCATGTCCTGGATATAGGTCACTTGATTCAGCACCGTCATGTACGCTCGCATGGTGTTTTGAGTGAGAACCGTGGCGGTGTTCATCTCCTGAGCGCGGTTACTTTTTTCTACCGCACGCAAAATGAGCGAAGTTTGGGCATCGTCCAAAAAGGCGAATTGCATGGTGAGTCCACCCACTGCGGTCATTCGGCTGGTGCCGTAGCCGCCCAAAATGTTTTCAGTCCTTGCTCGGCCTTCCCAGTCACCGGCATCATTGAAGAACAAACCAGCCGACGGATTATTTTCGGCGCTGACTGGCATACCCTCACCAAAGTTGTCGAAACCAGCCGAGGCATTGTCTTCCAAACCAGAAGTAATGTCGTCGAGTACGACCAAGTCATTGGCACTAGGAAATTCACCTAAGCCACGAAAGTCGATGCCGACTTCATGAAGGAAATCCTTTTGAATGGTCAAGAAGCGAGCTTCAATGGAAACCATGGACGAGTGGTAGCGTCGCAGGGTTTGAAGGAATTCATGAACCAGTACTTGGGTAGCGGGGGTGTGCTTAACAATCAGAAAGCCGTTGCCGAACTCGGCCGTATTTTCGTCCCAAGTACCGGGATTCACCGATTGCATGACCAAATCCGCGATTTCATCCGGGTTTACCAAGGAGCGAGGTTCCCCGATAGGTCCACCAAAGATAGTGCCTTCTTCTTCGGCATTGGGTTCCATATCCTCGAGCCAAATGCGGTCAATTCGGGGTCCAGAATGGTCCGTGTACTGAATGGTGAGGTCTTGGATGTCGTGGGCACGGGTGACCACATTGCCGAAGGCTTGTTCTTTGGTGGTGATGTACACCACTTCGTTTTGGAAGGTGTAAACCACTTCCGGGCCGGCGGCGGCAACTAAAACGTTGAGCGCGTTCTCTACCGAAATCTCAGAACTCAAATTCAGATTGAATTCTATGCCTTCATTGTCGACCGCTTCAATTGCGGCAGGAGTGACAACGAAAGGGATGTCTGTATAGGTTCTTAGTTGATCGATGACGGCGTTTAAATCCGTTTCTCCTTCGACTTCAAGACCAGGAATACGGGCTTCTTTGACCTGCTGAGCGAGAACCTTATTGACGGCATCGTTTTCATCGGTAGAAAAGAAGTCCCCGAAGCCGGTACGGGCGGTGGTTATTTTTGCCCAATAGGCTGAGGAAGGAGCCGTGTAAATATCGGAAACTGGAATCATGGATTCCGCAATGTCTTCCGACCAAAGTCGGAATCGTTCTAAACGCTCGGTAACGAAATCATCTGAAACCCGCTCGTGGCGAGTTCGATAGGCCGCATCTCGTAGTTCCATGGCCCGGCCTTCCAAGGGGTCGATTTCGAGAATTTTTTTGCAAAGTGAAATGGTGGTGGTGTAGTCATTGGCTTCAAAGGCCTGAATGGCTTCATCCAGCATGATGTTTTGGCTCCGCTCTCGGTTCTCGTTTTTCTCTACTTCTTCCTTTTGTAGTTGATTAAAGGTGGCTTGCTTGGAGGCTTGGCGTTGGCCGGCCAATGCAACATCACGGTTGGCCTGGGCCCGGGTGAGAGTTGTGTTGACCTGTTTTCCGAGGCCTTCCCAATTCATTTCAAACGGGGTGCTGGCAATATTGGCTTCGGCTAAACGCAAGGCACCGATAGCGGCATCAAAATCACCTTCCGACAAAAGGCGGTTGCCGCGTTCGAAGTGGGCAATGGTTTCTGCCCTAAGCCGTTCCATGCGCGCTTGCAGACGCAGGCGGGCGTCACCGCTAGAACCAGTGATATCGGTACCAGCAACACCACGGGCAATTTGAATCTGGTTTAATAAGCTGCGGACATCCGCATTGCCTGGGTTTAAATCCAAGGCCAACAAGAGTTGGTTCTCGGCGTCCAATAGCCGACCATCGGCGAAAGCAGCTCTCGCGTGAGTTAAGCGATCCTCAATCAATAGGTCAGATTTTTGACTCCGTAAATCCTTGGCCGCCCGTGCTTGGTTTTGGATTGTTGGAGCAGGATCTTGGGTCTGTACTGGAGCGGGGGGGGCGTTGGTAAACACCACTTCACCGCTGGGCGGGTCCGCTGCCATGAAGGACCCGGAAGGGCCATAAGGGGACATGGAACCACAGCCCCAAGGGAGCAAAGCTGGGACGAACAGAAAGGCCAGAAAAAGGGTTTTTTTCATGGAATCAGGGGACGGCGGTTAGCGCAATCCAGAGTGCAAGAATCTAACAGCGCCCTCCATCGGTTGCTATGCTTGGATGAAGAGTGTTATGGGCGTCCCGCAAGGCTTTAAGTGCTTGCTGTAAATGAGCTTGGGTGCCTGCGGGATTGATGAGAACGACTCGATGGCAGGGTTTGCCGCCGAGTACGGTGTAGGAAGTCCAAACTTGACCTGCAGCTTCCACTTGAAGGTGGGCTTCGGCAATTGCCGAGGCATGGTTTGGGTTGCGGGGAGCAAAAGCTTGGACGTTGAGGTCAGGGAGGTGGCAGGGGGCGAAATCAGGGTGGGTGGAAAGTTCTTGATGAAACCACCGGGTCAGAGCCAAGCGGTCCTCAAGGATGCTCTCAAGGCCTTGACGACCCAAGTGGCGAAGAATCATCCAGATTTTCAAGGCGTCAAACCGCCGGCTTCCGTCCAAGGATCGCCGCCCTTGACTGAGGGGGAGGGCTTTACCATGGCTGGAAAATCTATCCAAATAGGGCGCTTGGTAGTGAGCGGTAACGAGTTCTTCTCCATTGCGGACCAACAATACGCCGGCACTCTTGGGTGCATAAAGCCATTTATGCGGGTCCAAGGTGATGGAGTCAGCCCGATGAATTCCTGCTAGGCGCTGCTTTTCACGCGAATGAAGTAAGAGTGCACCACCATGGGCTGCGTCGACATGCAACCATAGTCCATACTCTTCGCAAAAATCGGCGCAAGCAGCGAGCGGGTCGATGGCTCCACAAGAGGTGGTGCCAGCGGTGGCCACCAAGCAGCATGGTTGCAATCCTTGGGCAACCGCATCGGCGTAAACTTGGGCCAGAGCAGTGGGGTCCAATCGTCTTTCAGGTCCCGCTAGTGGAACTTTACAAACCTGTTCACTGCCGATGCCGATGATGGCGCATGCTTTCGCGATGGAATAGTGGGCATCGGTGGAGCACAACACCGCCAGCGGTTGTTCTGCTGCCATGCCTTTGGTCGAGGCGTGTCTGGCATACGCATTGCGGGCCTGCAAAAGAGCAGTCAGATTGGCAGTGGTTCCGCCGGTAGTGAAGGTTCCCCCGGCGGAGTCAGGAAGCCCGGCCTCTTTGGCGAATAGCCCAATCAACTCTTTTTCTAACAGGGTGGCACCCGGAGCCAGCTCATAAGCTAATAGGTTTTGGTTGAGTGCGGAGGCGAGGAAATCTCCGATCACGCCAGCCACAGCCACACCCGAATCCATGTGTCCCATATAGCCTGGGTTTGCAACATGAATGGAATTGGCTTCCGCCCAATCCATGGCTTGGTCAAGAACCTCACCCAGCTCAGTAGGAAAGTCGGGAAACAATTCTTGGCTGGGAGCCGTAGCCTTAAGTGGGAATATGGGCCGGTTCTCTAACTGGGTGAGGTATTGGCCGACACGCTGGGCTGCCCGCCCCAAGACTTCATGGAGTTCTTTGCTTTGCTCTTCGCCCCCGGCGGGGAAGACGGGGGGGAGGTCCTTCATCCCGAAAAGGGAGTTAATCGTTTTCCAAGGAACCGGCGAAAGAAATTTTGGTGAATCCCTGCCGAATCACCAAATCCAACAATCCAACCATGTCCCCATAAACTACATTTTTCCGTGGGTCCAAAGTCACCGGAGTTTCTTCTTTGTCGAACTGGTCCATGGCACGGTCTAGTTTGACTAGGTCGTCCAATATACCGTCGTTATCGGCATCTAAATCAGTGCGGACATTAAAAGTGGCCGCACCCATTTCCACTTTAAGGACTCTACCAACCACGTGGCGGAGGCGACCCTCGGGATAGGACTTGGTGCTGGTGGCAGGGTCAGGCAGTAGTTGACCGTCTTTAATCACCCGAATCAGCAGGTCAATCTTTTCTATTTCTTCGGCTTCTGACTGGTTAACGCCGACATCCTTTGGCAATGCGGCATCAAGGCGGCCTTCTAAGGTTTTGAACTTCAAAGTTACAATGAAGAAAATCAACAACAGAAAGACGACGTCAATCATGGGCGTCATGTCTGGTTTAACTTCTTGAAACTTGTCGAGATCTTTGGTCATTATTCTTGTCCAACCGGTTCCGAGGCAGCCAATTGCACTTTCCAGATTTTAATGTTCTGGCGTGCGCACACTTCCATAATCCGTTGAATGTACTTAAAGGGCGTATTGCGGTCCGCCCGAATAAGTATCGGGTCATCCGGAAGATCTCCCAAAACTGGGTCCGGCGCGGTTGCCATATTGGGTACAAATTGGACCGCCATGGTTTCAGCCAGTTTCCAGTAATAGTCTGGTCGGCCTTTACGAATGGGATCCGTGCCGACCGGCTCAATGGAGCGCCAATACAAGTCTTTCTTTTTCCAAACAATAGCGCCAATCCGGCAATTCAAATCCTCATCAGCTTGGTTCTGAACGTGCACTTTCGGATTGTTTGAATCACAGGTGCAACCCAAAACATTCAAGATTGGGCGTCCAGGCGGGGGGTCATCATGGCCAGCTTCTTGGGCAATAGGTAACTTGAGGTCTTCAAGTTCCTGTTGCGTCAAGTCATTGACGATAATGAAGAAAATGATGAGCAGGAAAGTAAGGTCAATCATCGGGGTCATGTCGATCTCGACCTCAGTATTCGGCCTGCGGCGTTTCGACACTAGTCAGCGCTCCGAAAACGTTCAAACAGGTCTTCGATGATGGCTCCGGATTCCAGAGTTACTATGGTGACGCGGTTACGGAAGAAGGCATAAAAGGCTTGGGTAGGGATGGCCACCGTCAATCCCAGCACGGTCGTCATCAGCGCCATGGAGATGTCAGCTGCAAATTCGGAAGGCTCCACGCCACCCTTGGCATTACCAATCGTTGCAAACGCACCAACCATTCCAGTTACCGTTCCGAACAATCCCATCATGGGGCCGATACCGGCGATGAGGGACAACCAACCGATTTTCTGGTGAAGTTTGACAGATTCTTCATCCTCCATTTCTTCTAGTGATTTCTCAATGGCAGCAAAAGGAGTGCCGAGTTTCCTAATTCCCGCAGCACAAACATTGGTGAAAAAGCAGGGGTCAGATTCGCAGACCTCTAAAGCTTCAGCGTAATTTTCCTCTGCAAAAAGCTCCTCAATTTCATCGATGATTTCGGCAGGAGCGAGTTTTTCACGCTTGATGCTGGTGAAGTGCTCCACAATGAGAGCGCCACCAACCATGGACATGACAATAATCAGTCCACCAATGGGGCCAGCAGCGATAAGGGCATCAATGACGCTGACGTCACCTTCCGCGGCCGAGGCCGGGGAGGAAGTCAGCAGAAAAGCAAAAAAGGCAGGAATGAAGAGACGAAGGCGAGACATGGAAGCTTTCGTTTGGTTGGTCATGGGGGTGTAGGGAAATCAATCCCCAAGGATGAGGGGCATTGAGCTGAATGGAAGGTCAAGTTTAACTGCCCCGGCAGGGCGGTGGCGGCCGAATCAACGGCCAAGTTTGGTTCGGGCCTTGGCTGCCCACAGGGTGGACGGGAAGGAACGAAGAATCTCCTCGTAATAGAAGCGTCCGGGGCTTGGGTTATTGTCCAATTCCTCAGAAACTTCTCCAAGGTGAAATAAAGCCCTGGCTTGGATCTCTGGGCTGGTCATGAGGGTGGCGGTGACCTTAGCTAGCAAAAGTTGGGCTTGGCGTGGTTTTCCGGCCTCTTTTGCGGTTCGAGCCAACATGATGATGCCCGCACCCTCTACGTCGGGAGTTAAGCTTCCTCGCTGGTTTAAAAGGCCTTCCCAATATCGCTTTGCGCCCTGAAGCCCATCCAAATTCTCCACACAATCACCAAGCAGGACTTGTGCGGTAGCCAAATGATGGGCTAATTCAGAGCGGACCATGCGCGGAGTCTGGACATCTCCACCCTGTTCGTTGAGGGTGGCCACCAAGCCTCCGGGACCTTCCAGGCGTTGCCGGGCGAGGGTCGCTTTGCCGGCGGCCAAATAAACTTGGCAGCGGGCGACTTTGGCCTGAGCTTCCAGATGGCGGCCCAAATTGCGGCTAAAGGCCAAATCGGCAACTTCTTGTAAAAGACGCACGGCTTCCTCCATTTCTCCGGCGGCGGCGGTAGCCCGAGCTAACCCGATTTGGGCCCGTGGCCCCCAAAAATGATCGGGGTAAGTGGCGGTCCAATGCCGGAATGCGTTTAGGGACTCCTGGGCTTGTGCAGGATCAAAAACTGACCAAGTCAGGAAAGCCTCGGCCTTTTCTAACAGTGCTAACTGGGTCAGCCAAGTGCTACCTTCTTGCTCAGAGGCAAAGCCGAACTGGCCAATTGCATTTTGAAAGTCTTGTTTTGCAACGAAAGCGCGTGCTTTTTGCAAAGCGGTGGGAATGGAAGAAAAGGAAATGCTAAAAACGTCACTGGCTCGGATGACAGAGGAGACCTTTCCTTTTCGTAGAGTGACCTCATCCACTGTGGCGGAAACAAAAACGCCAGATGCCGTGGTGCCATCCATTTTGATGACTCGGTCTTGAGCCAAAGCGGGGTGGGCAAGGAGGATGAGGGTGAGCAAAGTCATCGGCATTAGGGTTGAGTTTTTAACCACCGGAAAATTCGGCCATGATTGGCCCCGCAAACGGATTCGCCAAAATCAGGGGCGAGACGTTCAATCGATCTCACCAAGGTCGCATGTTTTCCCTTGAAGGAAGTGTTGAGTTGTCCTCGCTTATAAAGAAGGTAAACCTGCTGGAGTTTGGCCCTCCAAAATCCTTCGAATTTCCACTTGTTCACGCCTTCTTTGTTGGCCGATGCTTCAGCAAGTAAGAGCAAGTCTTTGATAATGGAGTAGGCTTCTTTGTATGCCTTGGCCGTTCCTTCGCCCGGGATTTCGACCACCCGACGATCTCGAATGACAGGAAAGCCACACTTCACCTTGACTGCCGCACCTTTGACGCGGAGGTTCTTAGGCCTAGTTTTTAAAAGTTGGTCGATATAAGGGGCTGCAATCCCAGCTTGGTCTTGTCGGAGATAAGCGTCCACCAGTTCGATTTGGATGTAGAAACGGGAACTGTCGTCCAGAGCGGGATCATCTCCAAATCGGGTCAGCACGCTTTCGAATAATTTGGCAGCGGTTGAGATTTCACCAAGTTCATTTCGCAAGCGAGCTTCACTGACAATGTTTTGCCATTTGGGACGACTATCATGAGTATTCGCACTATGTAAGTAACTGGCGGAGGAACGTTTTAATTCCAGGGCAACTTTCTCGTCCATCCCATCCAAAATCTTGCCGCTTAAATAACGATAGAGAGAAAAGGAGGCGGAATTAATCCAAATGGCTTTGGGCTTGGTGGCTAAAAATAGGTCAAATTCCGTTTCTGCATTCCGACGCTGATTCAAAGCAATGTAAGCTTCAATGCGGTAGGTCATCGATGCATGTGAGAAATCTGCCTGGTCTGGATAACGGTCCCTAAAGCCTTCAAAGGCGCCAAGCAACTTTTGCCAAGCAGATAAATCTCCGGCCCGGGCCATTTTCCGGTAAGCCCGACCGCGGTAGAAATCCGCGCGAACCACGGAGTCAGTTCGAATTTTCCGCCCCTTAGCATCGACCGGATTGTTCTCCGGATTAGGTATCCACTCTTCCAAGTAGAGAGTAAATAATTCGGCGGCTTTGCTTGCTTCCTGGATTTGGAAATTCGCCAAATGAAAATGGCATAAGGCAATTTTCACCATGGCTTCTTCATAGGTGGGTGACCCTTTTTCAATCCGTTGGAAAGAACCAATCGCCTTTTGGTAGGCGGTGACTGCTTTGCGAGATTCTTGCGAATCGGAATCTTTCCCAGCGGCCAATTTCGCCGCTGTTTTGGCATTGTTGTAATCTGCTTTGGCTGCCCGCATGAGGGCAACGTTGGGGGTGGTTTCTCCGCTGGCGGTTTCGGCCCGCAGGGCTTCGTCATAAAACGCGCTCAAAACCTCGTCGGTGGGCGCCGATGTTCGGAAAGTTTCCGCAAGCGCTCGCCAAGCTTTGGCATTGCGCGATGCCCAGTCTTCATCGGTTGGCGCCATCTCAAAGCCGCGCTGGTGGGCGACAGCTCCTTCTAGGCGACGATCCATTTTGGTGAGAGCCCGACCTAGGTAGTAATAGGTTTTGCCCAAGAACTCATCTGCTTTGGATGATTTTGCTAACCGACCGAGTAGTAGCCGGAATCCATCTAGGGCACCATGGAAATCTCCCTTGTGGTAGGCCCCTTCGGCCGCCCCATAAAGGACGTTGAAATCAATGGCTGCGTCCACCGGTGCGGCAGCAATGGCTCGGGCCATGACCGCATTGGCTTCCAGTCTGAGGACCGACTGTTCATTTTCATTGGCAACTCGTTGGGCCAAAGAAATGGCGTCTCCAAATTGGCCATCTAAAATGAGGTTGTCCGCTGAGTGGAGGAGGAGACGGTAGCCGGAGGAGTTGAGCTTGAAGGCCTCCTTGGCAACACGGGCCTGGAAGTCCTTGCCTAGCTGGTTGGCATTGGCCGATTGGCCCGCTTCACCGTACATTTTTTCTAGCCCAAGGTAGGCGTCTTGGATGGCGTTATACCGTTGGGTTTTTTCGGCTGGGCCCATGGGGAATTCCAAATCCTCATCTTCGGGGATTCCGTTTTCCATGACATGTTGGAAATAGACTTCACCATCTTCCCATTCCCCCAAAGCGGTGTAGCAATCTCCGATGTGCTTAAAGGCCATCAAACCCGCCCGCGACATGGTCCCCACTAAGACCGAGAAATCTTCCAGTTGCGCCAAGGCCTGGTGAGCGTTTTCTTCTCGTTCAATGCTGCCTCGTTCAAAAAGCAAGGCCCAGTTGTAGTAAATGAGAGCTTTGTAAAAGGAAGCAGGATAAAAAGTTCGGAAACGGGCGGCTTCCTTGACATCCTCATCTGAAATGCTGGACCACCATTGAATGAGAGCATTGACCCCTCGTAGGGCTTTCTCGAAGAGAACTTCGGCTTCAGCACTGAAGGCCTTGATTTCTTCTTCAGTCCCCTTACCGGATTCACGAAACTGATTCAGAATGAGGCCAAATTGGAAGGCAACCTCTCCTAAGGAAGTTTGCCCAGCGGTCATTAATTTGGCCGAAGGCTCCGAGTCAAGAAAATCAATGTAAGCCAATCCGGCCGCGCCGAGGGCTTGGAGGTGTTCTTTGGGGTCTACCGATCGGCCCGAAACCAACTTCCGCACTTCGCAGCGGCGGAGCAACAAAAGTCCGCGGTCCTCGGCGGAGCTTGCCGATTCAAGACCACGGCTAAGGACCGATTCAGAAAAGTTGTCGAAGCCCAACTCCATGGTGAGAGCAAGGGCGAAGTCGGCCTCTTTTTGAAGAGCGGCAGAGCTTTCTCCATTCTGAAGGAGAAGGAGCGGGGCGAGGAGGATTCCGGCCGGGAAAAGCAACACAATGACCTGGTATCAGGTGAGGGGGGAGGGGTAACGATTCAGCCGGGCCGAAAAGGCGGCCCTGCGTGGGGACTAGCGGGCTTGTACCCCGACAGTTGCCTGTGGAGCAAACTCTTCGGGAATGATGATACGCGCGGTCAAAAGAATGACCAAGCGGCTGTAGGACTCATAGGTGCCCTTCCGGTTAAAGAAGAAGGACAACACCGGCAAGCGGGCCAAGAATGGAATGCCCGATTCCAAATCTTGCTGTTCAATGACTTTGAAACCGCCCACCAAAATCGTGCCACCATCAGGAACAGTGGCCCGGGTGCGAACTTTTTGGAGCTCCAATTCCGGCAACATGATGTTGACCGGAGAACCACCACCCAACGAGGTTTGGAAAGTCTTGATGGGTCGGGTCAAGGTGGCGACGGTGGGGCGCAAGTCAATGGCGCAAGAGCGACGGTCTGCCGTCACTACGGGAAGAACATCAAGGAAAATTCCATCCATGGCGACTCGGACGATAGGCCGGGCAATGGAGGCACCTTGGGCAATTTCTGGGTCAAAGTCTGCCACATAGGAGACTTGGTTGACTACCGATAGAGTGGCCCGAGTTCCATTGTAAACTAATAGTTTTTTCTCGGTGACTTGCTCATTCCGTGTCGATTTTTCAACGGCCCGCAAAATGACTTCCAATTCTATGGAGGAAAGCAAGACCCATTGCAAGGACATACCACCCGAGTTGGTAAGTTTGCCCCGCGCATCCGATTCATCTTGGAAGACCGGTGCGCCGGCGCTGGAACCCAGTGAACGGCTGGCGGTGCGTCCGCCACCTAAACCGAGGTCGTAGAGGTTCTCGGTGCGACCGATGAGATTCATGTCATCATCGTCTTCTTGGAAAAAGAAGCCCGCGTCATTGGATTGGCCAATGGTGCCTGGGGCCCCTTGGGAGCCGGAGTTGGCGCCGAAGTCGTCAAAAACCACGTTGGTGCCTAAGCCAGGAACTCCGGTAATGGAATCATCTCCAAGACCGCGGAAGTCAATCCCGATGTCTTGAAGGAAGGAGTCCTCCAGCTTGAGGAAGCGGACCGTGATTTCGATGGAAGTATTGGTGGAACGACGCAAATCCTCCAAGATTTGGTTAATTTGGTCGTGAATGTCGGGCCGGTGATAAACAATGAGAGTGCCATCCTCGATACGGGCCATGGCCGGTTCTTCGAAGTCATCAGCACCCAAAATGGTGAGCAGAGTGTCCTCCGTGACCACGCTGGCTTCGCGGTCCTCATTGAGAGGGATTTCGTCGTACTCTAAGCCACCCGACGGAGACAGGCCAATTTCCGGGATTTGGAAATCAGGCAGTTTGCGAATAATGTTGCGGATTTCGTATTGGCGAAGAATATGGTCCGTATTCGCTTCTTCGGCAGTGATGACATTGACGACCCCGTTTTTTACTTTGAAAAGCATTTCGCCACCGGTCATGTCTTCGATGATGGTGAGAATCTGTGATACCGGCATGGGCCGGTTGAAGGCCATGTTGATGTGCTTTAAATCCTCATCCATGTCTTCCGAAACGGCGCGAGAAACCACAAAGTTGACCCGCGTATAAGCAGCAAGATTATCCACGATTTCTTCAATCGGATTGTCAAAGCGGGGTTCAATCTTGGTATTTTCCAATGCCTTGAGAATTCGTGTCACCTCAGGGTCGAGGGTGTCAGTCTTGGTGACCTCGTCCAGTGGGCGGCGTTTGGAAACCACCGTGTTCCAATATTCCACATCATATTCGATGGTGGTTTTCGGAGGTACCGCCAAGGTGCGCAATTCCTCAAAGCTACGCTTCCACTGCTCACGGTATGCATCGGTCGTGTTACGGACCCTTTGCTGATGCCACGCCTCGTTCGCGACGGTCCGCAATTGAGTGGCGTTCTGGTTACGGGGATCCAAATCAAGCACCCGGTCCAAAGTAACCATGGCTTTGTCATAAAAGCCCATCGAGAAAAGGTCGTTTGCCTCTTCAAAGAGGGTTTGTACCCGGTTCTCGTAATAGGCCTGCTTGGCCGCCTCTTCTTCTGCGGCCTCGGAATGAGAAGCCGCAATTTGAGCCTCACGCAAGGCTTCGGCAGCTTGGTTGCGTGCGCCGATGGCGGCATTTAATTTGGCGGCGACCAGAGATGCATCCAAGCTGTCGCTGGAAATATTTGGCGAATAGCGAAGGTGGGTTTCGGCGGTGCGGTATTGGCTAATGGCATTTTCAAAATCACCTAAGCCCATGGCCCGGTCACCATCATTGACCAATCCTTCCACCTGTAGGCGCTGGCGAGCCCAAGCAAGTTGCTGTTGTTCGACGACTTGTTCCGAAGAAAAGTAAGTCCACGCTTCTCCACCCATGGCGGCCTGGGCCCGGCGGAGTCCATCCCGCGCTTCGACGCTGTCCGGATTAAGTTGGAAGGCGTCGGCGTAATGGAGAGCAGCCCCTTGGTAATCAGCGCGTTGAAAAAACTCGTGTCCTAAAGTGAGGAAATTCTCGGCCAGTAATTCCCGCTTTTGGTTGCGAACCATAATTCCTTTGCGGGCATCGCTGGGCTCCTGTTGACCGGCAGCCAGCTCTGCGGTGACGGGAGGACTGGCAAATGGCCCCGTTTTTATCAGCGGCTCAACGAATACGACTTCGCCGGTGCTCGTTGAGGAAGAACTACCCTGAGCATAGGGAGAGAAATCCCAATCCTGACGAGCGCCGGCACAGGCGGCAAGGATGGAAAGGGGGAGCAGAAGAAAGCTCTTCTTTGGAATGGACATTCGAGGGTGTATTGGCGGAGAATCCCGCGGCCGATGGGGGGGGGTGCGGTAAGAACCGCGCAAAAGATTGTGCCGTGGTGACTTATGGGAGTAAAGCCCCACTTTTAGTTAACCGGTTTATTGAGGCAATAAAGGGGCTGATGGGAGGGCGATTTGGGTCATCCAAGCTTGACCACAAGGGTCTACAAAATGAACGGTGAGGAAGAATCTTGGCTGTTTTTCGCGATGCTGGCGGAAAGCCGGTTCGCCGTTAATGATGACTCTGCGGCCAAGGCCGTCAAAGCGAGGAATACTAGTCACGACGACTTCGGTGGTTTCTCCCTTCCTAAAAGACATCAATACCCAGTCGGTTTGAGCAAAATTTTGCCCCTCTGCGGTGGCAAAGGGCCCCATCTGGGGTAAGCCGGGACGCTGGAGGCTGAGTTTTAACTGCCTTTTCGGGTCCAATTGAGCTTTCCATTGCAATCGCCGAGGCACCTCAAGCCGCAATGTTACCCCTGGAGAAGCCCGCTGAACGCTGCGAGTGCGGTTGCCGATGGTTTGAATATCTCTTTGCAAAACGGCGGAAATCCGATAGCGGTAATCCATTCCTTCGCAATCCACTCCGTCCATAAATTCCAAGCCCTTGGTGGTGGTGAGCACTTGCATAGACTCCTGAGCTCCTCGCCATCGTTCCAGTTGGTATTGAATCCCCTCCACCGGGTTTTTGGGATGGGGACGCCAACGGAGCCGAATTCCTCCCTCTTGAAGCACCGCTCTGAACACTCTGGGTGCATAAAGGGCGGGAAAAGTGCCCAGTGCGGGAGTCATGAGGTGGGGGGCATCATGAGGGAAAAGCCCCTCGAGCTCCAATTGATGAGTCCAATGGGCTTGGTGGAAATCCTCTTTGAAGCTGGCTTGATTCCATACTGGGCCAGATAAATCTGGAGCAGGGGAGGAGATGGCCTCTTTTCCTCCGGACCGCTGAAGCCAGTGTTGAACGTGAAAGTAGCTACTGACCCCGACTGCTGCGAAGGCAAGAAAGGTGATGATTTTGGTTAAAGTCTGGCTCACCGCCCCATTCCTCCTAAGAAATGGTCCGCCGCTAATACCCGCACTCGATAAATTACGTGAAGGATGCCGGCGTCATCTTGGTTTAATCTCAAGTAGGACGGGTCGAGGAGATAGCCTTGCCGGAAAGGGCTCGCCAATAAATGTTCCAAAATGGGAATGACTGCGCCGGATACCCCTTGGAATTTAGCCGTCAAGGGGATGGCTCCCCCCTCATCGGGCCGATGCACTTGGATTTGGATTTCATCCACAGCCCAAGGAATCGTGCCTTGCCAGCGCCGAAGCTCCGCCAAGGTCGCCAAGTTCAGAGGGGAGTCGTCAGCAAGCAAATCTAAGCCTTCGACCGGCAGGGAAATTGCAGCCAACGCGGGCACTGGGGGGAGTTGGCCTAGTACCGGAACTAGCCATTCCAGGTTCTCTTTGGGGTGGTTGGCAGTGGCGGGGTTCAAAGCGGTGGCTGGTGATTTCGGGCGCTGGGCCGACTTGGTGGGTCGCTCCGGAAGTCCTACCCAGAAAGTGCCCGCCAAGACCAACAAGGGAATGATGAGACCTTTCATGAATCTTGCGGTCTCAATTGCACGGTGAGGGACACCCGGGGGCTTTCAGGTGAGGCCACTAAAACCATTTCTTGAAGGGAGTTTTGATTCTTTACCGCTTGTCGGATTTGCTGGATAAAGTGGCGACGCCGTTGGATTAAAAGTACCAGCGCTTTGGGAGGAGGTGAGTCCTGATTGGGGATTTGAAGGCGAGCAACCGAATCAGGCGGATGGGCCAACGGAATTTCTTTAGTGCTGGAAATCCATAAAGTCAAAATCAGCAAAAGTAGGCTGAATGCTTGGATGGGTTTTAGACCAGAAGGAAGTTTGTGAGTGAGTCGAGGAGAAAAAGTGGCTGGGTGGGAGGGAAGAAGAGCACCTAGGGCCGCCCCGGCAGCAGCTGGATCGGCGCCCTGTTCGGTGACCGGGGGAAAAAGGAAGCTATGTTCGAACCCCAAGCTGGTCATGGATTCACGCAGTAAGTCTCCGCCGGGGGCTTCTCCATCCACCCGGATTGCAGCTTTTCCTTTTTTCCAAGTGGAGCGGGCGATGGCTTGGCTGAGTGCTTCTTTGAGCGGGCCGCGCCTTAAAACCGAACCTGCCGGTCCTAATCCCGGCATGCCAAGTGAAAAATGAAGATGGCCGGGCATCAGCCACAAAAACAACTCTTCCGGTTCTAGACGACCATTTTCAAACTCCCACCAGGCTGCGGCGGTGGAAGGTTGCAACAAAGCTTGCGGAGCGGGGCGACCCAAAGTCCAAGACTGAGGCAATTGAGGGATGGGATTTCCTTCTTTAAATCTTGCCACGGCCCACGGCAAAGGCCGACCCCCACTGAGTTTTTGGTGCAAGAAGTTCACGGCTTCGGTGGTGGTTTCGCCGGCGGCAAGTACTACGATTCCCTCTTCGGGGTCTCTATCGACCAGCGCGTAATTCACTTTCTCCCCCCGGAGATGAAATCCTAAGGCACGAGCCATTAGCGATTCCCCCTGGAATCCATTTGGAGGAAATTCATGGCAAGTTGAATATCCTTCCAGCAATCTGGCTTGGCTTCTGGTTTACGAAGTAAATAAGCCGGGTGGTAGGTGCACACCACCGAAAGTCCTCCTGCAGTGGTATGAACTTTGCCGCGCAGCCGACTTAAAGAAAGTTTTTGTCCGACCACTTGCTGGGCGGCGTGCAGTCCTAAGGCAATCACCAAAGAAGGTTTCAATGCGGCAAGCTGTCGTTCAAGAAAAGGGAGGCAGGAACTTTTCTCTTCGTCAGTGGGGTCCCGATTCTCCGGCGGCCGGCACTTTAAGGTGTTAGCGATGTAAACCTCAGCGCGCGGCACTTGGAATCCTTTTTCAATGATGGCAGTCAGCAATTTTCCGGCTGGGCCCACAAAAGGCAAGCCTTGGCGGTCCTCTTCGAATCCCGGGGCTTCGCCAATGAAGACCAAGCTCGGGTTGGCGTTACCGGACCCGAATACGGTTTGGGTGCGGCTCTCGCACAACGCACAGGCTCGGCAGGCGGCCACTTCCTTTGCCAAAGCCTCTAAGCAAGCACCGCCGGGCAAGGGCAGGGTAGAAGGTGATTGGGGAAGCTGAGTAATCCCGGCTTCCTGGAGCCCCTCTAGAAACAAGTCGGAAGCGGCGGCAAGGTCCATGAACGGTGCTTTCCCCATGGAGCTATTGTGCATCTGCGCCGAGCAAGCTCAAGATTGCGTTTTTGTCTCCAATGGATTATCATTTCCAAGTTAAATACCCGGCATGGCCCGCCGAAAAAACGAACTACTCGAGATACTTCGCGCCCGGAAACAATCCGGGGGTGGGGTGGGGTCTGAAGTTCCAAAAGTGACGGCCAAGCCAAAACCTGCTCCTTCGCAACCCAAACCCTCTCCTTCTGCGGCCTCCCGTTCTCCAGAGTCCTTTCCTTGGACCGTGGCGGTCTTGGCCGCTTCCCTCCTCGGGATTGTCCTCTGGTGGTCCTTCGTGAAAGTAGAGAAAGAGCTTCGTTCGGAAGTGGCTGTTGCCGGCCCTGTCCAAGCAACCAAACCGGCATTGCAACCGGTGGATGCCGGCGGTCTGGCTGTTTCCGAAGCTCCCTCTCCCTACTCCATCCTTACCATTACCTACCAAGCTGGGCAAATGGAACGGGCCCGAAAAACGGGCCAATTCCTGAAAAATCAAGCACAGTTTCCGTCGGTGGTGGCTTTGGCTACCCCCAAGCTAAACCCCAAGTTTTATGAAATTTGGATTGGGGAAGCCGACGAATCCCAAGATCTTGCCGCTCTTTTAATACAGGTGCAAGCCACGGAAATGCCGGATAGAAAGGGGGTGAAACCATTCGCTTCTGCCCGAATTCAAAGGCGAAGCCGCTACCAACCATAAATCAGAACCATGTCCATCCATAAATCCCTTTACATCGCTGGCGCACTTTCCGCCAAGCGCTCCGTATTCACTCGTCGTGAGCGGGTTGACCAGCTCATCGAAAAGGGCGATTTAGAAGCGGGAAATTCGGTTTTCGGCCTGCCCAAGGTGCGCACTCAGTTCAAGGTATTGTCCAAGAAGCAGCTCAAAGCGTTGGCGGCCGTCCAAATTGAGGCTACCGCGTCTCCTGATGCTGGGGCGGAAGCGGAGGCTGAGGCTGATGACGCCGCAGCTGAGTAGTACCGCAACCACGGCCTACCTAGACGAGATTTTCCTTTCCTTACAAGGGGAAGGAGCCGAGGTCGGCCGACCGCATCTTTTCGTGCGCCTTGCTGGGTGTCCGGTGCGTTGCACCTATTGTGATACCCCTCGTTCGTGGCAGGCCCAAGCCAATTTTTCTATCCATCGGCCGCAGGGTGTGGAAAGGCGCCCGAATCCTGTGAGCGGCGAGGAATTAGGAGGGCAATTAAACGAACTGGCTTTAGCCTTTGGGGTAATGCCATCTTCATTGGTTCTGTCGGTGACCGGCGGAGAACCTCTGGAACAAGCTGAGTTTTTGGCTGCCTGGCTACCGAGCTGGCCGGGCCAGGTCCTCTTGGAAACTGCCGGTTTAGGGGCGGAGTCTTTAACTCCGCTTCTGCCACATTTGGATTTTCTCTCCTTGGATTGGAAAATTCCCTCCACCGTGACTCAGGGCTGGGAATTACTGGAGCCGGACGCTTGTATTCGGCAGTGGCAAACTTGCGACCCATCCCGTCGGCCAAAGCTGTGGGCAAAGGTAGTCGTTCCGGCTGGGGTCCCAGCCCAAGAGGTAAGTGAGGAATTGGCAAAAATGGCCGCCATTCAACCGGGCATGGAGGTTTTTCTTCAACCCGCCACGCCGGTGGCTAAAGCAGCCCGGCCGGCGCCGGATTATTTGTTGAATCTCATGCTTTCAAATCAAGATTGTGACCTTAACCTGCGGGTGCTGCCCCAAATTCACCCTGGCTTGGGCTTGGCATGAGTAAAAACGATTTAACTCGGCCCTTAGTTGCCATTATCGGGCGTCCCAATGTGGGCAAGTCATCCTTGTTCAATCGCATCATGGGCGAACGGGTGGCCATCGTGGAACCCACTGCCGGTGTCACTCGGGACCGGCTCATCATGCCCGTGGATTTAGAGGATGATGGGCTACGTTTTGACCTCATGGATACTGGCGGCATCGGCATCGTCGACCGCGCCGACTTGGCTGAATCGGTGGAATTCCAGGTAGAGGTAGGTTTACATGGAGCGACGGTGGTTTTATTTCTGGTCGACGCAAGAGAAGGGGTGACTTTGCTGGACGAACATGTGGCGCGCTTGCTGCGGCGCGGCAACCACCGAATTATTCTTTTCGCCAATAAATGTGAAACTCGTGAGGCCACCTTGAGCCTGAGCGAATTTTCTTCTCTAGGCCTTGGTGATGCACGCGGATTATCCGCCCAAGAAGGCCGTGGCATGGAAGAATTATTTCAAGAGTTAAGAAATCATCTTCCCCCAGCGGAAGAAGTTCCACCCGCTGATTTGGATGGCCCGATGCGGGTTGCGGTCATCGGCCGCCGCAACACCGGCAAGTCTTCTTTCGTGAACGCCCTTACTGGCGAGGAAAGAGTCATTGTTAGTGACATTGCAGGAACCACTCGGGATGCGGTGGACATCGGCTTGGAGTGGCAAGGTCAAGCGCTTACTTTGGTGGATACTGCCGGCATGCATCGACGTGGCAAAGTGCAAACTGCGGTGGAGTATTTTTCTTTGACTCGGAGTGACCAAGCCATCCGCCGTGCCGACGTCGTGCTGTTATTTTTAGATCTCACTGAGACCATTGCTAGGCTGGACCAGGAATTGGGTAGAACCATTTATGACCGTTACAAGCCGGTCGTCATCGTCGGCACAAAATCAGATTTGACGCCTGATACGTCGGCTTCGGAATTCCAGGATTACGTAGAACATAAATTCCCTCACTTGCGCGGAGCCCCGGTGGTAATGCTGAGTAATATCACTAAAAAAGGGATGGACCGAATCATGCTCGAAGCCTTTCGGCTGCGCGAAGAAGCCGAAGTTTCCATCCCGACGGGGAAACTGAATCGGGCGGTTAAGCGGGCTTTTGAAAGGCTCAGCTTTCGTGGCCGAGGAGAACGGCCGAAAGTTTTTTACGCCACTCAACTGGGCTCAAGTCCGCCGTCCTTCCTGTTGTTTGTGAATCGCAAGTCTTTATTTGATAGGGAGGTCATTCGGGCGATTTCACGGGCCTTGCGTCGGTCTCTAAATTTTCAACATGTGCCGGTGCGTTTCGTTTTACGGGAACGAGAGCGAAGCCCGAGCAAAAAGTCTTAAGCTGTGGTGATGAGGATTTTTCATCTCCTTGGGTGTTTACTTTTGCTTTTTCCAAGCTGTGGGTTGTGGGAGAATCGTCACCCCGAAGCTTGGATGGGGGAGGTCATGGAATCTGCCCCGCCTATGCGTGATTTATTGACCCAAGTGGAGTGGGCCTTTTTGCAGGCCGGCTTTCCGCCAGGGTATGCGGACACCGGTTCGATGAAAGTGATTTCTGGTTGGGATGTGGTTTCGCACCCCTTCTCGGGCAAAGGGATTCGTTCCCAGGCTACCGCTCGTTTGACCGCTGGAGAAGTCAAGGATTCCGTGTTGGTTGAAGTGCGGGTCAACGTGCAAGCCAACGCCGAAGTGATTCGGCCATTGGAACCGAAACAAGCCAAATGGGAAAATACTAGGGATGACAGCCAGCGCGCCAAAGTGGTTTTGATGCACATTAAAGCTCGGTTGAGTGGTACTGGCAAAACCGGCCGGGAACGAAACCCGTGGCGAAATCCTCAGGAGTCTCAGGATGGCTGAGGCTTGGCATTACAACAAGCGTGCATTGGCTTGTGGGCAATGTGAAACTCCGTTTGCCGACGGAGCCGCATTCTTTTCACTGCTTCGCTTCGATGCCGATGAAATCGTTCGCGGGGATTGGTGCCCGCGTTGTTTTGACTCCCGCCAAGTGGAGGATGACTTGGTTTATTGGCGAGCCACCCACCGTTTAGACAAAGCGGCGCTCCGGCTGGATTTTGAATTACTACTTGGGGTGCTGGAACCTCTTTCCAAAGACCAAAGGGAAAGCCGCCGGGATTTGGCATTTTTGCTAGCTCTGCTCTTGGTCCGGCATCGGAAATTACGCTTGACCGGAGTCAAAAGGTCCAAAGAGGTCGAGTTCTTGGAACTCCGTAAGGTGCGCTCCACGGCCACCTTCGAGGTGGAAGTGCGGGAACTGGATGAGGCCCGTCGCAACCGACTTACCGCCGTACTCACCGACCTCATGGATCCCACTCAGGATGGGGGTGCCGAGAACTGGTTTGAAGTGCCCCAGGCGGAGGAAAGTGTGGATTGAGGCCTTTTTCGAACCAAATTTAGAAAAATAAGAAAATCCCGGCATTTGCTGGGATTTTCTCTTGTCAAGCGGGAGAACAGTGGCAGAATACCAAAGTGGGGGAAAGTGGTGGAAAGTGGAGCCACCCGGAAATCCTCGCTTTAGTTCTGCTCATGTCCTTCTTTACCGGCGAATTCGAACACAAAGTTGACCCAAAAGGCCGACTTTTTGTCCCTCGTCGGATTTTAGATGGGGTGAGCCGAGAGGAAGAGGGTGGCAAATTCATCGTCACCTTAGGTTTGGATGGATGTCTTTATCTGTTTACCCGGACTGGCTTTGAAGCCCATCTCCGGGGCATGAGGAAGGCGGCCTTTGGCAAGAAGGAGTACCGCGCGGTGATGAGGGGGATTGGCGCGTTGTCCTCGGAACAGGCTCTGGATAGCCAAGGTCGCCTGCTTTTACCCGAAGACCTACGCAAGCGAATCGGCCTCAAAGATCAAGCGGTGGTGGTCGGCGCCATTGATCACGTGGAAATTTGGGAAGCCAACCAATACCGTGAGCATGCGGCTCCGGAAGCTGAAGCAACTTATTTGGAACAGGCGGAAAGTTTTCTGCAGGGAGATGGGGAAGGGGACGGAGGCCAGCCGTGATTCTTGTGAGTCGTCAGTACCAACCGAGTCCCAAGCCCGTTGGCCCGACCCGACATGAGCCGGTGCTCTTGCCTGAAGTGGTGGATGCTTTGGCCCCGCACAGAGGAGGTCGCTTCGTGGATGCCACTTTGGGCGGAGGGGGGCACGCCGAGGCTTTACTGAAGGCTTCCTCGGCGGTTCAATTGTTAGCCATTGACCGGGATGCGAATGCTTTGGAGCGCACCAAAAAGCGATTGGCTGAATTTTCCGACCGGGTGGAATACGTTCACGCTCCATTTTCCGCTATCGAAAGTGTGCTACCCGAAGCCTGGCGGCAAGGAGTGGATGGAATTCTTGCTGACTTTGGACTTTCTTCCGACCAAATTGAAGATCGTGAACGGGGGTTTTCCTTTCAAGTGGATGGCCCCTTGGACATGCGCATGGATGCGACTATGCAGAAGACTAGCGCCGCAGTTTTGTTGGCAAACGCGTCCGAAGACGAATTGGAAACCTGGTTAAGGGAGTTTGGGGAGGAACGCTACAGCAGGCGGATTGCCCATGCCATCGTCAAGCAACGTCGGTTCGGCCCGCTATTGCGGACTTCGCAACTTTCCGACTTAGTCAGCCGAACGGTTGCCCGCGGTAGGCAAGGGATTCATCCCGCAACCCGGACTTTTCAAGCATTGCGGATTGCGGTGAACCGGGAATTGGATGAAATTGATGCCTTCCTTTCTGCAACTCCATTTTTGCTGGCGGCCGACGGGAGGCTGGCGGTCATCAGTTTCCATTCCTTGGAAGATCGGCGTTCAAAATTTGCACTTCGAAATCAAGCTCGCAACGCGGAGTTCGTGGATTTATTGCCCGGCGGGGTGGTGGCCAGCCGCGAGGAGCAACGCAAGAACCCACGCTCTCGCAGTGCTCGTCTTAGGGCAATCCGGAGGGTGACCGCGTGAATGGCTTAGCAGGAGGGCTAATCCTCTTGACCATGGGGCAATTGCTGCTTGGCTTGGGTTTGCGCAATCAGGCTATGGCGGCGCGGAGCATGGCCGAAGTCAATCGGCGACATGCCCTGTCATGTGAGGAAAAAGGGCGCGAATACGCTCACTTAACCCGAGCTTTAACTTCTCCGGAGAGAGTTTTAGAGCGCTGGGAGTGGAACCGAGAGCAAGAAAGGCGGATGATTCCGGAGCTTTGATGCACCGGTTAAGCCCGCTACGACCCTTCTGGATTCTCATGCCTCTAGGGGCACTTTACCTCGCCATTTTTGGGCGCATGGTGTCCCTGCATGCTGCAGGTCCAGAAAGTACCGGTGGCACCGATCGTTTTATGGTGGAAACTTTCTTGCATGCCCCACGAGGCACCATTTTGGACCGCAACGGCAAGGTGTTGGCCGAAGATAGACCGGTTTGGAGATTGGTACTGGATGAACCACCAAAATTTCGGCGGTTTCTGAAAACTAAGGCAACTCCGGAAAGTGTGGCCCGAGAACTTGATTTGATTGCGGCTGCCGGGAATCTCTCGGTCGACCGATTAGAGAAAATTTTGTTAGACCCCAAGCGAAGTTACGGGGTGGTTTCGGTGGCGATGAAGCCGACTCAAGTGGACCGATTGAAAGTGGTGTTAAAGAATTTACCCGGGACAGGCTTGCGCTTGCAAAAAGATTGGCTACGGGTCTATCCACAGGGTCGGACCTTTGCGCATGCCATCGGTTTCGTGAAGCAAGGCAAGGAAAGTAGATTTGGAGCCTTTGGTTTAGAAAGTTTGCTTGAAAGTGCACTGCAAGGAAAAGATGGCATCAAGGAGGCGCTTTGGGTGACCGGTCGGTATGGGGTGGATGCTGCAAACCGATTTGTCCCGATGGAAGAGAGCCTTGGAGTTGCAACTACTTTGGATGTCCGCCTTGGAGTCGTAATGCAAAAAGAATTGCACCGGATTCAACAATTGCATCAGCCTGATTGGTCGGCAGCAGTTGCCATTGAGGTGGACACTGGAAAACTATTAGGGGTAGCCGGTTTGCCGGATTTTGACCCCAATCAACCAGGGAGTGGCCTAAAAAGAGATGCCGATGGCGCATTGATGGGGTTAGCCATGCCTGCTTTGTGGGCAATTGAGCCTGGTAGCACGTGCAAGCCTTTTGTCGTGGGTCGCGCCCTAGCGAGTGGTGCGATTTCACTAGAGGAAACCTTTTCAAACTTTGGCCATTCTTGGGGGCATCGAAAACCCCCGATTAGAAATGCGCGTGGGGTTCCAGACCACTCCATGACCGCAATGGAAATCTTGGTTTGGTCTTCGAATATTGGCGCTGGGCAAATTGGATTACGACTGGGGGCCGACGGTTTACAGGCCGCTTTTGATGCCTTTGGGTTTTGGGAGCCCCTACACCTGACTAAAAAAGAACCTTTTCTAGGATTCAAACCCAGTAAAAAAAGATGGCAAGGGGCGCAAGGCAGGATTTGGACCATCCCCTCGGTTTCCATGGGGCATCAGTTGAGTTTGACTTCCATGCGGCTGGTGAGTGCTTTTGCTTCCCTAGTGAATGGTGGTTTTCGAGTGAATCCGCATTGGATTGGCGAAGAAGCCAAAGATGAACGGGCGCGGGTTTTACCTGCTGAGATATCCGAATTTTTGCGCCATGCTTTGACTGGGGTTGTCGAAGCGGAACATCGAACTTGGTTGCCCCGCTTCGAAGATTTCCGATGGGGTGGAAAAAGTGGCACGGTGAAAAAATTGCACGAAGAGGGTTACACGTCTTTGTTCGTTGGTTTCGGCCCGGTCGAAAATCCGACAGTGGCGGTCATTGTTGTGGCTGAAAACCCAAAAGGTGAAGTGAACTCCGGTAGTCGTGTTGCTGGTCCCGCGGTTGGTGAAATTCTTCACCAAGCGGTTTTATATTTTGGGAATTGAGTTTGAAGTTTTCCAATCTGTGTCAAGCTTTAACTCACGTTGGCAAGGGCGACTTGGGCCGGCTTGGCAATGATCCTGAAATAAACCGAGCCCGTTTTGACTCTCGTCGAATTCAACCGGGTGATTTATTTTGCGCGCTACCAGGATGCGAGGATGACGGACGCCAATTTATGAATGATGCCATTCACAACGGGGCGGTGGCGGTATTGCATGCCGGTGGACCTGGTGCGACGGTGGTGCCCGAGTTTCTTGTGGATTTAAATACCCCGGTTGCTCATGCCGCAGGGTTGGCGGCGAGTCATTTAGCTGGCCAGCCGTTTGAAGAAATGTTGGTGGCCGCGGTCACCGGAACCAATGGAAAATCCACCGTGGTTCATATGATTGCCGAAGCTTTACAGCATGCTTCCGTTCCCACTGCGCGGGTAGGCACCTTGGGATTTCAATTTGGGATTGAGGAGGAATCTTGTCCGAACACCACTCCGAGTGCCGACTTATTGCAAGATTGGGGCTCTAAAGTTTGCACCCAAGGGGCGAGGGTCGTGGCCATAGAGGCCTCTTCCCATGGTTTAATCCAGCATCGATTGGCAGGCACCTCCATTGATGTCGCCGGATGGACGAATTTGACTCAAGACCATTTGGATTATCATCCGGATATGGAAAGCTATGCCGTGGCCAAGGCGCAGCTCTTTCAACGGCTTGGTTCCGGGGGATGTGGGTTTATTCCGGCAGCAAACTCAGCCATTGCGGCCGCTTGTCAGGGAGTGAAAGAAAATCTGCAACGGTGGGGATTGGATCAAGAAAAAGCGGAGCTTAGCGGCAACTGGCAACCCCTTAAAGAAGGTGGTTTGACCTTAGAAATTACTGGGCAGTGGGGGGAAATTTCTATCACCAGTTCTTTTTTTGGCCGTCACAATGCCGAAAATCTGCTGTTAAGTTTTGGCATGTTGCGGGCTTGCGGATTGCAGGTTGAGGAAGCGGCCACCGCCTTGTCCCAGGTTTCCGGTGTACCCGGTCGACTGGAGCGAGTGGCACCGGAAAGTCCGTGGAATTTGTTTGTTGATTATGCCCACACCCCGGATGCCTTAAGTCGGGTCCTTGCCGCATTACGAGGGGTTTATCCTGCTGTCCGTATTGGAGTTGTTTTTGGTGCCGGCGGTGACCGAGATGCCAGTAAAAGAAAGGCCATGGGTAGGGCAGTGGCTGGTGGTTCTGATTGGTGTGTCGTAACCAGCGACAATCCGCGCGGTGAAGATCCGCAAACGATCGTCGATGAGGTGGCTGCTGGGGCAAGCGCAGTGCATCGAGATGTGCGCACCCGGACGGACCGGCGTGCCGCGGTCAAGGAGGCTATCGGCCGACTAAGACCTGGTGATGTGTTGTTGCTGGCCGGCAAAGGTCATGAGACTTACCAAGAAGTGGATGGGGTTCGGCACCCTTTTGATGACCGGGTCGTATTGGCTGAGGCGGCTCGGTGTTAGACATCTCCTTGGACCTGGCATGCAAGTGGATGGGGATAGCCATGCCTTCATCTTCTGCTGCCGTCCAAGGAGTGACCATCGATACTCGGCTGTTAAAAGCCGGTCAAATATTTTTTGCTTTAGATGGCAAGCAATGCGATGGCCATGATTTTCTCGATCAAGCTCGGCGGGCTGGTGCGGTGGCCGCGGTGGTTCGGAAAGACCACCCAGCTCTTTCTGCGGGGAATGGTGCCGACTTTTATCTGACGGTGGAAGACCCATTGCAGGCCCTGGGGGCATTGGCAAAGAAGTGGCTGCAGAGTTTTTCTCCCATCGTGATTGGCATTACCGGTAGCGTCGGCAAAACAACGGCCAAAGATTATTTAAATCATCTCTTGGGTGGCAACGCTGCGCAAGTATTTGCAGCGCCGGCTTCTTACAACTCAGAAACCGGCTTACCCTTGGCCATCTTGCAAGCTCCAGCCAGCAGTCAAATTTTGGTTTTGGAATACGGCGTCAATGAACCTGGCGAAATGGACCAACGCTTGAGGGTGGCTCACCCAACCCACGCTTGGTTGACGGCGATTTCTCCGGCTCATATGGAAGGAATGAAAACCCTTGCCGTGGTCCGATCTGAAAAAGAAAAATTGCTTGAGGCGGCAACCGAAAAATGTTTGCGCGAGGAAGAATTGTTCAGTCAAGGATTAGCCCAGTGGCAAAGTAAAATTCCGGGCCAATGGTCGGTGCATTTGGCTAAGGTCGGGAATTTAACCCTACCGGTTTTGGCCGTCCACGAAGCCAGCTTGGCGACTTCCGCAGCTTGGTTCGCGCAACTCTTAGGGGTTAAGCCGGCCTTGATTCAAGAGCGGATGGCCCAACTGGAGCCGGCTCCCGGTCGGTTGAATCTTCATCATTGGGGGAGTTGGCATATTTTGGATGACTCTTACAACGCCAGCCCGGCGGCCATGCATTCCGCCTTTGAAGTGCTGGTGAATTTACCGGGGAGTCAACGCAAGGTCGGGGTCTTGGGAACCATGCACGAAATGGGGCATGAAAAGGAGCAATACCACCGCGAGGTTGGTGCAGAATTTTTTGAAGCCGGAGGAGATGTGTTGATAGGCATCGGCAAGGGCGGCAAGTGGATGGCGGAAGCATTTTCTGCTTGTGGTGGTTTAGTTAGCGTTTTTCCTGATTGGCAAGCGGCGGGCGATTGGCTCAAGCAAGAACTACTACCGCACGATGCGATTTTGTTGAAAGCTTCGCGAAAAGAAAGATTGGAACGGTTATTGCCTTTGTTTCGACTATGGGCGGGGGTAGAAAAGGTGGAATCATGATTGCTTGGTTAGTCCCTTGGTTGGAAGATCTGTGGCAACCTTTCCACGCGTTGCAATACATCACGGTTCGCGCCGCATTGGCATCGGCGACCGGTTTTGCAACTGCATTGCTGCTGGGTGGTCCCCTCATTCGAAGGCTGCAAAAAGTCGGCGTTGGGGAACACGCGGGCTTAAGTGATAGCGCCGATGTCGCCGCCGCTTATCGTGCGGCTGGCAAAAGTGGGACACCAACCATGGGTGGGGTGTTTTGGGTGGCATCGGTTTTATTGGGGACCTTACTTTTTGCTAGGCCCGACGAATTATTGGTCCTCTTAGGCTCGGTCCTGTTGGTAGGAATGGGGGCCATCGGTTTTTTGGATGATTGGATGAAATTTCGCCGTGTAGGGGGTCGGGATGGGTTGTCCCGGGCCGCCAAATTCATTCCCTCTTTATTACTTTGTGGCTATGTAGCAGCCATGTTGTGGATGTTGGCTGAAAAAACTGGCCGACCGGACGTGGCAAGAATCTATTTCCCAGTCCTCAAAGAGTTTTTTGCCTCGCCGGAAAGTTATGGGATTTGGGGATTGGGCTTGTTTGTGGTTTTTGAAACTTTCGTTATTTTGGCCTGCAGTCATGCTGCCAATGTGACGGATGGCATGGATGGTTTAGCGGCCGGCTCTGCTATGCCAGCTTTTATTGCACTGACCATTGCCGTTTACGCGGTGGGCCACATCGAATTAGCGGCTTATTTGCATTTGCCTTTTTTGCCAGGAGCGGGTGAAGTCGCGGTGATGGGCGGTGCCGTTTTGGGGTCCACTTTGGGATTTCTTTGGTTTAATACTTATCCGGCCAAAGTCTTTTTAGGAGATAGCGGCTCGCTTCCAATGGGAGCATTGTTGGCTTACTTCGCCATTATTAGCAAGCAAGAATTGGCATTACCCCTGTTGGCGGCAGTTTTCGTGATTGAGATTGGCTCTTCCTTATTGCAAATCTTGTGGTTTAAATTAAGTCGTCGGATTTACGGTTCGCCAAGGCGGTTGTTCCGGATTGCTCCCATTCATCATGTGTTCCAACTGAAAGGAATGCCTGAACCTCAGATTGTGGTCCGGTTTTGGATTTTTGGTGCGGTAGCCGCAGCCTTAGGTCTTCTTTTACTCAAAGTACGCTAATGGAAAAGGGCGGAAATCGGGCAGTATGGAGCATGGTGGGGTGTGTTTTTTGCTTGGCATTGGTGGGTTTGTTGGCGGGCGTTTCCGCCTCTCTGCCGGGCCAAGGTTGGAACACTTTGGCGATGCACGCTTTCCATTTTGGCCTCGGCTTTGGTGCCTTTCTTTTTGCCTATGCAATGCCACCCGATGGCTTCCGAAAAGCCGTTCCTGGGTTATTGGTTTTGCTTTTTTTAGTTTTGGTGAGCATGTTATTGAGCGAAGGATTTGGCCATTCCAGTCATGCCGCTGAGCGGTGGATTAAGATCGGTGGTTTTACTTTGCAGCCGTCGGTTTTTTTGCAATGCCTATGGCCCTTAGCGCTTGCCTCATGGGCCGCCAAAGACCCCATGCGGTTAACTCAGCCGCGGGCTCTGACCCGTTTGATGTTGGCCTTTGCGATTTTGGTTTTGCCAGTTTTGCTACAGCCCGATTTAGGTTCGGTGATGATTTTGCTTTGCATTAGTGCCCTGACGCTGTTTTTTGCCGGAGTTCCTCTCCGTTTTATGAAAGTCCTCATTGCAGTGTCGTTGGGGGTCATGTTATTAGGCTTGGCTTTGTTCCCGCATGTGGACTCCCGGATATCTGATTTTTTGAGCCCTCACCCGGGCTTGCAAATCCTCCGGGCTGAGGAGGCCTTCGCGGTGGGAGGGTTCACCGGCTTGGGCCCCGGTAGAGGGGTCATGAAACATGGCTGGGTCCCGGAAGGGGACACCGACTTCATTTTGGCTTTGATTGCCGAAGAGTGGGGCATGCTTGGTACCGGCACCATTTGGAGCTTGTTCTTCCTCGCGACCATTTTTGGAGTGCTTGCCGCGCGTCGTGCCGAACGGCGTTACGGCGCCATCTTGATGGCCTCTGCCACCTTGGTCATTTCCATCCAAGCTGCCATCAATATGGCGGTTGTGACTGGGATTGTTCCTCCCAAAGGGTTACCCTTGCCCTTTGTCAGCCGAGGAGGGACATCCATGCTCGCCCTTTCCGCCTTGCTGGGTTTTGCTGTGAAGGCAGCCTTAGAAACTCGGCGTTCCCGTGTACCTGTAGAAAACCTAATTCCATGGACCGAGTCCAACGCTCTGGATTGATTGCCTTGCTTGTTTTGCTCACCATAGCTGGCGGTGGCTGGTTGGTGGGTTCTGGTTCCACGGATGCCGATGATGTGGTTAAACCGGTAGGTTTTGATCCCAGCGGTTCCACTGGAGTCACTTTCTTGCCGCCCAGCCAACGCAAGTTGGTGCTGACAAAGGAATCATTCCAACGTCCTCCAGTTGCTCACCCTCTGCGGACTGTGGCCAATTCCTCAGCCTCTCCCGTGCTCATACCTGCACCGGTGGCGGCCAATGCGAGGGTGGCCAACCGGGTTGCGAAAGCTCGCGTCATCGTGGTCCGCGAAGGAGATAATTTGCAAACCATTGCACAACGCGAAATGGGGTCTTTTAAACACTGGAAAGCCATCGCAGATTTCAACGGAATTTCAGATCCGCGTCGGCTGGCCATTGGTCAATCCTTAACTTTGCCTACCCCAGGTGTAGCGGTGCCGGTTTCCGCCTCTCTCGAAGAGACTCAGCCCGTGAAAACTCCCGGCCGATTGCCGGCGGAATATGTGGTCCAGGCCGGTGATGTTGCCGGGATCATTTCTCAGAAGTTGTATGGCACTTCTAAAAAATGGAATGCCCTTTTACGCCACAACGGGATTGATGACCCATTGGAATTGCGTCCGGGTCAAGTATTGCAAGTTCCCGACTTGCGCTAATTTCCATGCGCATTCTTTGGGTTGGTGGCGGCACTGGCGGCCATCTCACTCCGGCTTTGGGTTTGGCCGAAGCAATGGAGGAACGTGGCCACACTTGTTTGTTTTTGGTCAACGGTAGAGAAGTTGAAAAAAACTACTTTGAAGGACATCGGGAATACCAGTCCTTAGGAGTTGATGGTGGTCATTACCCAAGGTGGTTGGCCTTGGCCAAAGCGTGTCGCAAAGCGCGTCGCATGGCCAGAGAGTTTAACCCGGATTTAGTGGTGGCATTAGGGGGTTCGGGGTCCCTGCCGGCAATGTTTGCAAAACGGGGTTGTCCGTTGGTCTTATTGGAAGGAAATTTTACTTTTGGCCGCGCCGTACGTTGGATGAAGCCGTTTGCTCAGCTACTGCTGACTCAGTTTTCCCAAACTGCCGCGAGCAGTAAGAAAGCGGTTGCCATCGGCCCGGTGCGCCGCAAGTTGTCGGCACCGATGAGTAAAGCCGACGCCTGCCGACACTTTGGTTTTGATCCCCAAAAACCAGTTTTGTTGATGACTGGAGGCAGTCAAGGAGCACGCCAAGTGAATCAGTTTTTAGCTAAGCAATGTGAAAACTTGGTTGCCGCGGAAGTCCAAGTTTTGGCTTTAGTCGGCCCGGGCAATGCCGCTGATTTTCCAACTCCGAACTCATCGATGGTCAAAGTTTTGGAACATTGTGATGCGATGGGTGCCGCTTGGTCGGCCGCCGATTTTGCTTTATGCCGAGGTGGCGCCTCCACCTTGGGGGAGCTTTGGTTGCACGCCGTTCCAGCTGCCATCATTCCTTACCCGGGTCATCAGGATCATCAACAGGAACGCAATGCCCAGGCCTTGGAACCGGGGGTACTCGTGTTGGATTTGGCCGACCCGGAGAGGGCCCAACGAGTTTTCTGGGAAGCTTTGTTCGACCAGCAAACTAGCCAACAAATGGCGGCTCACCTGCGCTCTACCCAGCCCCCGGAAGGACTCCAAAAAGCGCTGGCGGCATTAGAAGAAATTGGCGCCGGCAAAGCCTAATCTAGAGTGATGCAGAGCCTAGCCCAGCCGCATGGTTCCACCGCCTATTTGGCCGGTGTCGGCGGTTGTGGCATGCGCGGAATTGCCGGCTTTCTGCTGGCCAAGGGCTGGCAAGTTTTTGGTGCTGACCGGACTCCTCTGAATACCGACGACCCCCTCATTTTGCTTGGCCTAGAAAGTTTGGCGGAGGGAGAGGTGCCGCCTTCTTGCTCCCTTGCGATTCGTTCCGCCGCAGTGCCAAAAATGGAAAAAGGCTTTCAGGCTGCGGTCAAACTAGGGGCGAAGCCATTGCTGTACGCTGAATTTCTCGGTGAGATTTCTCGCCAACGGCCGGTGTTGGCGGTGGCCGGTTCGCACGGCAAAACCACTTGCACGGCTTGGATTGCGTGGGGCTTGCGGCAAGCTGAAATTCCGGTCGGCTATCTCATCGGCGCCGAAGTCCCGCAATTGGGCGGCTCTTCTGATTGGGGAGAAGAGTCTTTTCCTTTAGTGATGGAGAGTTGTGAATACGCCCGCTCCTTTCATTTCCTCAATCCGGCCAAGGTGGCGCTCATTAACGTTGACGCGGAACACCCCGATACCTATCCCGGCGGCTACCCGGAAGTGCTCCAGGCCTTTGAGGAGTTTCTTGGCAAAACCATTGCCGATGGGGTGATTTGGTCCGGCCTGGAAGCCCCTCCATTGGCACCTTCCGCCCCTCAAGCCCGCTGGATTTCGGCCCAAGAAATCCCCGCCTCGTGGCGGCCGGGTTTAGCCGGGAAACATAATCGCCGCAACGCCGCCTTAGTGGCTGAAGTTTTGGGGGGTTTCGGATTGACCGAAAGCCAAGTGAAATTTGCGATTGAAAATTTCCGCGGCGCGTCACGGCGCTTGGAAGTTGTTTCCGGCGCCGAGCAGGCGGCTGGCCCGCTGGTCGTTAGCGACTACGCCCATCACCCGGTGGAAGTCGCCGCCACTTTGCAGGCGGCCCGCGAAAAATGGCCAAACCGGCGTTTGGTCACCGTTTTCCAGCCTCATCAAGCGCAGCGTTTCCATGCTTATCGAAATCAATTCGCCCCCTCTTTAGATGAGGCAGACGCGCTTTTATTATTAGAAATCTACCGCGCTCGGGACCCCCAAGAGCTCAAGGCAAGCATTGCGGAGTTGGTGCCAGAATTGCGCCAACGCCACCCCAAAAAGCCTTTAGCATTGGTCCCCGACTTTGACGCTGGTCGCCAACAACTGGCGGCATGGTGTCTGCCCAATGACCTCATCTTGTGCCTAGGAGCTGGAACCGTTGACCAATTCGCCCGCAGTTTATGCGGACATCTCACCCCTGCGGGTGAGTGAACCACTTTCACGCTGGACTACCTTAAAAATTGGTGGGCCAGCCGAATGGTTTTTTGAACCCCGTCGGCCGGAAGATTTTGCCGCCTTGCTGGATGCTTTGTATGCCGACGAAATCCCGTTCCGCATCTTGGGTGGAGGTGCCAATGTGTTAGCCCCTGATGAAGGAGTTCGTGGCGCGGTCATTCATACCGGGGCATTACGGCGGGTTTTTCTAGAAAAATCCAACTTGCGTTGTTGGCCCGGGGCGACCATTTTGCAAACCGTACGGGCCGCTGCCGGCCATGGACTCAGCGGCTTGGAATCCTTGATTGGGGTGCCGGGCCATATCGGCGGAGCTTTGGCGATGAACGCTGGTTCGGCTGATTTCGGCATCTGGGATTTAGTTCAAGAGGTCACCGTATGGGAACCCGGTAAGCCATTGACGGCCAAAACGCCGGCGGAAATGAAGCCCCAATATCGTGACGGTAATTTGCACGGGGCGGTGGTCTTGGAAGCCCTTTTAAAATTTACCCTCACTT
>Ga0066376_10000250_pt1 | contig 48653 bp, 42 predicted proteins | sample Knorr_S15_td_Bot_FD_77009 | JGI IMG/M metagenome (GOLD analysis project Ga0066376, IMG submission 77009) | Marine microbial communities from Southern Atlantic Ocean transect - Knorr_S15_td_Bottom_ad_5009_LV_A | ecosystem: Environmental > Aquatic > Marine > Oceanic | place: Southern Atlantic... | reverse complement strand
CCGCGGCCTTCATGCCGCCTTCCGCAGCGCCCACCGCCTGCAAGAACTGAGTACCCGTCGGTGACGATGTGCTCGCGATGTTCAGCCCGACATCCCCGTAGTGCGCCGGCATCTGGCGACCACCCGATGCAGGATCCGCTGCGGCGCCGACGGCTTGCAGCAGGTGGTCCAGTGGCGTTTGACCGAGGGCCAGCGTCATCGCCCGGTCACGATAGTAGAGGAAGAACCAGTCGTGTCCGGGTTTGCAGTGCTCCGCCAAGGCGACACCGATCGCTTCGTGCCCGGCGCCGGAGATCTGGAAGAAGACCTTGTTCTGCCGCTTCATGGCGATCTCGCGGTCATCCATCCGACGCGACGTGACCATCGTGCGGTAGAATCGCAGGAGCTGTTCGGGTGAGAGTCCGGCCAGGTCCGAGGCCTTCGGCATCTCCCTCTCTTGGGTCGCCATATACTCCGGAGTACGTGGTGTCAGCGGAGCCCAAAGATAGCTGGGCCGGCCGGCCGGCGAAGGGGCTAGCCGGCCTCCGCCGACGCCATTTGTTCCCGCATGCTATCCGCAGAATGCACGGGCAACTCACACGCGTATCCACGGCACACGTAGGCGGTCGGCTTCCCGTCTATCTGGCCCCGCCCGTCCAGGAGCGGGATGCCGTCGACGTCCGAGCCTGGTGCCGCACCCACGACGGTGAGATTCCGGATCGCGGCGCCGTGCGCGGCCTGGATGAGCGTTCTCGTGTCGAGGTCGGCGGGCTCACCGACGATCGCAACCTCGATTGGAGGAGCGATCGACCGATCGGCCGCGGACAGCATGCGCCCGAAGGCCGGGCCGAACCGAACCAGGGCGTCGCCATCACGCTCGAACGTATCAAGCGCCTTCTCCCGGTAGTCCGTGTCGTCGAAGATGTGCGCGGCCCTCAAGAGTGCCTCGACCGCGAGTGAGACGCCCGATGGCGTGGCGTTGTCCATAGGGTCGCGCGGCCTCAGGATCAGCGACTCTCCGTCCGACGGCGTGTCGTAAAACGACCGGTCCGATGGGCTCCAGAAATGCTCGATCATCTCATCGCAAAGAGTGCTGGCAGCACGTAACCATCGAAGGTCGAGCGTCGCCCCATGCAGTGATAGGAACGCATTCGCGAGCCCAGCGTAGTCCTCCAAGAAACCCGGAACCTTGGCCGTGCCATCCTTGAAGACTCGCTTCAGGCGGCCGTCCCGGTGGAGCGTCGACCAGATGAAGTCGGCTGCACTGGTGGCCGTCTGTACGAAGTCCCAGCGGCCAAGCGTTGCGCCGGCCTCGGCGAATGCCCGGATCGCCATCGCGTTCCACGCGACCAGCACCTTTTCGTCTCGGAACGGAGGCTCGCGGTGGGAGCGTTTTTCGAGAAGTACCACACGACTCCGCGCGAGCCGAGCCACCACATCGTCCGGGTCGAGGTCTGCGGCGCGCGCGACCGCTCTGATCTCATGAGGGAGATGCAGGATGCTGTTGCCCTCGAAGTTCCCGCCTTTCGAGACGTCATACACCCGCATGAATAGAGAGGCTTCTTCGGCACCGAGCGTGGCCTCGACTTCGTCGGGACGCCAGACGTAGAAGACACCTTCTTCGCCTTCCGAGTCCGCGTCTCGGGCCGCGTAGAAACCACCTGATGGCGCCCGCATGTCTGAGGCGATGTAGTCCAACGTGTCTTCCGCGACGTCCCTGAGGTCCTCCGCTCCCGTAACTCGATACGCGTCGACATATGCCCGTGCGAGAAGCGCGTTGTCGTACAGCATCTTCTCGAAGTGTGGCACCAGCCAGCGCGCGTCCACCGAGTACCTGTGAAAGCCCCCGCCGAGATGATCGCGCATGCCTCCTGCGGCCATGCGGCGAAGCGTGTGCACGACCATGTCCAATGCCGCGGGCTCTTGCTCCCGGAGGTGATGCGCGAGCAAGAGCTCGAGGGTCACGGGCTGAGGAAACTTGGGCGCACGGCCGAAGCCACCGTGGACCGCGTCATACTGATTCGCGAGCGACCGGTACGCTTGGGCCAAAGCGTCCGAGATGGAGCCCTCGGCGTTGCGACCTGCCTCAGCAGCACTCCGGAGGGCCTGAAGGAGTTGTTCCCCTGCTGCCCGCACATCTTCGGGGCGTTTCTCGTACGCATCGGCCGCGATGCGCAGGACCTGCGTGAACGACGGCATCCCGTGGCGCGGCTCGGGCGGGAAGTATGTCCCACCGTAGAACGGGATCTGCTCTGGCGTCAGGAATGCAGTGAGGGGCCATCCCCCTCCGCCGGTCATCGCCTGTACGGACTTCATATAGATCTGGTCGATATCGGGTCTCTCCTCCCGATCGACCTTGATGTTCACGAAGAGCTCGTTCATGACCCCGGCGACGACGGGATCCTCGAATGATTCCCGCTCCATCACATGACACCAGTGACATGCGGAATACCCGATGGAGAGCAGAATCGGGCGATTTTCCTCGCGTGCCCGAGAAAGCGCCTCTTCACCCCAGGGGTACCAATCCACCGGGTTCTCAGCGTGCTGAAGAAGGTACGGGCTGGTCTCTGCCGCCAGACGATTGGGCATCGTATTTGGGTGAGGGGAGAGCGAAAACTCTAGCGGAGATACCGCCGGATAGACAGGAAAGGAGCGCCGTCGCGTGCCCTGAAATCGTTGTAAACATGTGGCGCACGGCCTAGATTCTGACCAACCAGACGGCCCTGTTGAGGCCGCACCTGCCGCGCTACCAAGGAAATGCAGCTGTACATCAAGATGGTGGGCCTGGCGATCCGTCGCCCCCGCACGATCCCGTATATGCTCCAGGCAGCGTGGGCATTCCGAGCCCGCGGATGGTACCGCCGGCCCCCCTTCTTGCCGATTCCGCCGACGTCATACCTCCGCTGGAGAATGGAAACGGCCTATGGGGACCCCGATGCGGATCCCTCGGACGACGAGATCGAACGCTACCTGGTGTGGACGTCGCGCATGAGAGGACAGATGGGCAGGAGGGCCAGTGTCTAGGCTCCTTTTGCTCATAGTGTTCGGCGTCGTTGCGGCCTACTACTTTCCGGATTCCCGGGAGGTGATGATAAGAGTGGCTCAGCCCGTGCTGGCACCAGCGATCAAATGGAGCACTAAGGAGGAGATGGCTCAGGTCGGCCGAAACGTGATTGAGCACGAGCGCCTGACGGGTCAGATCCCCGACCGTCGGAGCTGGCTTGGATGGCTCGACTACAGGTACTCATCCGACGATCTCAGACAGGACCCTTGGGGCTCGGTGTATCAACTCCGGGTCTTCGCCGACTCCGTAGCCATCATCTCGTATGGCGCCGACCGCACCCGGGCGACCGAGGATGATTTTCAGGTGGTCACTCCTCGCGGACGCTCCCGGCGCTAGCCGCGGCGGTTCGCGCCGCATCTCCGTAGCCACCCATGGATCTGATCGTATCGGGCCTAGCCGAGTGGCTCCCCGAGTACGGTCCATGGTTGTTGTTCGTGCTGGCTGTGTTGGAGACCAGCTTCATCACCGGCCTGGCCGTTCCGTCGGGCGTGGCTACGTCGCTGGCCACCACCCTCGCGCTCACGGGCCAGATGGATCTCCCGGCGGTCCTGGTCGCGGCGTTCGCCGGAGGACTGACGGGCGACTGCATCGGATTCTGGATCGGACACTGGTGGGGTGACCGACTGCTCAAGGGCGAGGGACGCGTTTCTCGCGCCGTCGCCGCGAAGCATCACGCGCTGGGAGACGTGTTCGATCGGCACCCGATCTACTCCGTGACACTGGGTCGTCTGATTTCCTTCGTACGAACTGTGATGCCGATGGCGGCGGGAATGAGCGGGCTCAAGTTCCGGACGTTTCTCGTCTACGAGCTCTTTGGGCTCACCGGCTGGGTAGCGCTCTACGTGTCGCTCGCGGTCTTGGCCGAGGAGGGTTGGGAACTCGCGACGGGGTTTGCGGGCGCAGGTGGAGCCGTTGCTTTCGTCGCGGTGGTCATCGTGGCCCTCATCGCCCTCCGAAAATCACGGCCGTCTGCACGACGAGGTCGTAGTGTATAACGTCGCACTCACGGGGAACGTGGCGTCGGGAAAGTCGACGGTCGCCAAGATCTGGGCTCGGGCGGGGGTGCCCCTCGTAAGCGCCGACGAGCTCTCCCGAGAGGTCGTGCAACCGGGCACTCCCGGTCTGAGGCAGGTGCGAGAGGCCTTCGGCGACGAAGTCATCGACGCGGACGGAGCACTCGACAGAGAGCGAGTACGGGGGCTCGTGTTCGGTGACGATAACGCCCGCGAAAAACTGGAAGGCATCCTGCATCCGTTGATCTGGGCTCGGCGGGCCCAGTGGCTGGAGGAGCAACGCGCCGCGGGGGAGGCACTCGTGGTCTCGGAGATTCCGTTGCTGTTCGAAACCGACCGTGCCCGGGACTTCGATGCCACGGTCTTTGTCGACGCGCGTGACAAGGAGCGCCTGCGGCGGCTCACCGAGCTGAGAGGCTTAGGAGGCGAGGAAGCGGGACGTATTATGGCAGCGCAGATGGCGCCGGAGGTAAAGAGGGAACTGGCCGACCACGTCCTCACGAACGATGGGACGGTCGATGAGCTAGAGGCGGCGTCGGGCCAGCTCCTGCAGGAGCTGCGCGCTGAGGCAGGAGTCAGCAGGATGCGCTTGGATCTGCACCTGCACACCGCTGGGAGCTTCGATTGCCTGTCGGACCCGGAGGCGGTGCTGGAGACATCGCTCTCCAGAGGATTGGATCGGATCGCGATGACGGATCACAACCGCCTCCACGTCGCCCTGCGCATGGCCGAGGCACACCCCGGGTTGGTCATTCCCGGCGAAGAGGTGAAGACCGCCGAGGGCGTCGATGTGATCGGACTCTATCTCTCCGAGGAGATTCCCAAAGGGACACCCGCGCTCGAGACGATCGATCGGATCCGGGACCAGGGGGGAATCCCCTACCTACCGCACCCATACGCGGTCGGTAAGGGCGGCGGCGGGCGCATGGCCGATGCCTTGGCCCCGCTGTGTGATGTCGTCGAGGTCTTCAATGCCCGCCTTCACCGGCCCAGGCAGAACGAGCGGGCCGGGGAGCTCGCCGTGAAGTACGGTCGACTCCGCGGTGGGGGCTCCGATGCACACACGCTCGGAGAGCTGGGTCGCGTGGGCGTCGAAGTGCCGGTACATCCGAGTGGTGCGGACGCTCTACGGACGGCGCTCGCGTCCGCTGACGTCACGGGTATCGCGTCGTCGCGTCTGGTTCATCTCGCCTCCACTTGGGCCAAGGTGCGCAAGAAGTTGCCAGGTGCGCCGACGGGCTGAGGGCGCTCCGGTGCCCTCGGTGGGTCGCGAACGCGGAACACCGCACTAAGTTGCTCCCGTGACGAATCGTCGGATCCTCATCAGCCCCACGCCCATGCCTCCCATGCGGTCTTCCGGACATCTGCCAATAGCCGCTGGGCGCGACCGTTGACCTACACGACGCCGGGGTCCCGCTCTGGGATGGTGCGGGAGACGCGCAACACGCTCCTCGCGTCCCGATGTGCGATCCTGACGACGCACCTCAATGCGGATGGCGACGGTGCGGGGTGTCAGGCTGCGGTTTCGTCCTGGTTGAGAGCCAACGGAGCCGAGGTGTGGATCATCAACCCCACCCGGTTCCCCGACACGTTCCGCTTCGCGGTCGAGAACGAGGACTGGATCGTGCGCGCGGGCTCTTCACGAGCTGACGACCTCGTGCATCAGGCCGACCTGGCTGTGGTCCTCGACACCGGAGAAGTCCAGAGGGTCGGTCGCGTGTGGGATTCCATCCGACACCTCCCCACGGTCGTCATCGATCACCACCAGCTGGGCAAGCATCCGATCGGTGGGACCTCGTTCAGGGATCCGGACGCGTGCGCGACAGGCGAGTTGATCTACGACCTGGTGCTGGCCTCGGATGGCCCATGGACGCCGCAGGTGGCGCTGGGAATCTATATTGCGATTCTCACAGACACGGGCTCCTTCCGCTTCTCGAACGCGACCCCGGCGAGCCACGAGCTGGTCGCGGATCTGATCGAGCGCGGCGTCGAACCGGAGGATGTGTACAGCCGCATCTATGGCTCGGCACCGCTGCGGAAGTACAAGTTGCTGCAGGCAGCGCTCGGCACTCTGGAGGCGGACGAGGAGCATGGCATCGCCTGGATGTCGGTCCCCGACGACGCCTTCGAGGAATTGGGTGCCACCGCAGAGGATCTCGAGGGTATGGTAGACGTTCCTCGCTCGATCGAAGGGGTGAGTGTGGGGCTTCTGTTTCGAAAAGCGAAGACGGGAGCGATCAAGGTGTCGTTCCGATCGAGTGGGCCCGTCGACGTGAACGAGCTCGCCGGCCACTTTGGTGGCGGTGGGCACGTGAAGGCATCCGGAGCTATGGTGGACGGTCCGATGGATAAGGCCATCAAGACCGTCGTCGAGGCGACGCGGAAAGCGATCGCCGCAACAGCGTAGAGGAGCATCCGCAGAACCGATGACGAGTCAACGCACATCTGAAGGCTCGGCGGACCCAGGGGTACCGGAGGCGTTGCCTCGCACCCTGATCCGTCTGCGAAGTCACTTCGGGGTCGAGGCGATCGACCGACTCTGGATCTTTCCGCCCGTCCGGCGAGGCCGAAGGGAGCAGGGGCTCGTCGCCGTGAGCACGTTTCTCGAGGACGACGAGCGGCGTGTGATGGTCACGGCCGCCTACACCGCCGAGCACAGTGGCACCGGTGTTCGGGTCGACACTTCGTTCACGCAGGAGGGTGAGGCACCCCCTGAGCGCTTTCCGACGGTGATGGCCGGCGTGGTGCGACGCAGCGACGCGGCGCTCGGCGATGCTCGCGAGGTCGAGATCGCTGGGTCCGGGAGCAACTTCGAGGAGCTCATGGAGGAGTTCGACGGCGCGCTGCTGGGGACGACGCAGCTGTGAGCATCGGGCACGCTCCACAGCCCTCGCTTCGGCTTTTCGGTCGCTATCTGCGCGACCAGGGGCTGCCGGTAACGCATCAACGACAGTCCGTCGCTCAGGTGGTCTTCAATTCGGACGCACACCTGTCGGTGGACGACATCGAGCAGCACCTACGTCAGGGCGGAGGCCGGATCGGGAAGGCGACGATCTATCGCACGCTCGACCTCTTGGTGCGCAGTCGGCTGGTTGAGGAGCACGACTTCGGAGAAGGCTTCAAGCGGTATGAGCACCGGCTCACGCAGCATCCGATTCACGAACACCTCATTTGCCTCGAGTGCGGAGCGGTCCTGGAGTTCGAGAGCAGCGAGCTCTATGGAGTCGAGAACCGGGTTCGCCGGGAACACGGATTCGTCCCCGTCCGACATCGGCTGGAGATCTACGGTCTTTGTCGCAAGTGTGACGAGGCGGGTGTCGAGCTGCCCAGCGAGGGCCTCATGTGCCCCATCGAAACCGTCTGACGCCGCTAGGTCTTGCCGAACCGACGGGACCCCGACGCGGGGGGGCGTGGAGGTGATGCCGGGATCCCGGGTCTTCCGCCCGGACTCGATGATCTCCCTTGGGAGTTGCCGCACACCTTCCTCGGCCTCGACGAAGTAGCCGGGGGCTTCGAGCGATCGGCGGCGGTGGTGCTGCCGGTCCCGTACGAAGCGACGACCTCCTGGGGGTCGGGAGCCAGGCTCGGTCCGCGAGCGATTCTCGAGGCGTCGCGGTACATCGAGCTCTACGACCCCGACTACGACTGCGAGCCTGCCACCGAGCTCGGAATCCATACGCTTCCGGCGCTCGAGCTATCACGTGCAGGGCCGACTCCGGCCATGGCGGAGCTCCGAGACGCATACGCGCGCATCGCATCGGCCTGCGGCGATCGCTTCTTGGTCATGCTCGGTGGGGAGCATTCGATTTCGTCCGCCGCCGTGCTTGCGGCGGCGGACCGTCATGAGGAACGACTGACCGTCTTACAACTCGACGCGCACGCGGATCTGAGGGCCGAGTACGAAGGCACGGCGGACTCGCACGCGTCGGCGATGGCGAGGGTGCTGGATCGCGCGGACGTCGTCGCTGTCGGAGTGAGGGGCGTGAGCCGGGAGGAAGTCGATGCGTCGCGCGGCCATGGGGGATCGAAGCTCATCTGGGCACATGAGATGCAGGGAGGCGACGAGTGGATGGACCGCGCACTCGATCTACTCGGCCCGAAGGTCTACCTCACGTTCGACGTGGACTATTTCGACCCTTCGCTGGTCCCGTCCACAGGAACACCGGAGCCAGGAGGCGGCGATTGGTATCCGACTCTGCGGTTTCTGAAGCGGGTATTCGCCGAGAGGGATGTAGTCGCAGCGGACGTCGTGGAGCTCGCGCCCACGCCCGGCTTGAGCGCGCCGGACTTTCTCGTGGCCAAGCTCGTGTATAAGCTGATTAGTTATCGCTACTGGGACCGGCTGCGATGAAGTACCGGCAGCCTGTGACGTGGATGTGGGGACAGGGAGAGGGACCATCATGATGCGAAACGTCGTACATGCCGTTCGAGGCCTCGTTCGGACACCCGGCTACACGCTGGCCTTCGTGCTCACTCTCGGTCTTGGGATTGGGCTGAACACCGCGATTTTCAGCGTCGTCAACGGGGTGCTCCTGGAGCCGCTTCCGTACAAAGACGCTGACCGAATCCTCTATGTACGCCAGCCGGCTGTCGCCGCCGGTGTCGCCAACGTGTCGTTCTCCTTCCAGGAAGTCCAGGACTTCCGAGAGGGCGCTCGCACGCTGGACGAATTCGTCGAGTATGGGGATTGGACGTTCACGGTCGTCGACGCCGCAGCCGATCCGCACCGGGCCGTCGGTGGGCTCGTCACATCCAACTACTTCGATGTGCTCGGTCTCGTGCCGTCGGTGGGACGGACACTCGGGCCACAGGACGATGGGGACAGCGCCGAGCCGGTCGCGGTCCTCACCCATGACTACTGGACGCGGGTCTTCGGCGCAGATCCCGCGGTGCTCGACCGCGTCGTCAAGCTGTACGCGTTCTCGGCGCCGAAGGCGACGCGCATCGTGGGCGTGCTCACACCCGGCACGCACTACACGGGGTCGCGGAAGCAGGACTTCTTCGTCAACTACGCGACGAACGATCACTATCTCAGCGCGACCATGCAGGACGCACGCAACCACCGCATGACCGACATCTTCGCGAGGCTGGCGGTCGGTCAGACGGCGGAGGCGGCGCAGGCGGAGCTGGAGGCGCTGCACGCACCCATGATTGAGGAGTTCCCGGACGCTTACCCGGATCGGGCCGGCTTCCAGATCGCATCGGCGCTCTGGCAGGACGAGCTGACCAAGGACGCTCGTTCGACCTTCCTGGTGCTCATGGGCACCGTGGGCCTGGTCCTTCTGCTGGCCTGCGCGAACGTCGCTAACCTCACACTGACTCGAATCGTACGACGGGAGCGTGAGTTCGCGGTCCGTGCCGCCCTCGGCGCCGGACGCGGGCGGCTGCGGCGACAGCTTCTGACCGAGAACCTCGTGCTTTCGCTCACAGGAGCGGCGCTAGGCCTCATCTTGGCTGTGCTCAGTCTCGACCTGCTCGTGCAGTACGCCGCGCGGTTCACCGTTCGGACAGGCGAGATCGGTATCGATCTGCCCGTGTTGATCTTCACGATCGGGGTCGCCATCGCCGTGGCGGTGTTGTTGGCGTGGGCGCCGTCACTACCCGGGCTCCAGGGATTGGGCGGTGCTTCGGCCGCGGCAGGAACGGCCCGGGGGGTGGTCGGACTCTCTCGCAAGCATGTCCAGCGTGGCCTGGTCGTCAGCCAGTTGGCGCTGTCTTTCACGCTCCTCATCGGTGCGGGACTGCTCGTGCGGAGCCTGGTAAATTTGACGGCGCAGGATACAGGCATCGACTACGACAACGTCGTCACCATGCAGGCCTCGAACACTACGGGGATGGCGGGCCCCGAGAACCTGCAGCTGATGGACCAGGTTCTCGGCGAAATCCGTGCCTTCCCAGGCGTGCGCACGGCGGCGCACGCGTCGCGCTCGCCTTGGGATCCTACGGTCACGCTGCGCAACGTGACGTTCCGGGTCGAAGGCGAGGAGGACGAAGGTGTGTCTTCGCCCATGGCACAGACGAACTCGGTGTCTCCGCTGTACTTCCAGACGGTCGGGATCCCGATCGTAAGCGGGCGCGCGTTCATGCCCATCGATGATGCCGCGTCGGACACCGTGGCGATCATCAACGAGCGCATGGCTCGCGACCTCTTCGGCCGCGATGATCCGATCAACCGACGGATCGCTCAACAGAACTTCAACGGGACATGGGGCCCCTGGGCCCGCGTCGTCGGCGTGGCGGCCGATACGCGTGAATGCGGTCTGTCCGTCGCCGGGGCGCAAACGATCTACTACCCGGCGGCTCAGTCCTTCGTCGGTCAAACCTTCCTGGTGAGCACGAGCGGCGAGGCAGGGCCGCTGTCGCGAAGGATCTCCGAGTTGGTCCAGGGATTGGACCCAGACCGGCCGGTCGACAACGTGACCACACTGGCCGATATGCGCGCCGATGACATCGCGCCGGAACGGCTCAACACGACGCTTTTCGCAGGCTTCGCGCTCTTGGCGCTCCTGATCGCAGCGATCGGCGTGCTCGGGGTGCTTGCCTTCACGGTAAGCCAGCGCACGCAGGAGTTCGGCGTGCGGATGGCGCTCGGCGCGGAGCGGGGCCAGGTGCTCAGTATGGTGATGCGTGAAGGCGTGCTCTTGGCGGGTGGCGCGCTCCTCGTGGGCGGCATCGCTGCGGCGATTCTGTCGCGCTTCTTGGTGGGCTTCCTCTACGAGGTCGAGGCGATCGATCCGGCGACCTACGCCGGTGTCGGCGTGATCCTAGCGGTGGTCGCACTGATTGCGTCGTATATACCCGCAAGAAGGGCCACTCGGGTCGACCCGATGGAGGCCCTGAGATCGGAGTGAGGTAAGCGCAATCGATCGATCTTCCTCACCGCCGGGCAAGGCGCGTACAGAGCGGCTCGAGGAGCCACCGTATCGGGAGATCGAGCGTGCGACGGGCTCCGTTACGCTTCTGGGGAACCGGCTCGGACTGCAGTTCGACGGTCCGAGCGCGTTCTCCTCGTGGCTCGACGCGATCGGTCGAGCCAGGCGGTTCGTGTACCTGGAGAACTACCTCATCCGCGACGATCGCGTGGGGCGGTCCTTCCGTGATGCGCTCATCGAGAAGGCGAGGGAAGGCGTGCCCGTCTACCTCGTCTACGACTGGGTGGGTTGTTGGGCGACCCCTAGCTCCTACTGGAAGCCACTCAAGCAGGCCGGTGCCCATGTACGGGCGTTCAATCGCCCGCTCATGGGTCTCGGAGATCCCTTCGGGGCGCTACAGCGCGATCATCGAAAGTTGGTCGTGGTCGACGGGAGCGTGGCATATGTCGGTGGCTTCTGCCTGGGGCGCGAGTGGGAGGGTAGCCCTACCGAACCGCCGTGGAGGGACACCGGCGTCGAGATCCACGGGCCCGCGGCGCGAGCCGCTGCTCGGGCCTTCGAGGCGGTTTGGCGTAGCACCGGTGGGCAGTTGGAGCTTTCTGAAGCGCTCGATCCACCGGCCCCGGTGGGCGACACCCCCGTGTGGCTCATCGAGGGAGAGCCAGGAAAGACACGTGTATATCGGACGATTCACCAGGCGGCGGCCAGGGCGAAGCGCCGTTTCTGGATCACCGACGCGTACTTCGTCGCGCCGCGCTCGGTCTCCGAGGCGTTGGGCGCCGCGGCCGAGCAGGGCGTCGACGTTCGTATCCTGGTGCCAGCCCACAACAACTGGCCGTGGGTCGGTAGCCTTTCCAGGGGCGGCTACCGTTTTCTGCTGAAGTCCGGCGTACGCATCTTCGAGTGGCAGGGGCCGATGATCCACGCCAAGACCTCCGTCGTGGACGGATCGTGGTGCAGGGTCGGATCGAGCAACCTCAACTCGGCGAGCCTGATGGGGAACTGGGAGCTGGACGTGGGTGTTCTCGACCAGGGATTGGCCGGCCAGCTCGAGGGATTATTCCTGGCCGACCTGACTTCGTCAGTGGAGATCGTGCTGCCTGGGCGCCGGCTCGTCAGCGGCCTCGGCGTCGCCCGTTCGCCCATGTCGACCGAATCGCTCGATCCGAGTGGGACCTTGCCGGAGCGGTTGGAGCACCAGATCCGCAGGCTCGGCACGACACGCGGTCGTTTGACGATGGCCCCGCTCGTACGTGCGGGCGCTGCGCTCGGCGAGTCGTTGGCCGGGGATCGGATGTTGGGTCGGGAAAGCAGGACGGTGCTGGGCACGGTGGCCGTGCTCATCCTGATGCTCGGGGTGGTCGCGGGCCTGTTCCCGACCGTGATCGGGTGGGTCGTCTCGGTCTTGGCGACTTGGTTTGGTCTCACGACGGGGATCAGGGCTTATCTTCAGGCCCGCCGCGCGCGAGGAGAAGCGAGTGAGGACGCCGAGGCGATGAAACTCGAAGAGAAGAGGGACCACACGTGAGCGGAATCGACGTCGGAATCTTCATCGCCTTTACTGCAGGCGTGTTGTCCTTCTTATCCCCGTGTGTTCTCCCCCTGGTGCCGAGCTACCTCACGTTCGTGACGGGTATGAGCCTGGAGGATCTCCAGGAAGGAGTGAACCGAAAGGCGACCTTCGTACACGCGTCGCTCTTCGTCGGCGGCTTCAGCTTGATCTTCATCCTGCTCGGGGCTTCAGCGTCGTTCCTCGGCAGCTTCCTGTTGCGGTACGAGATCTGGATCGCCCGCGTCGGCGGTTTGATCATCATCGTCCTGGGCCTGCATCTCGCAGGGGTGTTCCGGCTGACCCCCCTGATGCGAGAAAGGCGCATGCACTTCGCCAACAAGCCAGCCGGATACATTGGCACGTTCGGTGTCGGGATGGCCTTCGGCGCGGGATGGACGCCGTGCATCGGCCCCATCCTCGGTGCGATCCTCACCTACAGCGTGGCTCAGGACACCATGTGGGCAGGTGTCGGCCTACTAACGGTCTACTCAGCCGGTCTCGCGATCCCGTTCCTCGTGGCGGCGCTCGCGCTCGACTGGTTCCTCCAGGTGTTCAAACGCTTCCGTACCTGGATCCCGATCGTTGAGAAGGGTTCGGGAGTCCTGCTGATCCTCTTGGGGCTGCTCCTCATCACGGGCCAGTTCACGATTCTCGCCGCCTACCTGACGCGTTTCACACCTGACTTCATTCTGGAACGGATCTAGGGGTTCCCTAGCGGACGATCGGCGAGCGCCCTATCACGCGGGCGTGGTGACCGCCGCTGCGCGAAGGTCTTCCTCTAGCAGCTGACGGCGCAGAAGTCGGGCGTACGTACCCCCGGCAGCGATCAGGTCCCGATGCGTGCCGGTCTCCACGAGGGCGCCCTCGTCCAGGACGAGGATCTTGTCTGCGTGCATGACCGCAGATACCCGATGGCTGATCACGAACGAAGTCCGTCCGGCCATCACGGCCCTCAGATCGGATAGGATCTTCGCTTCCGTGTGCGTGTCCACGGCACTCAGCGCGTCATCGAGGACCAGCACCAAGGGATCCCGGGCTATCGCGCGGGCTAGGGTGGCCCGTTGTTTTTGACCCCCCGAGAGGTTGATGCCTCTCTCGCCGAGCAGCGTCTCGTAGCCGTCGGGGAAGCTCTCGATCTCGTCATGGAATTGAGCGATTCGAGCTGCATCAGCGATGTGACTCGAGGCGTCGGAAGATTCCGTATCGACCCGATTCGGGCCGCCCCCGAGGCCGATGTTGTTCGCCAGAGTGTCGGAGAACAGGAAGGTGTCCTGCGGGACCATCCCAATCTTGGCCCTCACGGCGGCTGGATCGACCTCCGTCAGGGGGACGCCGTCGAGGCGAATCTCGCCCTCGGTCGGATCGTAGATCCTCGCCAGGAGCACCATGAGCGTGCTCTTGCCCGACCCCGTCGGTCCGACGATGGCGACGGTCTCACCCGGTCGCACCGAGAAACTGATGCGATGGAGGACCGCGCGTTCCGTATCGGGATAGACGAACGAGACGTCATCGAATTCGATCTCGCCTTTGGCATCAGCGATCGACCGTGGCTCCGCCGGGACGAGAACCGTACGCTCGGCGTTCATGATCTTGTTGATCCTGCTCATCGAGGCGGCTCCGCGCTGGTAGAGGTTGACGACCCATCCAAGCGCGATCATCGGCCAGATGAGCAGCACGAGGTACAGACCGAACGCGACGTAATCGCCTACCGTGATCCGCCCGGCGATGACCTCGAGCGCACCCAGCCATGTGACCACGACGAGGGCGGCACCAGCGAAGAGCATCAGAACCGGGTTAAGCGCACCGGCCGTGATGACCAGGTTCATGTTCCTGGCGCGATACTCCTGGTTGAACACGTCGAACTGCCGGGCCTGTTCGTCTTCCTGAGTGTAGGCCCGCACGATGCGGACGCCGGTCAGGTTCTCCTGCACGAAGGTCGAGAGCGACGAAAACTGCTCCTGGATCTCCTCGAAACGCCTGTGGATGATCCTGCCGAACCCGATGACGAAGGGTGGGAGAACCATCATCGGTACAAGCGCATAGGCGGTCAGCCTTGGGCTGATCCACAGCATGAGCGCCAGCCCGAATACGAAGCTCGCGGCGGTATTGACGGTGTACATGATGGCGGGGCCGGTCGCCATGCGTACGGCGAGTGTGTCGTTCGTCGCGCGGCTCATGAGATCGCCGGTTCTGGTCTGCCCGTAGAACGTCGCGTCGAGGCTCAGCAGGTGACGGAAGAAGTCGTCGCGCAGGTCGCTCTCGATGCGACGGCTCATGCCGTTGAGCAGCTCGCGCATGCCGTATCGGGCGACGCCGCCCAGGAGTGCGACCAGCACGAGCAAGCCGGCGTAGGACGCGATCCGACCCGCGGTCACGGCGGGGTCGTCGAAGTCGTCGATCGCGAGCTTTATGAGGTACGGGCCCGCGACCTGGAAGGCGTTCGCGACTAGGACGCACACTAGGCCTAGGTAAAACGATCCCATGTAGGGCTTGAAGTACGGCAGGATCGTTCTCAGTTCTTTCATTGCGTGATGTCTACCCTCGGCTCAACGCGGGTTCCTGCGAGCACGTCGCGTGACGCCGCCCGCTGCTCGGCCGCTCGGCCTCTAGTTGCTCCGGGTCCGCTTGGGTGGGCCGCTTGCCTCGCTCTGCCGCTACTCGCAGCAGAGCGTCGCGGCGAGCAGCGTCACGCGACGTGCTCGCAGGCGATCGGGGTGGTCCGGCTGAGGGGTAACGGCTGCGTGGGGGCGCGGAGGTCGACCCGCCGCAGGGGGGACACGGGGGTTGGTCGAACTCGCGAGGTGCTACTCGTGAAACCGCCGAGGTGCACGGCTTGGGGGCACGGGGGGGTGTCGACGTTCTGTGGCGCTAGACGCGGGAGGCCGGTCGACCGCGATGACGTTCCTGATGTTGGTCAGTTGTGTCCGAATGCCGAGAGGGCGTCGCGTGTCACCGTCCTCGGCGACGCTCTGCCGCGCGTAGCGGCAGAGTGAGGCACCCGGACAATCTGAGCGGATCCGCTGTAGCCAGAGGCCGAGCGGCCGAGCAGAGGGCGGTGCCACGCGGCGCCCGCGGAGGTCTAGTACCCGATGGCGCGGCCTCCTCGACGGGGGTCGGACCAGGCGGTGAGAATGCCGTCTACGACCAGGATGACTTGGGCGTCACCGGAGACTCCGGGGCGCTCGACCACGGTGTGGCCGAGTGTGCGGAGCTGGAGGACGGTGGCGGGTTCCAGGCCGGCGACCTCGTAGTAGATCTGGTCGGGGAGGTGCTGGTGGTGCACTCGGGGGGCCTGGACGGCCTCCACGGCGTTCATGCCGAAGTCGAGGACGTTCGAGATCGTCTGGAAGACGGTCGTGATGATCGTGGAGCCGCCGGGGGTGCCGGTGACCATCTTGAGGGCTCCGTCTGGGCCCACGACGACCGAGGGGGTCATCGCGGACAGCATCCGCTTGCCCGGTCCGACCGCGTTGTTCTCGCCCTGTACGAGGCCGTACTGATTCGGAGTGCCTGGCTTTGCGGCGAAGTCGTCCATCTCGTTGTTCAACACGAAGCCGGCTCCGGTCACGGTCACCTTGCTACCGTACCAGGAGTTGACCGTCGTGGTCACGGCCACCGCGTTTCCAGCCGCGTCGACGATCGAGTAGTGCGTGGTGTTCTCACCCTCGTCTGGAACCTCCATGCCCGGCCCGATCTCCGAGGACGGCGTGGCCGCCGTCTCGGAGATGCTCGCGGCTCGTTCGCGGGCGTATTCGGTCGAGGTCATGCGCTCGAGGGGTTGGTCCACGAAGTCGGGATCCGCGAGGTAGTGATTGCGGTCGGCGTAGGCACGCTTCCAGGCCTCGGCGTAGAGGTGGATCATTTCCGGGCCATGCCAGTCCATCGACGCCAGGTCGTAGCCCTCGAGGATGTTCGCCATCTCGGCCATGGTGGCTCCGCCGGATGACGAGGGCGGCATCGAGATCACCGTGTGACCGCGATACGTGAACGTGATCGGGTCGCGCCACGCAGCCTGGTATTGGGCCAGGTCCTCGTGCGTCATGATCCCGTCCCCGCGCTCCATCTCCTCGACGATGAGATCGGCCGTTTCACCGTGGTAGAAGCCGTCGGGGCCCTCATCGCGGATCCGCCCCAACGTCGACGCCAGGTCTGGCTGGCGGAGCGTGTCGCCCACCGACGGGGGTGCGCCGTCGCGTGGGAGGAACTGCGCGGCGGACGCTGCGTAGCGCGAAAGCGATTCGACCATCGTCTCACCGAGCGATCCCAGGAAACGCTGCTTGACCTCGAAGCCCCCGGCGAGCTCGATCGCCGGAGCCAACAGCTCCGTCCAGTCCATGGTCCCGAAGCGTTGATGGGCCTCCCACATCCCGCTCACGCTGCCGGGCACCCCCACAGACAGGTGGCCGACGAGCGACGCGTCGGTCAGTTCGCCCTTGTCGTCGAGATACATATCCCGAGTTGCCGCGAGCGGTGCCTTTTCCCTGAAGTCCAGGGCGGCCGCGGTCCCGTCGGCCATCCGCACCACCATGAAGCCGCCGCCCCCGATGTTGCCTGCTTCGGGGTTCACGACCGCGAGCGCGAACTGAACGGCGATCGCCGCATCGACCGCGTTCCCGCCCGCCGCCATCACGTCCACGCCGACCTGGCTCGCCAACTCGTCCGTGGTCACGACCATGCCGTTCTCTGCCCGCACGGGTTCCGGACTCTGTCGGTACTGCCACCCCGCCGGAAAGAGAGAGGTCTCCGTCGGGGCATCCGCGCACGCCGTCGCTAGCAAGCAGAAGAGAGCCAGGGGTACGAGCGGTCGGGAACGGCGGTTGGCAATGCTTCGCATCGTGGGAGTCGGTCGAGGGAATTCGTTGCCGCGTTTGGGCGCGTCGGACTACTGTTGGGGCGCGACAACATCTGCGTGTCTCCACATACTGACAAGCGCCCATGCGGGATCCCCGCCTCACAGAGCAGCGCAACGCCGCTTCCAGCCGTATAGACGAGCTGGATCCGCTGGGCATCGTCGACCTCATCAACGCCGAGGACCGCGGCGTTGCGGAGGCAGTCGGCGCCGAACGCGAGGCAATTGCTCGAGCCGTGGAGCTCACCGAGGCGGCGTTCAGGGCTGGGGGTCGGCTGATCTACGTCGGCGCAGGCACCTCAGGGAGGCTGGGTGTCCTCGACGCTGCGGAAATGCCGCCCACGTTCGGGACGGATCCCGACATGGTCCTAGGGCTCATCGCGGGTGGGCATGCCGCGCTCGTTCGATCTCAGGAGGGTGCCGAGGACCACCCGGAGGACGGCGCTGTTGCGATTCGCGACTTGGACGTGGGGCCGAAAGACTTCGTCCTGGGGATCGCGACATCCGGCACGACCCCCTTCGTTCATGGGGCGCTGGCTGAGGCCCGGGCAGCGGGCGCGCGAACGGGCTTCTTGCTCTGCACGTACCCGTCGGACGAGCTCCTGCGGACCCACGACGTGGTGATCGCGCCACTGGTGGGTGCGGAAGTCATCACGGGATCCACGCGTATGAAAGCGGGCACCGCCACCAAGCTCGTGCTGAACACGATCACCACGGGCGCCATGGTCCGCCTCGGAAAAGTCTACGGAAACCTGATGGTCGATCTCCAGGTCACCTGCGAGAAGCTTCAAGACCGCGGCGAGCGGATTCTCGCGGAGCTCCTGGGCCTCGAACGCGCCGCCGCCGAGGCGCTTCTCGAGCGGGCGGGGGGGAACGTCAAGACGGCGCTGGTCATGGGGCGTCTCGATGTCGATCGGGAGAGCGCCGTTCAGCGTCTGAAGGATGTGGACGGAGCGACGACCCGGTTACTCGAGGGGCTCGAGCAGTGACCGATCACACCGACCAGCGGAAGCCATGGCTCCCGCTCGGCGTTGCACTCTTCATCTCGGGCGTGGTGGTGGCCGCTGCCTTCAACCCGGCCCCGCACAACGGTGGAGACAACGCCGCCTATGTGACGCTGGCGTTCTCCCTCGCCGAGCACGGATCGTACACGGACCTTTACGACCCGGCTGCCCTGCCTCACACCAAGTACCCGCCGGTTTTTCCAGCCCTGTTGGCGCTCTTGATGATGTTGGGGGCCCGCACATGGACGGCGCTGAAAACCGTCGCCGCGCTCTCCACGATCGCGACGGTCGGGTTCACATATCTGTGGGCACAACGGCGTGTTGGACGACTGGGCGCACTAGGTGTATCGGTGGCGCTCGCGCTGTCGTCGGCCATGATCTACTACAGTCACTGGGTGCTCTCGGACCCGCTCTTCCTGACGTTCACGATGGCCGCGCTCTGGGCACTCGAGGGTGCTGACGAGGAAGGAGCCTCGCCGTGGTGGTTGGCGGCTGGGGTGGCCGCCGCCGGGCTCGCCTACTTCACGCGCTCGGCGGGCCTGCCCCTGCTCGTCGCACTCGTCGCGTGGCTGGTACTCCGGAAGAGATGGCGACACCTCTCGATCGCTACGGTGGCGATCGGCGTGCCTGCTCTGGCTTGGTTCTTACGCGGACGAGGCGAGGGCGTCGCCGAGTACGGCGCCGAGTTCTGGATGGTCGATCCCTACCAGCCTGCGCTCGGCACAGTTGGCCTGGGTGGCTTGGTCGGGCGGGCGCTGAACAACGCCTGGACGTACCTGAGTGCGCACGGGCCCGGTGGGGTGATCGGGGGGGGCGGAGGCTACGTGATGGCGTTTGGATTCGTGCTTACGGGAGTGGCGCTGACCGGTTGGTTCCGTAGCGCGCGAATGCGAATCGGCCCTGCCGAGCTTTTTCTGCCGCTCTATGTGGGGCTGATTCTGTTGTGGCCAGAAGTCTGGTCCGGAGACCGGTTTGCCCTTCCGCTCTATCCGTTGTTCTTCGGCTTCGGGGCACTCGCGTTGCGCGAGGCGTCTACCAGGTTGGGTGGCTCGCGCGGGAGCGCGCTCATCGGGATCGCATGTCTCGCGGTGGTCCTGCCCGCGGGGCGGGGTTGGCTGGACTCGATCCAGCAGGCCTCGGGATGCGCGCGCATATCACGTGACAATGGCGCTTGGGCTTGCTACGGACCGGGTGTGGTGGATTTTGCGGAAGCCGCCGCGTGGATGGGGAGGGTCCTGCCGGAGGGATCGGCGGTGATGACCCGAAAACCACGGCTGTTCTATGTGATGTCCAGTCTGCCCAGTCGGACGTTCCCGTTCGATGAGGACCCAGCGGTACAGTTGGCCGAGGCGGATCGCGTAGGGGCGCGTTACATCGTGCTGGACCAATGGGACGGGCTCGCGGGGCGCTACCTGGGCGGAGCGCTCAGGCGCTATCCGCAGGCATTCTGTACCGTTCAGGCATTCGGCGAGGAGCGCACGACCTACGTCCTGGGCGTGAAGCCCCTCGAATCCCGTGGCGCGAGCAACAACATTCCGGTAGAGGAGGTCCGAGTGGATGCCTGTCCCGCCGACTATGCTCCCGGCGGGACTTTGGAGGCGACTTCATCTTCATCAGCACGGATCCCGTTGCTCGACGGGCTCGATTCATAGAGCACCGCGAGCGCGACGCCGAAGACCACGTGCTCGACGTACGTGCGGTCTTGAGACTCGAGGCTGTCGAGCAGATGCGCCACGAGCGGAAGGCGGTGATGGGGCGCATAGGAACCGAGCAAGTGGGAAAGGCCTCCGACCGGATCGACCGCGTATTCGGCCGTTCCGTACAGAGCACCTTTCACGACCGCGGGACCTGGCACGCGCGGCTCAACCACACCGCCGTAGACCAGACCCTGCCCGACACCCGCCAGGAGGCGATCCGTGGGCGTCTTGGACAGGGGGGGCCGAGGCCCCCGAAGGATCGGGCTCAGCAGATCTACCACCAGGGCTGCCACCGCCCCGGCGGCGCCGGCTCTCAAGAGGCCACCCACACCGGTTCGACCGCGCGGTTGCCACCCGTCAAGCACCTTCGCGACCGCTGCTGCGGCCCCGGACGTAACGAGCTCGTCGACCGAGGGCCAAAGCGACTGTGTATCTTCCCTGTCGGCGTTCGTCCTAACGGTGGCGCGCTCCTTGAGGCCACGGAGTGTCCGGCCTGCCGTAGGTGGACTCTGGCGGGCACGCTCGAGGGCGTAACCGAGTCGAAACCAGAAGCTCTGCTTCGGAGGCATGGGCAATGACGTGGAGGCGCGAGAGGAGGGGAAGGGTGGCGCGTCACGCAGGTCTTATCAAGCTCCTAGGGCTGGTCGTTCTGATGATCGTCCTGAGCGCGCCAGCGAGGGCACAGGTGCCTCCCGACGAATCCTGGCGATCTGTGACTACGCCTCACTTCGTAGTGACCTTCCCGGCTCATCTCGAGTCTCTGGGGCGAAAGGCTGCCGATCGAGCCGAGCGCGCGTACGAAGCGCTATCGATCGCCTTCATCGCCCCGCCGGACGGGTCGATCGACATCCTGCTCACCGACCATCAGGACATTTCGAACGGCTTCGCTCAGGTCACTCCTTCGAATCGGATCACGATCTTCGCTCGCCCGCCCGTGGACGATCCCGGCCTCGGGTATGTCGACGAGTGGCTCGAGTTGGTCATCACGCACGAACTCGCGCACATCATTCACATCGACCCCGCCCGGAACCCGATCGGAACGCTCGCCCGCAGGGTGTTCGGGCGCGTCACGGGTCCCTGGCCTTTTTTCCCGACCAACGGAACCCCCCGCTGGATCACCGAGGGGGTCGCGACGTTCTATGAGTCCGAACTGACCGAGGCGGGACGAGTCGATGGCACGTTCCACGAGATGGTTCTGAGGACCGCGGCGCTCGAGGGGCGCTTCGAGAGCATGGGCCAGGCGCAAGGCGAGTCACCCCAGTGGCCCAGTGGTGACAGGCAGTATGCGTACGGCTCCCGATTCTTCGACTATCTCACCGCGAAGTACGGTGCCGACCGGATGGGTGCCTTCGCCGATGCAATCGCTGGACAGTGGGTGCCGTACCGCATCAACGCCGCGGGGCGCGACGCGTTCGGGGCGTCGCTGTCCGACGAGTGGTCTCTCTGGTCCGACAGCCTCCAAGCCGCGGTTGGACTCCTCGATGACCGGTTGGCGACGAACGGACCGATCACCGAGCCCGAGCGGTTGACGGTCGGCGCGCGGCGCGCGCTGCGGCCGAGGGTTTCACCGGACGGGCGCTCTGTCCTGTACTCGCGCTCGGACGGTCGCTCGGACACACAGCTCTACCTCACGCGGGCTGACGGCTCAGGAGGGCGCTCGCTGACGCGCACGAACGGCGGGTCGACGCACGACTGGGCCCCCGACGGGAGTGTCATCTTCTCGCAGCTCGACTACGTCGATCGGTACCGGCTCTTCGACGATCTCTATCGGGTGCGCGTCGATGGAGGTGTGACGCGCATCACGAGGGGGGCCAGGCTCACGGATCCGTCGGTCGGACCGGATGGGTCGTGGGCGGTCGCGGTGTCAGAAGGTGGCGGCACGACCGGCCTCGTGAGGGTCGATCTCGCGACAGGTGAGACCAGTTCTCTGGTCGAAGGCGAGCCAGAGACGCATTGGGCCTTTCCGAGCGTGTCGCCCGACGGACGCTGGATCGCGGTCACACGCTGGACGCCCGAAGCTCATCACGACGTGGTCGTCCTGGACATGCAGGGCGCCATAACCGCCGAAGTGACCCGCGACCGGGCGATCGACCTCGCTCCCGATTGGAGCCCCGACGGTCGGTACGTGATCTGGGCTTCGGATCGCACCGGAATCCTCAATATCCTGGCCGCGCCGTTCGACGCCGGGACCGGCCAGGCTGGAGCGCCGCTTCTCCTGACGAACGTCCGCACCGGTGCCGCCTACCCGAGCGTGGACCCGTCGGGACAGTGGCTCTACTTCAGTGGCTACCACGTCGACGGCTGGGAACTGGAACGAACGCCCTTTGATCCCTCCTCGGCTGCACCGGCGCCCGCGCCGGATACGAGGTTCGCCGAGGTGGCATCACCCGTAGCCCGGGGCTCCTGGGAAGGGGAGTCCCAGGAATACGTTCCTGGCCTCTCTCTGGGCCCGAACTATTGGGAGCTGGTGCTGCGCGAACCCGTCGTCGCGCCTGCCGTGCGGACGGATGACTTGTTCCTGCGGGAGCGGCAGCTGCTCGGGCTCGGGATTGGAGCGCAAACATCGGGTGTGGACTTGGTCGGCAGACACTCCTGGGCCGCGCTATACAGTTACTTCACGACCGGAAAGCGAGGCGAGGGCGGGTTCAGCTACTCCTACGCCGGCCTGGGGAACCCGACCATCGGTTTCTCGGCCAGCCAGAGCTGGGACCGCAACGAGCAAGCCACCCTCGTGAGCTCGATACCGCAGCCCGATCCGCTGGGTCTACCGCCTGATCTCGACACGCTCTTCGTCCTGGAGCGCAATCGAAACCTGTCGGTCAGTGCACAGTTTCACCGCCGTTCCTTTCGGCGGTCCTTGTTCGTCACTGTCTCCGGGGGGCTGGGGTGGGAGCAGCTCGACCTCCTGGACAACAACCTTGGGAGCGAGCCGGACTTTCGGCTCACGCGCCCAGCGAACCGGCTGAGTGACTTCAGCGTGTCGCTCAGCTTCAACACCGCCAGGGAGCACGCCTTCCAAATGGGCGGCTCGAACGGTATCAACCTGTTTGTGCGCGGCCGCACGCGGCGGAATCTCAGCTTGCCGGATTCACTCGTGCACCGGACCGGCGTGGACCGTTCGGTCGACGATCTGATCGGGAGGGCTCGGGCGTACATCCCGATCCGGACCGGCGGTTACGCGTCCCACGTCCTGGCCTTCCAGGGCAGCTTCGGCGTAGCGGGAGGGCCGAATGCGAGTGCCGGCTTCTTCGACGTGGGCGGCGCCTCAGGGAGCACTGAGCAGCTCACGGGCCTGTCGCTCTTCGGTGGGTCGGTGTTTTTCCCGGTCCGGGGTTACCCGGTGTCAGCCCGCTTCGGGAGATACGCTTGGACCGCAGCGGCGGAGTATCGCGTTCCCTTGGCTCTGGTGAACCGAGGCATGTCTTCGCTGCCATTCCATTTCGACCGCGTAGTCGGCGCGCTCTTCGCCGACGCCGGAAACGCGTGGGGCCCGGACGTTTCCCCATCCGGATTCCAGAATTCGCAACGGGCGGCTCTTTATTCGGTAGGTGGTGAGGTTACGGCAGAGGTCCTGACCTTCTACCGCGTGAATATGCGCATGAGGGTCGGCCTCGCGTTCCCTTTGACCGGGGCGACCGGGAGTAGTCTGTACCTCCGACTCGGAATGCCCTTCTAGTGGTGTGTAGCCGAAGTCTGGTCGAGCCGATGCGCCTGTTCCGGTCGGCGAGGCCATGGGGTCGTTCGCGAGACGATCGAGCGTAGCGAGATCAATGTCAGCAGACTTCGGCTACACATCACTCAGGCGATTCTCGCGCTTTCGGGCCGAGTCGGGTTGCGTCAGTCCCCCCGAACCCGAATTTTTACCGAAACCCTGCTGTTTTCCTAAGGATTCTAGGGTTCGGTCGCCCGATGGCGATTATTCCGACGATGAATCTTGACCACAACATATTGGGCCTGTAATATGGATTCACTCAATATCTAGTGGTGTCGTGGGTAGTTATCCACATGGTTTTTGCGGCGGGAGGGGCTTCCCGCCGTTTTTCAACTCCAGTTCCCAACGTTTTCCACCATCGTCACCGTCGGAGTCGTGCCTGCCCTATGCCGCGCGTCCATCAGCCTCGCCCGCCACGAAAGTCCGTCATCTTCGATGACATCCTTCCCGACGATCTGCCGGCTGCGGAGCTGACTGAGAACGCGCGAATCGTTCTTGCGCGTCGGTACCTGAAGAAGGACGGCGAGGGCACGCCCATCGAAGAGCCCGAGGTCATGTTCTGGCGCGTTGCAAGCACCATCGCTGAGGTCGACACTGAATACGGGGCGTCCGAGGCGGCTGTCGACGAGGTCGCTCGTCAGTTCTACGACCTCATGGTCACCGGCACGTTCGAGCCCAACTCCCCCACGCTGATGAACGCGGGGCGACCGCTCGGGCAGTTGTCGGCCTGCTTCGTACTTCCGGTGGAAGATGCGCTGTCGAACGGTCATACCGGCATTTACGACACGCTGACCGCAATGGCGCTGGTGCACCAGTCGGGTGGTGGGACAGGCTTCTCCTTCTCCCGGCTCCGGTCAGAGGGGGAGACCGTGAGGTCCACGATGGGCGTGGCCTCGGGTCCGGTGTCGTTCATGAAGTTGTACGACGCCAGCACCGATGTCGTGAAGCAGGGCGGCACACGGCGCGGCGCGAACATGGGCATCTTGCGGGTGGATCATCCCGACATCCGCACCTTCATCATGTGCAAGAACGACACGTCTCAGGTGACGAACTTCAACATCTCTGTCGCGATCACCGACGACTTCATGGAGGCGGTGGGGAACGAGGCGAATTACGACTTGATCAACCCGAAGACCGGGGACGTCGTCGGACAAGAGAGAGCCCGCGATATCTTCGACCTGATCATCCATGGTGCGTGGAAGACCGGCGAGCCGGGCACGTTCTTCATCGACCGAGCGAACGAGTACAACCCGGTGCCGAAGCTGGGGAGCTACGAGGCTACGAACCCGTGTGGCGAGCAGCCGCTGCTGCCCTATGACGTCTGCAACCTCGGCAGCATCAATCTGAGCAAGTTCATCAAGGAAGACGCGGGTCCCGGCACCGACCCCGACGAGGGAATCGATTGGGAGGCGCTGCGGCAAGTCGTGCTGCTCTCGACTCACTTCCTCGACAACGTGATCGACGCCAACGTTTACCCGTTGGTGGACATTCACGACCTGGCTCAAAACATCCGCCGCATCGGGCTCGGGGTCATGGGGTGGGCGGACATGCTGGTGAAGCTCGGCATCGCCTACGACTCCGCGGAAGGCGTCGATCTCGGCCGCAGGGTCATGGAGTTCGTCAACGAAGAGTCGCGAAATGCGTCCGAGAAGCTCGCTGAGACACGCGGCGTCTTCCCGGCGTGGGCGGACTCGATCTGGGGACCCGACGACTCAGCTGCCATGACGTCGGAGGGCACGCGAGTGAGGCAGGAGCGCGAGCTGCGCAACTGCAACCTGACGACGGTTGCGCCGACGGGGACGATCTCGATTTTCGCAGGTTGCTCGGGCGGCATCGAGCCGCTCTTCGCGGTCGCGTTCATGCGTAATCAGGCCGGTGTCCTCATGCCGGACGTGAACCCGGACTTCGTGAACGTCGCGAAGGATGGCGGGTGGTACTCGGACGAGCTGATGGAGCGAATCGCCGAGGAGGGCCACATCCACTTCGGGGAGGTTCCCGAGGACGTGCAGCGTGCGTTCCGGACCGCACACGACATTACGCCCGAGTGGCACGTCCGCATGCAGGCCGCCTTTCAGGAACACACGGACTCGGCGATTTCGAAGACGACGAACTTCCCCCGCGAGGCAAAGGAAGAAGACGTCCGGGAGATATACGAGCTCGCGTATAGCCTCGGCTGCAAGGGCGTGACCGTGTACCGAGACGGGTCGCGCGAGGGTCAGGTGCTTTCTACCGGCAAGACGGAGAAGGCACCGGCCGTGGAGACGCCCAATGTCATAGAACTCGAGCACTCGCTCGCCGATGCGCGTGAGGAGGCCCACAACCTCCGCCACGAAGTCGAGCGTCTCAAGCATGAGCTGACGGATCAGGACATGACCCGCGGCGCGGCGCGGCACAAGAGACAGCGTCCGGGCGCCCTGCGCGGCTACACCATGAAGATGAACTCGCCGCTCGGCGACCTCTACGTGACCATCAACGAGGATGAGGGCGGCCGGCCCTTCGAGGTCTTCTGCACGTTGGGCAAGGCGGGTGGTGCGGCGAACGCCGATGCCGAGGCGATCGGCCGTCTGATGTCTCTCGCCCTGCGTTCGGGGATCCCAATCATCCAGGTGAAGGACCAGCTGCGTGGCATCTCGTGCGACCGGGCGGTGGGACTCGGACCCAACAAGGTGCTCTCGGCCCCCGATGCGATCGGCCAGGCTATCGAGCGTTACCTGGAAGAGAAGGAGGGCATTCAGGAGACGCTTCCCCTCACCGTCGGGGTCGAAGGCGCGCATCAGACGCAGGCCTCGGGCGGCTTCGCTGGGGACGCGATGCACTTGGACACCTGTCCGGAATGCAACTCGGCGCACTTCGTCTTTGAAGAGGGCTGCAAGAAGTGCCACGTGTGTGGGTACTCCGAATGCGGCTGACCGCCTGAGGCCCGCCGCGCGGAGTCGGTGAAGCCCGCATGGCGTTGATAGCGGAACGCGCCGGGCGGCTCCTCCGGGAGCTGAGAATCGCCGGCCTTGCCATCGTGGGTGCCGTCGGCGCCTTCACCTATACGTTCGACGCTTCCCTGTCTGCGGCGGTCCTCGCGCTCCTCGGAGTTTCTGCTGTGGGATGGATCGAACTGATGCGTGAGTCTCCGGACCTGGCGCTCGAAGACGAGTTGGCGATGTACCTGCGGCGCCGCTACGGGTGGGGAGCCGTCGTGCAGATCGTGCCGCCGTGGCTCTTCTTCGCCTCGGTCTACTACCACTCACACATCCACTTCATCGCCGAGGAGTTTTTCTTCATCGGCGCGGGTTTGATCACGTCTGTGCCGGTGGTGGGACTGGGGCGCCGCGTGCTCCGCATGCATCGTCTGACGCGCGCCGAGATCGCCCCCTGAGCGCCGTGGTCGGCCGTGGACTCGGGTCCCGGCCGTCGGAGTGGTGATGGACCGGCTCTGGGCCGAGAAACGTTTCGTTCCTGGTCGCCCTTTGGGCTGACTCCAGTGACCAGCGCGGGAGAGGGTCATCCGGCTCTGAGGCACATCGGGCACGCTCATTGCAAGACTCGGATCGCATGACGTCCCCACGAATCAAGCTCATCGGCACGATCGCGCTCTCGCTGGCCTTCGCGCTCCCGCAGTACTCGTGCGCGGGCTTCGAGGGGTCTGACGGAACGTTTGTGCGGAGTCTTCCTGACGGCGCCCGGGCCGAGAGCTACGAACCGGCTGTCGAGCTGCACTACGCGTTCGAGGAGATCGACCTGGACGATCCCAGCTCGTGGATCGTGGTGATCGTCTTCTTCTGGGGGTTGGCGACCTACGGATTCGGGCGATGGCAAAGGGGCCCATGGGCGCGGGGGGCACTGAGGCTCATCGAACCGATGCTCGTCCTCATGTCCGGAGCAGCGATCTCCCAAATCGGGTCACTGGGAACCCGGGCGTGGGGCAATAGCGTCGCGCTCGGTGCGCTCGGGGTGTACCTCGTAGGCTGGGGCTTGGGCGTATGGGAATGGCGGCGGGCGGCGCGAAGTACGGGCGACGGTTACTGAGGCTGCGCGAAATCGCCCTTCAGGAGCCCCACGGCGCGGGGGGCTCGTCGATGGGTCGGGTCAGGTCGAACTCGAAGCGGACGCGCCGGTTGCTGCCCTCCCGCCGGAGCGCGTACACGAACGACCGGCCCGCGCGGATCTCGAGCGTCCACAAGTTGGACGCCGATTCGGGGACGATGGAAGCCGTGTGCTCGTCCGCCGCGAAGACCTGTCTCGATCGACTGCCTGGAGTGGCGGTGTCACCCCCGTACTGGGTGACCTCATCCTCGGTGCCGTCCTCATGACGGTGGTCGTGCTTCAGCCGCATCCCGTCGTCGGTCCTCGAAATGACCCAGGTCCGGGATCGATCCTCGCCCACGTGAAACGGCACCCGCACCGTGGTGGCATCGCATTCGCGCACATGCATCACCAGCTCCATGCCCTCGAGCGAGGGGTCCGGTGGGTTGCTCTCCAACAGCCTCCCGGAGAACGCCTGTCCGCACAGGCCTTGGAGGGCGGCCCAGAATTCGTCTTGGGCGGACGTAGCGATGGCAGGTGGTCCGGCTTGTTCAGCGCTGTCCGGAGTGGCGTCGCCCCCGCATGCTGAGAGAAGCAATACGACGGCGAGCAGGTGGGCGAGTGGTCGGGTCAAAACGGTTGATTCCCGGCTGGGGGGTCTCGGGGCAATAGGCTTCTGAGTCGGCCCAATGTAGGATGGACGTGCCATGCCGACACGTTTCTATCTTTCGGCAGCTCTGACGCTGCTCACCGCCTGTGCTGCGGATGCCGCTCCGGGACGCACCCCGGGCAGCCCCGTCTTCGACGGTCAGGCCGCCTACGGGCTGGTCGAAACACAGGTGGAATTCGGCCCACGAGTGCCCGGGACCGCGGGCCATGAACGTCAGCTGGATTGGATGCTCGCCCGACTGGACTCGTTGGCCCCTGATCTGGCCGCGGACACGTTTCCGTACGTCACCACCTACGGGGACTCGCTGACGCTCGTGAACGTGCTCGCGCGGTATCGTCCGGAACTGGAGCGCCGGGTTCTCGTGCTGGCGCATTGGGATACACGCCCCACGTCCGATGAGGCAGGCGACGCGGCGAGCCAAGCGCTTCCACTGCCAGGCGCCAATGATGGAGCCTCAGGCACAGCCATACTCCTGGAGCTTGCCCGCCTCATGGCGAGCGAGCCGCCACCCATGGGCGTCGACCTCCTCTTCGTCGATGGCGAAGACTACGGACCCACGCCGGACGACATGTTCCTCGGCGCCGAGCGATACGCCGAGCGACTCCCACTGGCCGGTGAGGGAATTCGACCGATCTACGGAGTCCTGCTCGACATGGTTGGCGACTCGGATCCGAGTTTCCCCATCGAAGGCAATTCCGCCCAGTTCGCCAGGGTCGTGGTCCAGAAAGTTTGGCGAGCTGCCGCGCGCCTCGGGTACGAAGACGTATTCCCCGAGTCGGTCGGCATTCCACTCGGGGACGACCACATTCCGCTGATCGAGGCGGGTCTCCTCACCGCCAACGTGATCGACTTCACGTACGGTGGACCGCTCAACCCGTACTGGCACACTCCGCAGGATATCCCGTCCAACGTGAGCGCGTCGACGCTCGCGATCGTAGGCGAGGTCATGATCGAGTTGATCTACTCGGGAGGGTAGGCCCCGGCGGGATCCCCGTGTAGAATCGTCCGGACGTATTTCTCCCTGAGGTTATCTGGCATGTCGGAACCCAAAACGGTCCGTGTAGCGGTCGTGCAGGCCGGGGCGATCCCGTTCGATCGGGACGCCCAGGTCGAGCGCGTGTGCGAAATGGCCGTTGAGGCAGCGGGGAAGGGGGCGGAGTTGGTGCTCTTCCCGGAGGCGTACATCGGGGGGTATCCGTGGGGCCTCGCATTCGGCACGGCCGTTGGGGGGCGGTCCGAAGCGGGCCGCCGGGTCTGGGAGCGGTACTGGTCCACATCCGTCGCGGTCCCCGGCCCCGAGCTCGATCGGCTTTGTGCAGTTGCGGCGGACAACGCCCTGCATCTGTGCGTCGGTGTCGTGGAACGTGACAGCACGTACAGCGGCGGCACGCTGTACTGCACACTCGTCTACATCGGCCCGGACGGATCGATTCTGGGCAAGCATCGGAAGCTCAAGCCGACCGCCGCCGAGCGGCTCATATGGGGCGAGGGTGATGGCAGCACGCTGACGGCGGTCGACACGCCCCTGGGAACCGTGGGCGGGCTGATCTGCTGGGAGAACTACATGCCGCTCGCGCGCATGGCGATGTACGGCAAGGGCGTCGAAATCTACCTCGCGCCGACGGCCGACGCCCACGAGCGTTGGCTGTCGACGCTCCAGCATATCTCGCTGGAGGGCCGGTGCTTTGTACTGGGCTGTAACCAGTACGTCCGGAAGGATATGTACCCGGAGGATCTGGAGATCAAAGACGAGTTGGAGGGCTGGCCCGACGTGTTGTGTCGCGGCGGCTCGGCCATCTACGGTCCGCTCGGCGATCTGCTCGCCGGCCCGATGTGGGATGAGGAAGGCATGCTGATCGCCGATCTGGACATGACCTCAATTGCGCGTAGCAAGTTCGATTTCGACGTTACCGGACACTATGCGCGCCCGGACGTCTTCCGGCTCGAAGTAGACGAATCGGCACACCCACCAGTCGGATGACCCGATCCACAGCTCGCATTGGCCAGTGAGCCCGAGGGCATTATAATCATCACTTCGTGCATAATCATGCATTAATGGAGAGACCATGACGCAGGCGTTGGTGTCCAAGACGGACGCATACTTGACCGAAGTCGAAGCCTTCAGCGCCCACAACTACCACCCGCTCCCGGTGATTCTCGAGCGAGGAGAGGGGTCTTGGGTGTGGGATGTCGACGGCAACCGATACCTCGACATGCTCAGCGCATACTCCGCGCTCAACCAGGGGCATCGCCACCCGGATATCATCGCGGCGGCAACAGCCCAGCTAGGGACGCTGACGCTCACGTCTCGCGCCTTCCACAACGACCAGATGGGACCGTTCCTGAAGGCGTTGTGCGAGGCCACGGGCTTCGAGAAGGCGCTCCCGATGAACACCGGAGCCGAGGCGGTTGAGACCGCGATCAAGATGGTTCGCAAGTGGGGCTATCAGGTGAAAGGCGTGGCTCCGGGCAAGGCCGAGATCATCGTCTGTGAAAACAACTTCCACGGCCGTACCACGACCATCGTGGGCTTCTCTTCCGAAGATCAGTACAAGGACGGCTTCGGTCCGTTCACGCCGGGCTTCGTGGAGATCCCGTACGGCGATGCCGACGCGCTCGAAGCGGCGATCAACGAGAACACCGTCGGATTCCTGGTGGAGCCGCTGCAGGGTGAGGGTGGCGTCGTCGTTCCGGTCGAGGGCTTCCTGACCAGGGCGCGCGAGCTGTGCACGCAGCATCGAGTGGCGCTCATGTCCGACGAGATCCAAACCGGGCTCGGCCGCACCGGACGGCTGTTCTGCTCCGACTGGGAGTCCGTACGCGTTGACGTGCTGATCGTCGGCAAGGCCTTGGGTGGCGGAGTCTACCCCGTGTCGGCCGCGATCGCCGACTCGGAGTTCATGGACGTTTATACGCCCGGGGATCACGGCTCCACGTTCGGCGGAAACCCGTTGGGCGCGGCAGTCGGGCTCGCCTCGCTCAAGGTGATCATGGACGAGCAGCTTTCTGAACGTTCCGATCGACTCGGGACCTGGTTCATGGACGAGCTCAGGGCCATCGACTCACCCCACGTCCTGGAGGTGCGGGGCAAGGGCCTGATGATCGGCGTCGAGATCAAGGAGTCCAGCGGGACCGCACGACCCTACTGTGAGGCACTACAGGCGCGAGGCATCCTCGCCAAGGAGACGCACCACCAGGTGATCCGTTTCGCCCCGCCGCTCACGGTCTCACAGGAGGATCTGGACTTCGCCCTCGGGCACGTGCAGGAGGTCCTGAGCGCCTAGCGCCCTGAGTCAGAAGTTCGCCGGCATTGATCTCGCTGCGCTCGATCGTCTCGCCATCGAACGCGGCGACTCGTCGGCCGGTGCCGGGGCATCGGCTCGTGCACCGCCGCATCCGCTCTGGCGGCGTTGCTCCTCGACCCACGCCTTCGGCGCGGGTGCCCCATAGCGTTGCTATTCCTCGTCGTCGCCACCCACTCGCTTCGCGAGCGGGTACCCGCCCAGAGCGGCGCTGCGGCACCCTCGGTGCGCGCCGAACTTCTGACTCAGGACACTAGCCGCGATCGGCGATCTGAGTTGTTTGGCGCCTCCGCTGGGCTCGGCCCGGCGGGGGCGTCAGGCGTTCGGCGTGAGGGCTAGCTGCCCGGCGGCCCCCACTCGATCGACCCCTGTTTGGTCGTGTCGATCTCCTTGCCCTCGCCGCCCTGCAGGAGCACCTGTTCGATCTGCTCGTACAGGAAGTCACGCGCCTTCGAGTCACGTGGATCGAGCCCGTAGTGGTTGATGAGGCTCGTCTGATGCTCCAGCCAGTCCTTCCAGCACGACTGGCAGATCTCGGACAGGATGCGTTGGCCTAAGTCGCTCCGAAACGGCGCCTTCTCCAACGGGCTCGTGTCTTCATCACACCGCCGGCAGTGGATCGTCTCAGCGCTCATGTCGTATCTTGCTCGGGTCGGTGGGGGCTAGGGCTCGGGGTGTACCCGGGGGTGTCGCTCCGGATCCGACCATCGGTTACCTCATTCGTTGGAGAGGCGTCTTGCTGCAGACGATTTTCGCTGGAACCGGATACTACGTCCCCGATCGCGTCGTCACCAACCAGGAGCTGACCACTTTCATGGACACGTCGGACGAGTGGATCGTCAAGCGTACCGGTATCCGTGAGCGGCGCTGGGTGGACGAGGGGATGAGCGGCGCCGAGATGGCGCGCAGGGCTAGCGAGATGGCTCTGGCCGAATCCGGAATCGAGGCCGGTGACATCGACGCAATAGTGCTCGGCACCCTCACGCCCGATGTCTTCTTCCCGGGCACGGGTGTCTTCCTTCAGCGTGAGCTGGGTCTCGAGGGTATTCCTGCGCTGGACCTGCGAGCTCAGTGCTCGGGCTTCCTGTACGGGCTCTCAGTCGCCGACGCGTGGATTCGCTCCGGACAGTACGACACCATCCTTCTGGTCGGAGTGGAGATCCATTCGACCGGCATGGACATGACCACCCGAGGTCGGGACCTGACTGTTCTCTTCGGGGACGGGGCGGGGGCGGTGGTGCTGACCTCGTCGGCCGAGGACGGTAGGGGTGTGCTCTCCACCCACATTCACGCGGACGGCCGCTTCGCCGAAATGTTGTGGATGGAATCGGCCGCGTCCAGGAACCACCCGCGCATCTCCGTCCGGGACATCGAGGAAGGCAAGCACTACCCGTTGATGCAGGGAAAGGAGGTCTTCAAGCACGCGGTCGCTCGCATGCCTGAAGTGGTGATGGAGGCGCTCTCGGCAAACGGCCTGACGACCGACGACATCGACTTGCTCATCCCTCACCAGGCGAACCTGAGGATCTCCCAGATGGTCCAGCGCCGATTGGGCCTACCGGACGACAAGGTGGTGAACAACATCGATCGTTATGGGAACACCACGGCGGCCACGATCCCCATCGCGCTGGCGGAGGCGGTGAGGGATGATCGCCTGGCGCCTGGAGACCTGCTGTGCCTCGTGGCGTTCGGGTCGGGGTTCACGTGGGGCTCGGCGTTGATTCGCTGGTGACGTGGACGCTCCGATGGGGCCTCGTTAGCTTTTTTCGCGATCAGAATTCCACTTCGAGGGAGGCGACATGGCCCTCACTAAGAAGCAGTTGGCGCATCTGGAAAAGCGACTTCTCGACGAGAGGGCTCGCGCCCTCAAGGCGTTAGGGCTCTTCGACGAAATGGCGAAGGCGGGCCGGGAGTCAACGGATTCGGACCTGGCGGTCTATACCGACCACATGGCCGACCAGGGCACGGAGGCGCAGGAACGTGAGAAGGCGGCCGTTTTCGCTACCAAGGAGGGCCGTTACCTGTATCGGCTCGAAGAGGCGTTGCGCCGTATGTACAACGACCCGAAGAACTTCGGGACGTGCCATACCTGCTCCACGCGCGTGGGATACGAGCGACTCGATGCGCTCCCGCATGCCCGCTACTGCATCGACTGCAAACGGAAGGAAGAGTCGGCGGCCTAGACCGCGCCTGGGGTCAGCGTTTCCGGATCACGCCGAGGAGTTCCTCCCCAACAGCGTCCGCCTTCCACCGACGCATCCCCGCGATCGCATGGAGTGCCTCCACGTCGGTAGGCGCCGCGCGCGCTACTTCGAGGAGCACTGCGTTCGACAGGAGCGTTCCGCGTGCCACGCCGAGCGCGTCGGCCCGGGCATTGCGCACCGCCTTGAGCGCGTCGGCCAGCGCCTCGACCTCTGGCGTGGGCCGCCCAGGCCCGTCTCGCCTCCTGCTGGGGTAGGGCCGGAGATCGTCCTCCGGCAGGTCCACGACAGATCGTAGTATCCGCACCAGGTCCCGTCCCTGGTTCCGGGCGAGCCCCCCCGGAAAACCCTTGATGTCGGCCAGCTCCTCCCGGCTCTGAGGATTGGCCGCCACCGCCTGTATCAGGGGACCGTCTCCTACCACGCGAAATAGAGCCTTGTCCCGCTTTCTGGCGATCTCGTCGCGCCACTCCAGCGCGAGGCGTAGCGCGGTGACCTGCCGCGCCGATAGGTCACGAGCCCCCTTTACGCGTGTGATCGGATCGGGCGCTTCTTCGTCATCCAGCTCGATGAACGCGGCGTCCTCGAGCGCCCGGCACTCCTCGGTAACCCAATGGGATCGGCCTGCGGCTTCGACCTCGCCCTTCAGCTCATCGGCCAGAGCAAACAGGTGATGTGTATCGGCGGCCGCGTATTGGAGCATCCCGTCGGTCAAGGGTCGCTCCGCCCAATCCGCCCGCTGGTACTTCTTCGACAGGACCACATCGAAGCGGCCCTCGAGGAGCGCCGCCAGTCCGAGAGCTTCGGCCCCGAGAAGCGCCGCCGCGATCTGCGTGTCGAACAGGCCCCTCAGTCGGATGTCGAGATCGCGCTTGAGCAGGCGCAGATCGAAGTCCGCGCCGTGCATGACGATCTCGACATCAGGATCCTCTAGGGGCGGACGCAGGACCTCGCTCGGGTCGAACGTGAGCGGGTCAACGATGTAGGTAGCTGCAGCAGTGCTGATCTGCAGCAGACAGAGCTGGTCGGAGTACCTGTGGAAGCCGGCCGCTTCACAATCGAGCGCGATCCGGCGTGAGCGGTTGAGGTCCTCGGCCAGTGCTTCGGCGTCGGCTGGCTGCTCGACGTGTATGTAGCGAATAGCGCCGATGTGGCGTCTCCTTCGTGGTCGTGGATCGATGGATGCGCCAAGAGAGGTGGGTCGCCCACGTGGCGCCAGGCTCAGCACTTCGGCGGGAGCCGAGGCCCTGCACGGTTGCCCGTCCGGTGGAGGGTAACGACAATTCGTTCGTCCGTCGTGCGGCGGACGCTCCACGCGTTCCCGGTCTCGAGAAATGCTCAGAACCAAGGTCGTCTGCACCCTGGGCCCGGCGAGTTCATCGCCGGAGACCATCCTGTCGCTCGTTCAAGGCGGCATGGACGTAGCGCGCGTGAACATGTCGCATGGGGCTCGGGAGGAGCATCGAGCTGTCATCGCGGCGATTCGGACCGCGGCCGAGCAGGTCGAACGCCCGGTCGGGATCATGGTCGATCTTTCTGGGCCGAAGATTCGGGTCGGGGAGATGGACAGCCCCATCGACTTGGCTGTTGGGCAGACCGTGGTGATGGCTCCCGAGGCGAGCGCTGCTCCCGGCGAGATTCCCACGACGTACGAGCCCCTGGCCGACGAGATCGAAGCAGACGACGTGGTGCTGCTGGACGATGGGCTCCTCGAGCTGCGCTGCCTGGGCACGGAGGGCGTGAGGACCAGGCTCGAGGTCGTGCGCGGCGGTTTGCTCAGGCCGCGGAAGGGGATCAACCTGCCGACCGTGAATGTCAAAGCCCCGTCACTGACCGCCAAGGATCTGTCGGATCTCGACTTCGCGCTCGAAGAAGGCGTCGAGTTCATCGCGTTGTCGTTCGTGCGTCGCCCGGAAGATGTCGTTGACCTCAAGGGACGCGTCGGCTCGAACGCCATGGTCGTGGCGAAGATCGAGAAGGTCCAGGCGTTGCGCGCTATCGAGGAGATCCTCCCGGAGACCGATGCGGTCATGGTGGCCCGTGGTGATCTGGGCGTGGAGTTGCCGTTCGAACGCGTGCCTCTCGCCCAGAAGCGCATCATCCAGCTGTCGAACTTCTATGGACGGCCGGTCATCACCGCGACCCAGATGCTCGAGTCGATGATCGACCACGCGCGACCGACCCGTGCGGAGGCCTCCGACGTGGCCAACGCGATCCTCGACGGCACGGATGCGGTCATGCTGTCAGGCGAGACGGCCGTCGGGAAGTATCCCGTGGAAGCCCTGCAGGCGATGGTTCGCATCGGCACCGAGATCGAGAGGAGCGGCTTCCTGGAGCGCGGTCCGCGCTACCTGACGCACCCTGGGCTGCACTCGCGCGGTGGCGCCTCACCGCGGGAGCATGCGGTCGCTGCGGCCACGGTCGATGCGGTCCGTAGGATGGGGGCACCGGCGATCATCGTCATCACCCGGTCGGGTTTTTCGGCGCGTCTGGTGACATCGTATCGGCCCCCCGTGCCCGTGTTCGCGGTCACGACCGATCCGGCCACCTTCCGCCAGCTGTCCACCGTGTGGGGCGTCCGCCCCGTCTTGGCCAGCGACGTGAAAATCTCGTACGAGGGCCTGACCGCGTTCGGGCGTCAGTGTGTCATCGACAGCGGCGTCGGCGAGCCGGGCGCGGCGGTAGCCGTGACCGCCGGCTTCCCCTTCAATCAGTCCGGATCGACGAATACGATGCGACTCGAGCGGCTCTAGGGCGCCTGTGAAGCTGACGTTCTTGGGGACCGGGACCTCGTTCGGCGTCCCTGTCGTGGGTTGCGATTGTGAGACGTGCACGTCGGAGGACCCCCGAGATCGACGCACCCGTCACGGGGCGGTCGTCGAGATCGAGGGCAGGCGCCTCCTGGTCGATACGCCTCCGGAGCTGCGCCTTCAGCTGTTGGATAACGGAATCACGTCTGTCGACGCGATCTGGTTCACGCACATGCATGCGGACCACGTCCACGGCATCGACGACGTGCGCATTTTCAGCGTCAAGCGAGGTGCGATCGAAGCTTATGTGCCCTCAGAATATCGTGATGCGCTGACCGCGTATTTTCGCTACATCTTCGATGACGCGGTTCAGCCTCCCAAGGGCAGCTCCAAGCCCGGTGTCCGGCTGAACAGCTTCGATGTGGGGCAGCCCGTGGAGATCCTCGGTGAGGCGTTCACGCCCCTTGTCGTGTCCCACGGCACTTGCTCCGTTTACGGCTTCCGGGTGGGAGCGTTGGGATACATCACCGATGCCAAGTCGCTGCCACCCCAGACGATCGCTGCGTTGGACGGCGTGGATGTTCTGGTACTCAATGCGCTCTGGTTCGGCCGCTCTCACCCGACCCACTTGAACATTGAGGAGGCGGTGGAGATTGCTGAATCGATCGGGGCTGGGAGGACGTATCTGACGCACCTCACGCACCGAGTCACCCAGGCCGAGCTCGACAGGAAGCTCCCGGAAGGGGTCAGCGCGGCCTACGACGGCCTCGTGGTGGAGATCGATTGATGGCGCCTATTCGAATCGACTACGGGAACCTCATGGCTCCTCGGGTCTCCGGAGGTGTCACCGCCGAGCGCCTCAACGGCGATCTGGCCGATCGGTTCCGTGGCGCGATGTCCGCGGTCGATGAGAGACGGGCGGCCGGCGACTTCGGTTTCTTCGAACTCCCCTACTCCTCCGAGATGGTCGCACAGGTTACGGAGCTTGCCGACGGATTCGGGCAGTGGTTCCAAGATGTGGTCGTCTTCGGTATCGGTGGATCGAGCCTCGGCGCGAAGGCGCTGCGCGACGCGCTCCTCGGTCCCTCGTGGAATGCCCAAGGTGCCGAGCAGCGCGAGCACTTCCCCCGCCTGCATGTGGTCGACAATGCCGACCCCTTCACGCTCGAGGCCCTGTTCAAGCGAATCGATCCGGCCACGACACTGTTCAACGTCGTGAGCAAGTCCGGCGCGACTGCCGAAACGATGGCGCAGTACCTGGTGGCTCGGGGCCGCGTAGAGGCCGCAGTCGGTGAAGAGAAGTCTCGAGGCCACTTCCTCTTCACAACGGACCCTGCCCGCGGCGTCCTGCGGCAGATCGCAGATGCTGAAGGGATCCCCACGCTGTCCATTCCTGAGAACGTAGGCGGTCGGTTCTCCGTCCTGTCGCCGGCCGGCCTTCTACCCGCCGCGGTCTGCGGGGTCGATATCGAGGCGCTACTCCGCGGCGCCGCGACGATGGATGAACGGTGCCGGACCCACGAGTTGGCTCAGAATCCGGCCGGCGTCTTGGCCACACTTCTCCACGAGGCGGACACCGAGCAGGGCAGGCCGATCCACGTGCTCATGGCCTACGCCGACCGACTGCGCTCGACGACCCTGTGGTTCCAGCAACTCTGGGCTGAAAGTCTCGGCAAGGCCGTCACCCTGAGCGGCGAGGACCGGGCCACCGGACCCACTCCGATCTCCGCGGTCGGTGCGTGCGACCAACACTCGCTGCTGCAGCTCTTCGTCGAGGGCCCTCAGGACAAGGTGGTGATCTTCGTCGCAGTCGATGACCCGGGGGCGTCCGTCACGGTGCCGAACCGCCACCCGGAAATCGATGCTCTCGCATATCTGGGCGGGCATACCGTTGGAGAGCTCCTCCAGAAGGAGCGGTCCGCCACCGCCGAGGCGCTGAGACGCACCGGACGGCCGAACGCTACGATTCACGTGCCGGCCATCGAGGCGGAGTCGGTCGGAGGGCTGCTCTTGTTGTTTCAGGCCGCCACGGTCATAGCGGGCGCGCTCTACGACGTGGACCCGCTCGGGCAGCCCGGGGTCGAGCTCAGTAAGGAGCTTACATACGGGCTCATGGGTCGTGCGGGCACCGACATGCCGGAGCTCGCAGACCCGGATCCGGAGTGGATTCTCTAGCCTGACCGGGTCCCACAACTCATAGTCGGACCTATAGATAGGGTGCTCAGCGGCGGTTAACTTGGGATGCCCGCTCGATTCTATTTCAGAGCGAGCTGTCGTCCGGTCGGAGATACGAATGCGGAATCAAGACGAAGGACCCTATATCGTCGTCGAGCGAGATAGCGGGGGGGCTCTGGGCCCCTTCGTCCTCGGCGCCCTAGTGGGTGCAGGTTTGGCCCTGCTGTTCGCTCCGAAGTCGGGAGCGGAGACTCAGGAGGAGCTCAAGGAGCACGCACGACGGTTGCGCGAGATCGCAGAGGAACGCGTCCGTGAGGCCCAACAGCAGCTCGAGGAGCGACTGGACGAGGCCCGCGAGGGCGTGCAGGACCGCCTCGAGTCGGTCAAGGAAGCCGTCGATGCGGGCGTTCAAGCTGCCGCGCAGGCGCGTGAGGAGCTCGAAGAGAAGCTCGAGACCTCGAAGTCGGCATACCGGGCGGGCGTCGACGCGGCCCGTGAGGTGGTGGCCGCCGGCGTTGAGGGTGACGGAGCCGAGGAGGGGGCCGACTAGTCGGGTCGGCCCAGGGCTCAGTAGGGCATCGCGCCGGCTGAGCAGGTGACGGCCGAAGCCACCCGCCCGCGACACTATCGGCGGGGCTATCGGGTGCGGGAGTTCCTGCGCCGACTCTGGCAGAAGTCCGCTGAGGACGACGTCTTCTTCATGGCGGGCGCGATCGCCTTCAATGTGATCGTCGCGCTGATGCCGCTCCTCATCCTGGGAATCGGGTTGAGCGGCTACCTCGTAAGCGCTCGATTCGGCGATCCCACCGAGGCCGTACTCTCCATGTTGGGGGACAATCTTCCTCAGACTGGAACGGGCGAGCTGATTGAGCTGCTCCGCGGCCCGATCACCGGGCTCGTGGAGCGGAGGAGTGGCTTCACGCTCGTCGGGGCGATCTCGTTCGTCTGGCTGGGCACACGGCTCGTCGCGACATTGCGCGTCGCGCTCCGGGAGATCTTCGACATCGGGCAGCGGCGTGGGATCATCCGAGGGAAGCTCTTCGACATCCAAGCCGTGTTGGTGGGCCTGGTGTTGCTGATCCTCAACCTCGGCGTGACGGTGGTCTTCGAGGGCGTGATGGACTACGGCGTGGCCGTCCTCGGCGTGCAGGGGGGGTCGCTTTCGATCGCGGAGCGCCTGATGGGGCACACGCTCGCGCTCGCCTCCATTTGGACCCTTTTCCTCGTGGGCTATCGCTATCTCCCGGCGCGGAGGATCCCGTGGCAGACCACGTGGATCGCCGCCACTTTCTCGGCGCTTGTCCACGAGGGGCTCAAATGGGCCTTTTCGTGGTATGCGACAGAGGTCGCGAACTACGGTTCTACTTTCGGGAACCTGGCGACCGCAGCCGTTCTTTTCTTCTGGATATACTACGGGTCGATAGTGTTTATTCTTGGCGGGGAAGTCGCCCAGGTGTACACCATGCGAAGAGCGAGTCGAGCTGGGGTCATGAGCTTCGAAGCATGAACAGACTGAACCTGACTGCTGCGGCGATTCTCGTCGCGGTCGCACCGGCGTCGGCGTGGGCGCAGGCCGGGCCGAGTGGACCGTTTCTGTTCGCGGCCGACGTCCTCGAGCGTCCGGTTATCCTCGATGCCCCGCTGGTTCAGCACGACGGCATCTACGTGGTGGTCCATCTGGCGGAGAATCGGGTCTTCGTATTCGACGGGGCCCGCTCCACGTGGTCCGCCCCCGCCGGGACAGGGACTGGCTTCCGACTGGACACCGACGAGCACCAGTGGAGCTTCTCGACACCGCGCGGAATGTTCAGGGTTCAGCGCGTGGAGAAGGACCCGCTTTGGGAGGCACCGGACTGGCACTTCATCGAGAAGGGCGCTCCGGTCCCGCCGGAGAATCATCCCTCACGGTTGATGCGCGGCATCATGGGCAACACCGCCATCTTCCTGGGTGACGGCATCGCCATCCACGGGACGAATCAACCTGAGCTGCTCCTCGACCCCGATCCAGAGGCTCGACGAGTTTCGCACGGGTGCATTCGGCTTACCAACGAAGCGGCGCGCAGCCTCATGCACATGGTCGATGTCGGCACGCCGGTGCTGATCTACTGATGGCGAAACGCTGATGGCCGGGCAGGGAGCCGCCGATGCCGGGCGCCAGGTCGTGGCCCGCAACCGCAAAGCCCGCCACGAGTTCGACATCCTCGAGACCTATGAGGCCGGCATGGAGCTCAAGGGGCCCGAGGTGAAGTCGATCCGTGCCGGTGGGGTGTCGTTCCACGACGCTCACGCTCGGGCGGAGCGCGGAGAAATCTGGCTGCACAGTCTCCATATCAGTCCCTATGAGCAGGCCAACCGGTCCAACGTCGATCCTCTTCGCCCGCGGCGGCTGCTGCTCAACAGGGCCGAGATCCGGAAGCTCATCGCCAAGGTCGAAGAGAAAGGTCTGACCTTGGTCCCGCTGGAGATCTACTTCGTCCGTGGGTACGCCAAGGTCAGTCTAGCCTTGGCCCGCGGACGCCGGCTGCACGACAAACGGGAAGAGCTGAAGCGACGCGAACAGGACCGGGAGGCGCGGCGTGCGATGGAGGTTCGATGACGCGCCTTCGAGTCGCGGTATCGGTCCTGGCCACTGCGGCGCTCCTGTGTGGAGCACGCTCGACCTCGGCGCAGGAAGAAGCAGTACGGCTCACGGTCGAGCGGGCGGAGGGCGGTCAACAGCTGGTCGATCTGGCGATCGATCGGGGATTCGCCACCGTGCCGCTGTCTCTCATGGAGGAGCTGGGGTGGTCGGTCGCAGAGGTGGGGCAGGCCATCGCGTTGCTGGGGCCGGACGGGCTCAACGTCAGCTTCACCTATGCGTCCCCATTCTTCGTCTGGGATGGGGCAGTGCTGCAGTTGGTTGATCCGCCGTACCGCGTGGAAGGCGAGACGCGCGTGCCGCTCCAGTTCTTGTCCGACTTCGTAGCGCTTCGTCTCCCCGAGCTGTACGCCTTCGATGGGCCGAGCCTCACACTGCGGGCGGCCGACCCCGCGGACTGGGCGGGAGGACAGATCTCCGAGGAGGTCCGGGCCGCTCTGGACACAAGGCGTGCTGTGGCGGACTCAGCGGTGGGCAGGACCGAGACTCAACCTGGGGGAGCACAACCGACGCGCATGCCCGACGTGGTAGTGCCGACGGATGTGGCCGACGGGCCGAGAGTGGTCATCATCGACGCAGGGCACGGTGGGGGCGACCCCGGAACACTGGGACTGAGAGGGATCCGCGAGAAGGACGTCGCGCTCGGAATCGCCAAGATCATGGCGGACTTGCTGCGTCGAGAGGAGGGTATCGAGGTCTACATGACTCGCGACACCGACGTCTTCGTCCCGATTTGGGAGCGAGGGGAACTCGCCACAGCGTGGAAGGGTGACCGACCAGGCGTGTTCGTTTCCATACACGCGAACTCGACCCCGGACCGTCGGTCTGCGAGGGGCTTCGAGACGTATTATCTCTCTGAGGCGCGAACCGAGCATGAGCGGCGTGTCGAGGCCATCGAGAACGCGCCCCTACAGGTGCAGGGTCAGAGTATCGACCCCGACTCGGAGCCGGACCTCGGTTTCATTCTCAGAGAGCTCCGCTCCCTCGATCATCAGCACTGGTCTTCGTTGCTGGCCGAGATGGTGCAGCAGGAGACATCTCGCTTCCACCCCGGACCGGATCGGGGCGTGAAAGAGGGTGTCCTGGCGGTCCTCACCAACGCCCTAATGCCCTCGGTGCTCGTCGAGGTCGGTTTCCTCTCGAACGAAGATGAGGGACCTCTTCTGGTCCAGCCGACCTTCCAGGACGAAACCGCTCGAGCTATCTCGCGAGCCGTCCTGCGCTTCTTTGCCCGCTACCCTCCCGGAAGCGGAACCGGCCGGGAACAGCCGTGAGGCGTATCGGCGCCGGCCTTCTCGGCGTCGCGATGCTGGCCTCCGGGTGTGCCTACTACAACGCCATCTACAACGCGGAGCAGGCGTTTGATGAAGGAGAGCGCCTGCGTAGGGCAGGAAGAGACTCCGCGGCGGTGGCACTCTATCAGGACGTGATCCGCCATGCCGCCGACGGGTATCGACAGGACCCCGAGGGCGAGTGGGCCGATGAGGCTCTATTTCTGGTGGGTCGCGCCAGGCTTCGACTGGGCGAGTCGCGCGCGGCCCGCGCGGCGCTGATCCGGGCCGCCGAAGCGGCCCAGACGGAAGAAGCACGCCAGTCCATTCTCGTGTACTTGGCCATCGCTCAGGCCGACGCGGGCGATATGGTCTCTGCGCTGAGGGTCGTGAACGAGTCGCTAGGGGGCCTGCGCGGCGGTCCGGCTCTCGCAGATGGGCATCTATTGCGCGGTCGAATTCTGCTGGCCAACGACAACGACGCCGGGTGGTGGGACCTCGACCGAGCGCCGGAGGTCGAGGTGGGGACGCGCGTGGAGGCCGCGATCGAGCGACTGCGCTGGGCCTTCGCGAACGATCAGGTCGATCGAGCCGAAGAAGGGTTCTCGCGTCTCCTCGGCTACCCCGAGGCCGGGGAGCGTGTGGATACGATCGTCTCGCTGGCGCTGGCCGCCGCGGACCGGTGGGACGCACAGGTCGCAGCTGACCTCTTGGATCGCGTCTCGCTGACGAGTTGGGATCAGCTCGCCCGCGCCCGGATCGTGCTGACCCGCGCCGACCTTTACTTGGAGGCCGGGAACCAGGAGCTCGCTGACCGAACCGCGCGGTCTGTGGCGGACGGGGTTGGAGACGGCGCTGCCGAAGCCCGACTCCGCATCGCGCAGTGGCAGCTTGATGAGGCCGCTCGGGTTCAAGACCTGGACGGTATCGAGCCCCTCCTCCTTCCCGTAGCCGGCCGCCCTGCCGCCGCGGCGGTGCTCGCCGCCCTGGATGAAGTGCGAGCGCTCGCCGGCCTGGGTCTCGATGAACCCCTGGCTTGGTTCGCCGCTGCGGAAACGGCCAGAGATGAACTCGGCGCCTGGATGCTGGCGCGCGGCTTCTTCGTCGCGTACGCCGATGCCAATCACGACGCTCCCTGGGTTCCCAAGGCGCTGCTGGCCGCGATCGACATGTCCCCAGGCGAGGGAGATCGGGTTTGGCTGCGAGGACGTCTGGAGGCGTTTCGGGACAGCCCTTACGTTTTGGCTGCAACCGGTGCGGCCGCTCCGGGCTTCGAGGCATTGGAAGAGGATCTCGCGCTGCGACTCAGCGAAGTGAAGAGACGATGAGGTTGGACACCGAAGTGCTCGGCGTGCGGTTTCAGAACCCCGTTCTTCTGGCGGCAGGTACGTGTGGATTCGGTCTCGAGCTCCGCGAAGTGGTAGACCTGGAGGCGCTTGGCGGCTTCGTCACAAAGTCGGTGACCTTGGAGCCGAGGGCCGGTAACGCGGCACCTCGCGTCGCGGAGTTCGGCGGCGGCATGCTCAACTCCATCGGGTTGGCCAACCCGGGCTTGGCGCGCACGAAGAGCGACAAGCTGCCGTGGATTCGGGACAACATCAGCCACGCGCATGTCCTGGTCAGCATAGCTGGGCACTCTGTCGAAGAGTTCTACCAGCTCATCGAGGGCCTCGACACCGAAGACGGCTTCCTGGGTTTCGAAATCAACCTCTCGTGTCCCAACGATGCCAGACGGGGAGGGCCGCCTTTTGCGCTCGACCCCGACGCCGTCTCCGATATCGTCTCCGGCTGTCGCGCGCGCACCCAGCGGCCGCTCGTGGCCAAGCTCGCCCCGAATGACGCCGACATCGCAGGTACCGCGAAGCGAGCGACGGAGGCGGGCGCCGACGCCCTGTCGCTGGTGAACACACTGCCCGGGGTGCTGCTCGCGGACTCGACCGGGGACCCCGAGCTCGGAGCCGGCGACGGCGGGATCAGTGGACCGGCGCTTCGGCCGGTCGGGCTCCGCGCGGTCCGGGCCGCGCGTGTGGCGACGACGCTGCCGATTCTTGGAGTGGGTGGGATCCTGGCCGCCGAGGATGCGGTCGCGTACGCGCATGCGGGTGCATCGTTGGTCCAGATGGGTACTGCTTCGTTCGCTGCACCTCGGGCAGCCTCAAAGGTGGTAGTCGGCCTCAGGCGCTGGGGACGCGACAAGGGGGTTGCCTCGTGGGAGGACCTGGTCGGCGCCAGGAGCGAGACCGCCGACGACGAGCGAGTGCGCTCACAGGGCGGAGCCGCGCCGGCACCCGCGAGAGATTCGGAGCAGGAGCGAGCATGGCAGAAGTAATCATCCCACTGGACTTTGACTCCTCGGAGGAAGCACTCCGTTTGGTGGATGTTCTCGGCGCGGACGCGGGCTTCTACAAAGTGGGCTTCGAGCTATACACACGTGCGGGCCCGGCGGTTATCGAGGCGCTCACGACCAGAGAGAAGCGGGTCTTTCTCGATCTCAAGCTGCACGACATACCGAACACCGTGGCGGGCGGCGTACGCGGTGCGCGTGACTTGGGCGTCGAACTGCTCACGGTGCATATCGCGGGGGGCGCCGCGATGCTACAGGCTGCGGTCGAGGCGTCAGGGCCCGATCTCCACCTGCTCGGTGTGACCGTGCTGACATCGCTCACGCCGGAGGACATGGAGACGCTGTGGGGCCGAGAGATCCGATCGATACGCGAGGAGGTGGGGCGGCTGACTGGAATCGCCATGACCTCCGGCGTGTCAGGCGTTGTGGCCTCGCCCTTGGAGGCCAGCTGGATCCGAAAACAGACCGGTGACGACTTCTTGATCGTGACCCCGGGCATCCGGCCGGAGGGCTCGGATCCGGGCGATCAGAACCGGGTAGCTACCCCCGCCGCCGCGGTGGCGGCTGGCTCGGACTACCTGGTCATCGGCAGGGCGATCACGCAGGCTGCGGATCCCAGCGCAGCGCTCCAGTCGGTCTTGGCTGAAGTCCGGGCGGCGAGTTCGGTAGACGGATGATCATCACGAGACGGGTGGTGTCGGTCCCATGACGCTAAAGGTCCACAACACGGCGACGCGCTCACTGGACGTTTTCGTGCCCCTCAATGAGGGGCAGGTCCGTGTGTACGGGTGCGGTCCAACGATCTACGACCACGCCCACATCGGTAATTTTCGGACCTTCCTTTTCTTCGATCTCGTGCATCGGTACCTGGAGTGGTCCGGCTACGACGTCCGGTTCGTGATGAACCTGACAGACGTGGACGACAAGGTCATCGAGGCCGCATCGAAGGCGGGGGTGACGATCAGCGAGCACACGCGCCCGTTCGGCGAAGCGTTCCTCGCCGATGCCAAGACGCTCGGGATCATGCCCGTCGACAGCTACCCGCGCGCGACGGACTACATCGGTCAGATGGTCGAATTGGTCGAGGGTCTCGTGGACTCTGGACACGCCTATGCCGCCGATGACGGCGCGGTGTATTTCTCCATAGAGAGCTTTCCGACGTACGGCCAGCTCAAGGGAATCGACACATCGACGCTAAGGGTTGGCGCCCGGGTGGCGAACGACGAGTACGAGAAGGAGGACGCGCGGGACTTCGCACTGTGGAAGGCGGCGGCGGAGGACCTTGAGCGTATCGAGGCAGCGTGGGACTCGCCTTGGGGTCGTGGGCGTCCCGGCTGGCACCTCGAATGCTCCGTGATGAGCATCGCCGAGCTCGGCGAGACGCTAGACATGCATCTCGGCGGTGAGGATCTCGTCTTCCCGCATCACGAGAACGAGATCGCGCAGTCCGAGGCCGCGACCGGTCATCCGTTCGTCCGGAACTGGCTTCACGTAAAGCACCTCTTCGTAGAGGGGCAGAAGATGTCCAAGTCACTGGGCAACTTCACTACGGTCCGCGAGCTCCTCGACGAGGGACACGATCCTGCCTCGATAAGGCATCTGCTGATCTCGTCCCACTACCGAGGCGACCTGAACTTCACGCGCCAGGGTCTGGAGGGATCACGGGCCGCAGTGCAGCGGTTGCTGGATTTCCAACGTCGCGTCGAGTCAGTGCCGACCAGCGAGGACGCCGGCGCGTCGCCCCTCCCCGGACTGTCTGCCAAGGCCCTCGAGTCGTTTCGGGAGGCGATGGACAACGACTTCAATTCCGCGGATGCTCTCGCGGCGATCTTCGTGTTGGTGAGCGGCGTGAACTCGGAGCTCGAGTCCAGGGCGGCGGTAACGGAAAGCCATCGAGCCGCGGTGCTTGACGCCATGGAATCCATGGATCGTGTGCTCGGCCTGATCGAGGTCGCCAACGCTTCCCGCGCCGTCGACGAGTCCGTGGCCGAGTGGGTCGAAGGGAAGATCGCGGAGCGCACCCAGGCGAGGGCCGACCGCGATTTCGGTCGAGCCGACGAGATCCGCGACGAGCTCGCCGAAGAAGGCATCGTCCTGGAGGATGGCCCGGACGGGACCTCGTGGAAGGTCGTGGGCTAGGCCGGACGTCGGTCGGCGCATGAGCTTGGGACACGCGGGAGGCGCTACGGAACGCCGTCGGTCAGCGAAGCTCGCGGATCGAGAGGTTCCAATGGTGGTGGTAGAGAATCCAGGCGAGGTCCGGCGACCAGGACGTGACGTCCAACCGGCCCGCATCGATCAGCGGCTCGAGCTCCGGACGGTTACTCACCGGGATCGTGTCGCTGATGAAGACGCGGTCCACCGCACAGGACGGGTCGGCGAAGAGTTCGGCGGCGGGGCCGCACAACACGCCGTGGGTCACCACGGCCCAGACGCGCGCCGCTCCGTGGTGAGCCTTGAGCTCGGCGGCGCTGTCGATGCTGGTGCCCCCCGTGGCGATCTCATCATCGAGATTCAGCACGGTTGAGCCTTCGATCGCGTCCAGCCGTCCGAAGAGTCCGGTGAGCGTCGACTCCTCGCTCGACTTGCGGCGTTTGGTGCCATAGACGATGGGGAAGGCGGTGCCCAGCTCCTGACTGATCTTCGCAATCGCAGATTCCATGCGCTTCGCGGCGGTATCGTCCGGAAAGCACAGGCAGATCGGCTGACCGAGCGCCATGGCCTCGTCGAGGGCTCTCCTCAGCATCCGGCGGACCATGGAGACCTCCGTGATAAGACCGGTACGACCGCTCATCACCACCTGGGAGGCATGCAGATCCACCGCGATCACTCTGTCCAGGCCGCTGTACGTGGACATCATCATCAGATCGATGATCAGCGGCGCCGTCGCGAACTCGAGGGTCCCTTCGTCTTTGTCGGAGCGTCCGAGCGGAAAGTAGCCGGTAACGACGGCAATGCGGCTGGCGCGTCGACCGCTCAGATAGCGAAGAATCAGCATGAGTTGCAGGAGCATGGCGGGCGTTCCCGGACCGCTCGTCAGAACGACACAGTCGTGGCCAGCGATGTGCTCTTTGCCAAGGCGCACATAGGGCTCCCCGCTCGCCCGATACGCGAACTCGAATTCGGCCACATCGATGGAGGTATCGAACTCGTAGCTTCCTACCTCGACGCGGCTCTTGACCTCGAATGCCAGACTCTCGAAGCCCGTCATGGGGATCAACGTCAGGCCACCGTGCTGATTGAAAGGGCGGACTGTACGATCCGGCTCGGTCACGACGTCTCCTGTGTGGGCAGCTGTCACCATAGTACCTCAGGGTCACCCGGGCTCAAAAAATGGTTGGCACAACAGACCGGATCGACGACCTTTCCGCCGCTCGGGTCCGGCGGGCGGCGGCACTCGAATGGCCGAGAAGCTTTCGCGACACCACACTAGCAACAGACGCTGGCGTAGCTCAACTGGTAGAGCAGCTGATTTGTAATCAGCAGGTCGGGGGTTCGAATCCCTCCGCCAGCTTAGTTGGAAAGTGAAGCCTCACAAGCACT